>Ga0257109_1000405_pt1 | contig 13824 bp, 15 predicted proteins | sample LP_taG_8_FD_191566 | JGI IMG/M metagenome (GOLD analysis project Ga0257109, IMG submission 191566) | Marine microbial communities from Northeast Subartic Pacific Ocean, Canada - LP_J_2011_P26_2000m | ecosystem: Environmental > Aquatic > Marine > Oceanic | place: Canada: Northeast Subartic... | reverse complement strand
ACCGTTGGCTTGCGGTTCGGATGCCGTACGCGGAACTCGATAGTTATGTTGCAGCCATTGACCGCGGTCGTGTCGACTTTCCAAAACTTAAAATATTAAAAGGCATGGAGTGCGAATACGTGCCCGAATTTAAAGCCTTTTACTCAGAGGAGCTGATCGGTCAATACGAGTTCGAATTTCTCGTGGGAGCGTCACATTTCTTCCTTGCTGACGGAGAATGGGTAGGGACATACGGTGGAACGACCGATGCTGCTAGTCTTCGAGCCTACGCGGACTACACAGTCGACATGATGCGCTCAGGGTTGTTCGATTTCATCGCACATCCCGACCTTTTCGGTAACTGTTATGCAACATGGGATGCCGACACGGCCGCGTGCTCAAAGGACATTTTGGAGGCAGCACGCGATCTTGATGTAGGCATGGAGATCAATGCCCTCGGTATGCGCAAGCAGGCACGACAGAAGGCCGAAGACCCGTTCCCGTTGTACCCGTGGAGACCGTTTTGGGAACTCGCGGCGGAGGTTGATGCCGCAGTGATCGTCAATTCTGATGCACATCGCCCCGAGGATTTACAGGGATTGACCGGCCAAGCGTATGCGTTACGCGAAGAACTAAAATTGAGAGAAATGGATATCGAAGCGTTGTGCGCACGCGGACATTGATCGACGTGTGTCGCGATCATGAGAATACAAACCTAGGAGCTGCCGCATGCAAATAGAACAGATTTGGACTGGGAACGCTTACCGCAATTTCAATTATGTGTTGGCGTGCGATGAGACTGGAGAAGCGCTTGCCATCGACCCTCTGGATCACGAGAAATGCCTTGCGAAGGCACGTGATCGTGGATGGGAGATTACCCAGATTCTCAACACGCACGAGCACGGCGATCATACTGGAGGCAACGCGGCAATGGTCGACGCGACAGGCGCTAAGGTCCTCGCGCATCAGAACGCTGGATCGAAAATTAGCGGCATGGATGTCGGGTTGGAAGCCGGGGACGTCGTGAAAATCGGGCGCAGCGTTGAGCTTGTCGCGCTCGATACGCCGGGACACACCATGAGTCATATCTGCCTATTGGCGCAAACCGATATACCGGCGCTATTTTCCGGCGACACCTTATTTAATGCGGGTGCGGGAAATTGCCATGGTGGAGGTCACCCTGAAGAGCTTTATGAAACGTTTGTGTCACAACTAGATCGATTGCCGTCGAACACGGAGATTTATCCGGGCCATGACTACATCACGAATAATCTGGCTTTTACGCTGGACCGTGAACCAGACAATCAGGCAGCTTTGCGGCTACTCGAAGAACTCGAAGGATCCTACGATCCAGCGAAACCCCTAGTGACTTCGCTTGAACTCGAACGGGACATCAATACGTTTTTTCGCCTAACGAGTCCTACGGTTATTGAACAACTCCGGGAGGCGTTCACCGATTTGCCTGAGCGACCGTCACCGAAAGAGGTATTTCTCAAACTTAGAGAATTGCGGAATAGTTGGTAGTACAACTACTAGAGCGGCGAGAACACAGGATGATTTATGCCTCGTAAATTTTACGATCAGTGCGCAGAGTCATTGAAAATGGCGTGTCGGTACATGGAACAAGGCGGTTCGAATGATTAAAGCTATTGCTATGACCTTGATGTTGGCGTGGCCAGCAGGATTACAAGCGGAGTCTTGGGTCCTCGACAACGAATCCTCCCACTTGAACTTTGTGACAGTCAAAGCTGGAGATTTAGCCGAAGCCCATCGGTTCAGAACATTATCTGGGGAAGTCTCGGTCGATGGTACCGCAGAAATTTCCATTGACCTTGCCAGCGTGGATACGCTCATACCGATTCGCGATGAACGGATGCGCGAACATCTTTTCCAAACTATTCGGTTTCCGGAAGCAATTGTGTCGCTTCAGTTCGATCCAGAACAAATCGCTTCGATAGCGGAGGGGTCAAGTGGAACGGTACAACTTGATGGTGAACTCAGCATGATGAACCACCGAGTCGCAGTCAGCGCTGATGTACTCGTCGTTCGGTTGACACCGACCCGAGTGCTCGTTGTTAGTCGTACGCCGGTAGTCGTCAACGCAGCGAGTTTAAGACTGGTGGATGGCATCGAAAAACTGCGCGAAATAGCCAGCTTACCCAGTATCAGCAAGGCTGTAACGGTGAGTTTCGCCCTTTCTTTCGTAAAACAATAGCGACATTCCCGTACGTTTAGAGCAATTCCTCGGCTAGAAACCTGAGCGTGTCCATGTCTTGCGTTCCAACATTCAATTGGGTGACTGGACTATCTTTCCACGCTTCAAGCCGCTCTCGTATGCGTTCTTTAGGACCGACCAATGCGATTTCATCCGCTAGCTGATCCGGCACCGCAGCCATCGCCTCGTCTCGGTGACCTGTCATAAACAACTCTTGTATTCGGTCGGCGTCCTCAGCGAAACCTAGTCTCCCGATATGGTCCTTGTGGACGTTAAATGACTTGGCTCCCATTCCACCAACGTAGAAGCCAACGTTCTGCTTGATTTGGGCGAGACCTCGATCAACGTTCTCGTCAATGATTACTGGCACACTTGCCGCTATGTCGAAGTGAGGGGGTCGGTGAGCGAGGGAATCCTCGTAGACGTCCATCATGCGGTATGGCGAGAGGAACATGGGGATCCAGCCATCGCAAAGTTCGGCCCCAAGGGCGACGTTTTTCGGCCCTTCGGCACCTAAATAGAGGGGGATATCGGGTCGAACCGGGTGTTGAATGAGCTTTAGCGGTTTTCCTAGCCCGGTGCCTCCCTGATAGGGCATTTGGTAGTGGTCACCAGCGAAGGAAACCGGCTGATCTCGAGCGACAATATTGCGGAAAATACTGATCCATTCGCGAGTGCGCGCAAGAGGTTTAGGGTAGGGTTGGCCGTACCAACCTTCGACCACTTGCGGCCCTGAGACACCAATGCCGAGTTTCAGTCGGCCGTTGGACATGTAGTCGAGGGTGATCGCATGCATGGCAGCGCTCGCCGGTGAGCGTGCCGAAATCTGCATGATGGATGTACCCAGGTTGATTGTTGACGTATGCGCACCGATCCATGCCAACGGCGTGAAGCAGTCTGATCCGTATATTTCGTGGCTCCAGATAGTGTCGTAGCCGAGCGCTTCGGCCTCCTTCGCAAACTCGATAACGGATGCACCGCCTGGAGGACCTAAGGGTCCGATTCCTAATCCCAGTTTCATGCTTCGCGTTCTCCAGTCCAAGTTTCGTTGAATTATACGTCGTCACGCCAACGCATGAGGCCTTCCTGCGCGCAACTGGCAATGAGTTGCCCGTCTTGATCGTAAAATCGGCCGCTTGCCAATCCACGCCCGGATCCAGTCCACTCGACCGATTGTTCGAACAGTAGCCATTGATCAGCTCGAGATTTTTGGTGAAACCACATGACGTGATCCAGACTGGTGCCATCGAAATTCCGGTCTTGCCAACGCATCCCGTGCGGCAGAAGTACGTGATCGACGAGCGTGCTGTCCGAGAGGTAAGCGAGTCCCGCCTCGTGGTGGACGGGCTCGAGAGTTAAGTTGTCTGCGACGCGCATCCACATGAGTTGATCATCAACTATCGGAATACCCCGTTCACTGTTTGGAGGATTGATATACAAAATATCATATGGCCTTGCTCCACCGTCCCATTCGATTTCGTTGCTCCGCCCCATGTCGCGACTGAAATCGTTGTGGGTGTAGTTGATTTCCTCTGGACTTGGTACGTCGCGCATGGAGCGCGCCGCGTACGACAGACCCGTGGTAGGCGTCGTAAAAGACGCCGTCATCTTGAATAGTTCTCTATCGTTTTGCAGAGCCTGTATTTCGCGGACACTGAATGTACGGCCGTCCCGGACGACCGTTACATCGTAAAGAGTTTTTTGATCGACATCGCCGGGCCGAAGGAAGTAGGCGTGGAGAGAGTGGATTGATCGACCGTCTGTCGGAACGGTTCTCTGCGCGGCACAGATTGCTTGGGCTAAGAACTGACCCCCGAAAACGCGGTTACCACGCTCAGGAGCCGCTGGCCCTTCGCAACGGAGGATATCGATCGGCGCGAGCTCCAAGAGCGTCCGAAAGGCGCCTTTGTCCGAACGACGTATCATGGAATAACGCTAACAGAGAACGTTTTTAATCGCAGTTGCGTATTGTTGTTGGCATCCTTTGAGGGTTGCATGACTCAGTCAACGAAAACCTGCTATTGGACTAAATCAGAAGAAGGATTTCGCCGCTGCCGAATGGCCGATATCGCAAAATGAGAAGGGGCTATGGACACTTATAAAGAAACGCCAGGGGCGAAGATGATTTACCTTATTCGCCGTAAACCGGATACGTCTCGAGAGGAACTCGTGATGCATTGGTTTGCAAACCATATGCCGCTCGTCATCGACGGCCAAAAGGAAGCGGCAAAGTCGGGACGGCGACACGCGACAAAGTACACGGCTCTCCTGTTCGATGCGGATCGTGAGGGTAATTATCCGTGGGACGGTATGGCGCAATTGTGGTGGAATGCACCGCTGCCCATACCGGACGTCGCGTTTGGTACCGAGCCGACGGACATGTTCCAAGTAAATGCGGAGCCCTATTTACCCTGGGCAACTCGTGAATATGTTGTGATTGACGGCCAGGAGCAACTGATGACGACACCCAACCGGATGAATGCGGAATATCCGTGCACTCGATCCGGTTTTTTCCGAGTCAGTTTTCTCGTGAAGGCGTTTGCGCAAGTCGATTACGCCTCATTCTTTGATCATTGGCTACGCGTACACGTCCCCAATGTGAGACGGACGATGGAGGAGGTGGGCGGATTTCGCTACGTCGTGAGCCACAGTATTGATCCCGAACAAGAACAATATGCGGGCCTAGCCGAACTATATTTCCATGACGCGAGCGCTTGGGACGGTTATCAGGACACGATTGAATCGGATGGCATGGAAGAGTGGGTTGATGGAACCGGTATGCTTGTACTTCGGGGTCAGACGGAGATGGTAGGTATTCCATAATCGCGCGGATGATAGTGTTTCGAGTCTGCGGCATACCTCTTAAACATGGCTGAACTCAATCCGACCATTGACCGATTGATATTTTCCAGTTCCGTTCTCTTGATCGCGGCAGTGTGTTTGTCGATTGCCGTAATGCCCGATCGCACGGCTGCGGTGGTTGACACGGCCTATCAATGGATTGCGAGTCGATTCGGACTTGCCTATCAGTGGATGACGATCGGAGCTACGGTCGTGTTGGTCGTGCTCGCTTTCGGTAGGCACGGGCAATTGCGACTCGGTGGCGAATCCTCTCGACCCGCGTATTCGACTTGGTCGTGGATGGGAATGCTTTTTTGCGCCGGCATTGGAGCGGGCCTGCTTTATTGGTCAACCATTGAATGGGCCGCCTACCTCGATTCGCCGCCCTTCGGGCTCGCACCGAACTCTATCGAAGCTTGGGAGTGGGCTCCCACGTACGGAATCTTCCACTGGGGGTTGTCTGCATGGTGCTTGTACTGCCTTCCGACCGTGGCAATTGCGGTTCCCTACTACCAGCGTCGAATACCATTTTTGCGCTTGTCGACGTCGCTGGTTGGACTTTTTGGGGATGATGTTGTCCAGCGACCGCTGGGGCGATTCGTAGATTTTATTTTCATCGTCGCATTGGTGGGAGGTACCGGAACGTCTTTGGGTTTGGCGACGCCGATGATAGGCGCCTGTATCAGCCAGCTGGTGGGAATTGAAGAAGCCTTTTGGATTGACACGGGGGTCGTGGGCATTGCCGTGATTCTCTTTGCTGCCAGCGTTTATGTCGGTCTTGATCGGGGCATTAAGCGCTTGAGTGATCTCAACGTCAGCCTGGCTGGTGCATTTTTGCTTTTCGTCCTCATCGCAGGACCAACGCTATTTATCTTAAAAGTTGGCACGAACAGTGTCGGACTGATGTTGCAAGAATTTTTTCGAATGAATACATGGACAGATCCGATCTTACAGACTGGTTTTGTCGAAGATTGGTCCGTCTTTTATTGGGCATGGTGGATCGCATATGGTCCATTTATGGGTCTCTTCGTGACGCGGATATCGAAAGGTCGGACACTAAAACAACTTATCGTTGGGATGGTGGGTTTTGGGACACTGGGTTGTGCCGCCTTCTATGTTGTCGTCGGTAATACCGCTATGTGGATGGACATGGGCGGTCTAGTAGACGTTCGAGCGTTGATTAACCAGGGGCAGAATGGAACTGCTATAGCGCAAATTATGGCCGCGTTGCCGCTTGATCCACTGCCGTTGATCGCCTTCATTGTGATGGCGTGGATATTTGTGGCCACAACGTACGACTCGGCCTCATATGCCATTGCTTCATCGGCGACGCGCAATCTTACGGAGGGTTCTAACCCGGCCCGATGGCACCGCGTTTTCTGGGCGTTTGCTTTGGCAATATTACCGATCACGCTAATGATTTTGAATGACCTACGAGCCGTGAAATCTGCGGTGTTGGTCGTTTCGTTACCGCTATTGGCTATTGGCGTGACCATGACCGTCTCGTTATTCCGAACACTTGAGTCAAATACCGAGCAATAACCGTTGCTCAGGTTGTGTCAGGGCGCTTCGTTCCTCAACCACAAAAACCAATTGGCGTCAGAGACCACCGTTTTTGATAGCGTACTGGTAGGTCGTACGCTAATCCCTCGGACCCGCAGGCTGCGAATACCCTCCCTCGACTTGGGATTGAACACTATCGGATTGAAGCCGCCACTGGCGTCGTTTCATGCACACACGCTTTTTGAAATGCGTCCCGGCCCGCGTCATCCGCTTGCAGATTACTGGGTTGTCTTTTTTAGCCGCCACCGTTTCGCTCGTCTGATTCTCGGACGACTTGTCTGGACCCTTTTCATCTGCGATCGTTGTGGTGACGACCATAACTGCCGCGATTCCGAAAACGGCGAACTTCATGGAATTTCCGATAATTCGTTAGGGTTGCGCTTTATACCACGGCTTTACATCGTAATTGCGGTCTCGGCAATTTCGACCGAGGGCTATGACGCGGCGGGTAAGTGGACAGTTGCGGTCCCGAATACCCGCGTTTCTTCCTGCTCATTCTGAATGGTTAAATCCAATACCACCTCACCGTTCTCCTCGTCGATGTCCGTGACAACCGCCGTCACGGTGTGGTCGTGGTCGGCGAGTACGGGCGCTCTAAATACCGTATCGATGAACTTGATTTTTCCTTGCGGTGCCCAGCGGTGAATCATGCTCGTTAGAAATCCCATGCCCATGATTCCCGGGACAAGGGCACCAGGCAATCCCTGGGCTCGAGCCTTGCCGTGGTCCTCAAACCTTCCACTCCCGGAATATCCGACCGCTTCAGCAAAACTACGGGTTGCCTGGAGCGATGTATCGGGTTGCCAAGGGGTTAGTTCGTCTCCGAACACGACATCAGCGATGGTTTGTACGGTCATTTGTCGGGTCGCTCTCTGATGACCTGGCGCGAATCGGTTGTGGCAAGGTGTTCGCCGCTGTCATCGTATAACTGCATTCGGGAGACGAGAAAGATCATTCGTCCCGACCTCCCGCTCTTGGCATAGATGTCGTGTAAATGGGTTTTACCAGTGAGCTTTATGCCGGGACGAACGGGCTTGATGCAGGCGACGGCTTTTCCGCCATCCATCGAAATACCGCCGAGCGTCGGAAAGTCGATAGGTAAACGACGACCTGAAGCGAGGCTAGCAAGGATCGGGGCGCACGCCTCGAAATCAGGATCTGTGGTGTCGGTGAACTCTGCTCGAGTTTCGCCTGAAGCCTTCGCCACTTTGGCAGACTGTTCGGCGTCGATCACGAAACCGGTTCGGTCGAATTCGAGATCTAGGAACTTCGACCTCAAATCATCGATATCGGTCATAAAGACGTCTCCTGATTGAACCAAGTGTTGGAACCTGTCTTTGTACTCAACATCCTCTCGCGGATCAGGTCAATCAGCGACGGTATGAGCTAGGCGTTCCGTGGCTTCGGCAAAATCCTCCATAAAGTTGTATACCACCGTACGCACGCCGACGGACTCATTCATGAGGCCGACGCCTTGTCCGACGAAATAATTCGCCAACCGCCGTGCTCCCGGATGATCGGTTTGTGCAAGTTTATCTATTTTTCGGAAGGCGGCTGCAGCCACGACGCCCTGGAGCGGCATCGGTAGTGGTTCTGGACATTCTTCCGCCGTCCAGGCGTCGGTCCAGGCAGAACGGAGTTGCCGAGTGTATTTCCCTGTGCGACTTTTGGAACGAACCGTTTGCCGCGAGTTAGCGACGAGCATTTTTTCTTTCACCACCGGCAAAGTCTCTGCTTCCGCCGTGGTTAACCATACGGAACCGGTCCATGCTCCGTGCGCGCCCATCGCCATGCATGCAGCCATTTGGCGGCCGGTAACGATGCCGCCTGCCGCCAACACACACATATCGTACTCTTTGATCGCATCGAGAACTTCGGGTACGAGGACTAGCGTTGATACTTCGCCACAGTGCCCTCCCGCTTCCGTGCCGGCGACGATAAGGACGTCTACGCCAGCCTCGGCATGTTTTACAGCATGTTCCTTCGCTCCAGCAAGCGCCCCGATCACGATCCCGCGTTCGCGTGCCATGGACATCATATAAGTGGGCGGAACGCCAAGCGCATTGACGACCATTTTAACGGGATGAGTAAATGCGGATTCGAGAATCTCCGTTGCGCCGGCCTGTCGCATGCTGTCGCCGATCCCGCCACGAATGACTCCCGTCCATAGGTCCGCGGTGTCTATGTCGTGCTGAGCAAGTAGCTCCTCGATGTATCTTTTGTGCTCTATCGGAATTCGGTCTTCAAGTTCCTCTTTTGACAATCCTTGATCTTTGTTTTCCATGCTTGTCGGCACGAGTAGATCAACCCCGTAAGGTTTTCCGTTAACGTGTTCGTCGATCCACGTCAGTTCAATATCGAGGGTTTCGGGCGTATGGCCGGCCGCACCAAGTACGCCAAAACCACCTGCATTACTTACTTCTGAAATCACGTCTCGGCAATGACTGAATGCAAACAAAGGGAATTCAATCCCCAATAAATCACAAATTTTCGAGTTCACTTCTGTTCCCCTTCTCGCTCTCGTATAAGCTATCACACGTTACGATGACGTCATCGAAACATGGGCCTTACCTTTTCTTTATGCAGGCTAATGGCACTTGGCGAGAGTGTTGAGCGACCGGAATAATCGCATCGGTTAAATCGGCGAGTACATGTACGCGTAACGTTGGCTTTGGATGAGGGTATAAGGTTAGGGGATAGCGTTATCAGCAATACCAAGAGGAGGGAACGGGTGACCACATCGAGCGAAACGCACAAGAACGATATTTACGGCGACCTCAATAAAAAGAACGCGGATGAGCCAGCTATACCCGCGGCGACCGTCGTGCTACTGCGAGACGGAGCGGACGGTGTCGAAGTGCTGATGTTGCGGAAGAATGCCCGGATCGACTTCGGTGGGATGTGGGTTTTCCCAGGAGGTCGAATCGATCCAGGCGATTACCAAGGAGGGGATGATCTCGAAGCCACAGCTCGCCGCGCGGCATCCCGTGAGGCAGAGGAGGAAGCTGGGATTTCTCCGGAATCGAGTCAATTCGTTTGGTTTGCGCACTGGACACCTCCCGCGAGTACTGCTCGACGATACGCTACATGGTTTTTTGCAGCCCAGGCGGGAATCGACGAACCCATCAAAGTTGATGGTGGGGAAATAGAAGAACATGCATGGATCAATCCCGCGGTAGCGTTGGAGAAACACGGCGCTGATGAAATTGATTTAGCGCCGCCCACATGGGTGACGCTTTACGAACTTTCGAGATATCAACCGACAGCCTCGGTTCTCAAACACCTCGCGTCACGCGAACCGAAGGTTTATGAAACCCACGTTGCTGAGAGATCCGATGGGGTTCGGGTTGCGATGTGGCACGGCGATGTTGGCTACGTGAGTTGGGATCCTGATCTCGAAGGCGATCGCCATCGTCTGGTGATGGCGCGTGGCGGGTTTACATTTGAAAATAACGTCGAAAACTATTAACGGGCACGAACGGAAGCTAGTTTGCTAAGGCCATAGCGGCCGCTTTCTCTCCGATCATAATACAAGGTGCGTTGGTGTTTCCTGAAACCAACGTCGGCATCACGGATGCGTCGGCGACCCGCAAGCCTTCGATCCCGCGCACGCGTAACTGATCATCGACGACTGCGTATGGGTCGCTACCCATTTTACATGTCCCCACAGGGTGGAAAACGGTGCTTCCTGCGGCACGGCAGAAGTTCAAGACCTCCTCGTAGGAATTGCAATCCGCGCCTGGATACAACTCGCTGTCGCAAAATTGTTGCAGCGCGGGGGCGGCGCCGACCCGCCGGGCGATCCGCATACCTTCGACTAAGGCGTCTCGGTCGACCTGTTCGGAAAGAAAGTTAGGCCTGATAGCGGGTGACGCTTCTGGGTCATTGCTTTGGATGTGGATCGAGCCCTGACTTTCAGGACGCAATTGACAGACGGATAACGTCATGCCCGGTTCCCTTTCGAGAGCACCGCGACGGGCGTTGCGTGCGTAACTGGCGTGGGCAAAGTGGAATTGGACATCAGGAGAGTCGAGCTCTTTTCGTGTCCGAACAAAACCATGCGCAATCCCGGCCGTATAAGTCATGACCCCGCGACGGGCGAGTGCGTATTTTGCTGCTTCGCCGATTAGTTTAAGGGGTCGAGTGTCTTGATTGAGTGTCGTGCTTCCTTTTACTCTCCAAGCGATACTACTTGCGTAATGATCCCGATAATTCTCTCCAACGCCAGGCAGTTCGTGCACGACGTCGATATTGTGCTCACGTAACAATTCAGGATTGCCGATACCGGACAGTTCGAGCAATTGCGGCGATTGGACGGCGCCCGCGCACAACACCACCTCGCGGTTGGCACGCGCTTCAAGCACTCGACCCGCGGCATTGTATTGGATACCGACCGCCCGGCTACCCTCGAAGACGACACGATGCACAAGTGCACGAGTCGTAATGTGTAAATTTTTCCGGCGGCGGGCCGGCCGTAAAAATGCACGGGCTGTACTGTGGCGTCGACCGCGCAATTGCGTGACCTGGTAATACCCGAATCCTTCCTGCGACGCGCCGTTATAGTCAGGCGTTTTGGGGTAGCCTATTTCGACGCCTGCCTCGATAAACGCATCAAGCAATGGATGGTGTTCTATCATATCGGCGACGTTTAATTCGCCACCCGATCCGCGGAATTCATCGTCCCCCCGTTCGAAGTTTTCAGATTTTTTGAAAAAAGGAAGAACCTCCTCGTATGACCATCCACGGTTTCCCAATTGAGCCCAAGTGTCGTAATCCAGTGGCTGACCACGCACGTACAACATACCGTTGATAGAGCTCGATCCGCCGAGAACCTTGCCGCGGGGGATGGGAATCTCGCGATTGGCAGTGCCTTCTTCGGGTTCAGTGCTGAAACACCAGTTGAGGCTTGGATTGTCGATCATTTTCCAGAAGCCCACCGGTACATGAATAAGCGGGTTCCAGTCCCTTCCGCCAGCCTCAACTAGAAGGACTTTGGTGCCTGAGTTTTGGCTTAATCGGTTGGCCACAACGCAACCCGCCGATCCGGCACCGATCACGATATAGTCATACTTCGCCACGCCGGCTCCTTTTCGTTTTTCTGCAACGTACTATGTTGTACACGGACAGGTTGGAGAAGAGTCATGCTTAGTGCAAGTGAGGTCGAACATTACCGTGAGCAAGGATACGTGGTTCCCGACTTCCGCTTGCCTGATGACACGGTAAGCGCCATTCGGGCTCACCACGAGCGTCTCTTAAGCAGTCACCCAGAGTTTGTCGATTACTGTCCCGCGTTGCTCATTCACGATACCGGCTTCCTTAACTATGCGCGTAATGATGAGATTCTCGATATGGTTGAGCAGCTTATCGGTCCAGACATTGCGTTATGGAATCAAAGTTTTTTTGCCAAGCCGGCACAGGTAGGAACGCGCACTCCGTGGCACCAGGACGGGGAATATTGGCCGATGCGGCCGCTGGCGACTTGTTCGGTTTGGATTGCGATTGATGACGCAACCTGTGAAAACGGTTGTCTTAGATTTCTGCCAGGCACTCACCGATCTCAAGTTCTCGCTCAACACCATTTTAATGACGCGGACGGCTTGTCATTGCCGCTAGAAATCGATGCGTCCGTTGTCGATGAATCGCTGGCCGTTGATGTACAGCTGCAAGCGGGCCAGATGTCATTACACGATGTTTTTTTGATGCACGGATCCGAACCCAATCAATCACCCTATCCGCGTCGGGGCATGACGCTTCGATTCATGCCAACGACGTCGATATATCGGCGTGACCTGGGAAGTGGCGGAGATGGTTCGATAAAAGATCTGCGCACACTCTATCTCATGCGAGGTCGGGACGTGAGTGGGAAAAATGATTTCCGGGTGCGGTGGTGAGGGCTTAAATAGAAGCTTCTAAGTGTTCTTATGATGGCTTCGAACCGATACCCCAGGGAGCGGCCCAGCTAAGACCTTCAATGGTTGTCGTGCGTGCGTGGTATTCGCAACCAACCCATCCGGAATATCCCATATCGTCTAGCACACCCAGGAGGTGTGGAATATTCACTTCCCCGTATTGAGGCTCGTTCCGTCCGGGGACACTAGAAAATTGGACGTGTCCGAGTACGGGCCAATGGCGCGAGAGCCCCTCGGCTAAATCGCCCTCCATGATTTGAAGATGATAGAAGTCGAATTGAAGGAGAACATTAGGCATAGCCACCGCGTCGATGATGCGACGTGAGTGGATACTGTTGTTGTGTAGGTAACCGGGTACATCACGACTGTTCAGTGGTTCGATCAAAAGGGTAATCCCGAGATTTGCTGCGACCGGCGCTGTGGCGCGAAGATTCTCGATAAACACGTCTTCACATTTGCGTGCGGTCGTGTCATCGGGTACCACGCCGGCCATGACGTGTATTAGACCGGCCCCCAACTCGGACGCGTATTCCAACGATTCGGAGGCAATGGTCTTGAAATCGTTCTCACGCCCCGGCAGCGCGGCGACCCCGCGTTCGCCAGCCTCGGCATTACCCATTCGTGTATTGACGAGGATGAGCTCAAGCTCGTTGTCTGTGAGGGCCATCCTGAGCTCCTCAATAGTATGTCCGTATGGCTGAAGGTATTCGACGGCGTCAAATCCGACCTGCCGAGCTGCGGCAAATCGCTCGATAGGGGCCAGTTCGGTAAACATCGTGGTCAGATTTGCAGCAAGTCGAGGCATGTCGCTGATTGTTCTTGGATGAGTTACGCACGAATGTATACGTGGTTCATCGGTAACAAACCAGTGGCCCTTGCGGCTAATCCTCTACGCGTCGGCAAGCGACTCGATTGATCGGTCGCACTTATACGAATTTCTGGTTATCAGGAGTAGCCGATCGAAAGTAGGTTATTGACCGGTCGGTAGAGCTCCTCGAGGTAACCGACATCGTCCAAACTCAGTTGAATGCTTGTTGCCTCGACGAGCTGATCGAGTTGTTCGATGCGTGAGACGCCTACCACAGGAGCACACACCACGGGTTTGTTGAGCATCCAAGCCAACGCGATTTGTGCCGGGGTTTGCCCGAGTTTTTGAGCGACTTCGGCGTTCCGAGCCGCAATCGAAAAATCCATCTCTCCGCGGTACAAGCTTTCGGTACGCGAACGATCGCGGCCCTGAGAGCGAGCGGTACTACCCTGATCGAATCCACCCTGATAAGACCCCGCAAGGATGCCGCGGGCTAGCGGTGACCACGG
>Ga0257109_1000402_pt1 | contig 13837 bp, 13 predicted proteins | sample LP_taG_8_FD_191566 | JGI IMG/M metagenome (GOLD analysis project Ga0257109, IMG submission 191566) | Marine microbial communities from Northeast Subartic Pacific Ocean, Canada - LP_J_2011_P26_2000m | ecosystem: Environmental > Aquatic > Marine > Oceanic | place: Canada: Northeast Subartic... | reverse complement strand
GTACTAAAAAAAATGGTGGTAAAATTGTTCTAGTTGGTGGCCCAGCAATTGTTCATACTGGCGCAGATGAATCAGTTTCCACACTTATTCGTCATGGATATATTGATGCAGTTTTAGCTGGCAATGCGCTTGCAGTTCATGATATTGAATATGCAACATTGGGAACATCTCTTGGTATGAACATCCGTGATGGAACGCTTGCTGTAAGGGGTCATAGAAATCACATGGAAGCAATTAATGCTGTCTTTAAGGCCGGCTCAATTGAAAAAATGGTAAAATCAAAAAAATTAACAAAAGGAATAATGTATGAATGTGTAAAAAAGAAAATACCATTTGTTTTGGCTGGATCCTTACGTGATGATGGTCCTTTACCTGATGTAATTATTGATGTTTCAACAGCTCAAAAAAAATACAAAGAAGTTCTAAAGGGCGCATCAATGGTGATAATGGTGGCTACAATGCTTCATTCAATTGCAACCGGAAATATGCTTCCTGCTAATGTTAAGGTAATTATTGTTGACATAAACCAGGCTACTGTTACAAAGTTAATGGATCGTGGTACATGGCAAGCATTAGGAATTGTATCTGATGCGGGTGCCTTTTTACCAATGATTGCCAAGGAATTATAGTTTTAATTTAAAATCATGGTTGCATGAATAAAGTTTCAGGATTGGAGAAAAAGGACACAAGAAAAATACCACCTAAAACTCCTACGATAACTCCAGTTGCTAAATAAAAAAATGTCATATTCATAGCAAAATTAGCATTATATGCCTAATAATAATAGTGCAAAAAATTCCTAATGAAAATCATCAGGCTAACAAACCTGGAAATCCCATGATATAGTCCATTAACATTTAGAAATAACCAACATATTTTATAATTGAAAACATATGGATACAGATTCGTATGAGATTGGTTTAGAAAATTTTGATGCAGAGACTAGAAGAGTATCAGATTTAGACCAAATTTCGTTTTGGAATGAAGAAGCAAAAAAACTTTCGTGGTTTGACCAATGGACGAAAACTCTTGAATGGAATATTCCATTTGCTAAATGGTTTGTTGGTGGTAAGATTAATGCTTCATATAACACACTAGATGTGCACCAAACTAGCATAGCAAAAAAACCAGCAATTCTCTGGGAAGGAGAGAACGGTGCAACTAGAACAATTACTTATGCAGATCTTTATCATGATGTTTGTAAGTTTGCAAATGTACTAAAATCACTTGGTATAAAAAAAGAAGATAGGGTTACGATTTATCTTCCTATGGTGCCTGAACTTCCAGTTGCAATGCTTGCTTGTGCTAGAATAGGAGCTATTCATACAGTTGTATTTTCAGGATTTAGTGCAACGTCCCTACGAGATAGAATAGATGATTCAAAATCTAAAGTGATAGTTACTGCTGATGTTGGATATCGGAGAGGTAACTCAATGAATTTAAAGAAAATTATCGATGATGCAATAAACGAACTAAGTTTTGTAGAACATGTTATAGTTTTAAAGCGTACAGAAGGAAATTTACAACTTAACGCAAAAGATAAGATTTGGCATGAGTTAATGACAAATTCACCAGATGAATGTGAGCCTGAACATCTTGAGAGCACTCACCCACTTTTCATTTTATACACTTCCGGAACAACTGGAAAACCAAAAGGTGTACTTCATGGAACAGGTGGATATCTCACACATTTGAATTCAACATTCCAATGGGCATTTGACATTAAGGATTCTGACATATTTTTTTGCACTGCAGATATTGGGTGGATTACAGGTCACAGCTATGTGGTGTATGGACCTCTTCTACATGGTGCAACTGAAATAATGTATGAAGGTGTACCTGATTATCCTAACACATCAAGAATATGGGACATTATACAAAAATATGGAGTAACAATTTTTTACACCACACCAACTGCGCTGAGAATGTTTATGAAGTTTGGCGACTCCATTCCAAACTCGTTTAAACTTTCTTCATTAAGACTTTTAGGAACAGTTGGTGAACCGATAAACCCCAAAGTTTGGCGCTGGTATTTCAATATAATTGGAAAATCAAAGTGTCCTATTATTGATACATGGTGGCAAACTGAAACAGGTGGTATGATACTTTCTCCACTCCCAGGCCTAGAAACAATCCCGTTAAAACCTGGTTCTGCAACAAAACCAATACCAGGTATAGATGTCGCTGTAGTTGATGAAGAAGGTAATGAATTACCAACTGATACAAAGGGATACTTAGTGATAAGAAAACCATGGCCTGGAATGCTATTGACATTATGGAAAGATGATAAAAAATACAAGGATGTTTACTGGTCAAAATTTGAGAATAATTACTACCCTGGTGATTATGCAATAAAAGACTCTGATGGTTATTTTTGGCTTCTTGGCCGTGCTGATGATATTTTAAAAGTTGCAGGGCATCGTATTGGAACTGCTGAGCTAGAAAGTAACCTAGTTTCACATGATAACATTGCAGAATCTGCTGTATGTGGAATTCCTGATGAGATAAAAGGAGAAGTGATAATTGCATTTGTAGTTTTGAAACAAAATACAAAAAAGAGCGAAGATGTATTACGAGCAGAGCTTATCCAAACAATTAGGAATGGAATTGGACCGATTGCCACTCCACAGCAGATCTATTTTGTAACAAAATTACCAAAAACTCGTAGCGGCAAAATAATGAGACGCGTGTTAAAAGCAATTGCAAGTAATGAAAAAGTTGGAGATATTAGTACCTTGGAGGATGCTGGTGCTGTTAAGGATGTTCAAGATACGTTTGCTGAACTTCAAAAATCAACCAAAAATAGTAAAAGTTAGAAAAACTCAAACAGTGTTTTTTGTTATTTCACAGTATTTGTTACTCCCTTCGAAGAATTTTACACTATGAATAGGAATCTTATCCTTCAATTCCTCAAAAATCCACATTGAAATATTTTCTGAGGTAGGAAAATCAAACATATCATCAAGGTTTGTATGATCTAGACGCTGAAGTGTTTCCCAACATATTTTTTTCATCTCATCAAACTCGATTACCATGTTATCCTCATATGTTGAACCATTTTTCAACTCACCTGCAGCCTCTACTATTATTTTAGCTGTATGTCCATGTGGTTTACCACATTTTGGATGTCCTTTTAATGTATGAGCAAAATCAATTTCAAACTCTACTCCTACTTTCGTTTGCATGTTTTATGAATATTTTTGGGGTTTGAAATACCTAACGAATTAGAGAAATAACATTTTGAAAAATCTGTAGTCAGCAGTTATGAGATTATTCTTTATTTTTTAGTATATTCCCTATAGATTTCTAGTAGTCTTAAACAACAAAAACTCATCTTCTCCAATTTATCATATCTAAGTTTTTCATCCTATGCATGTTTATTTGCAGTTAGTCTAAAATTATCAAAGAGGATAGAAAGTTCTTTTTCAAGACCATCAATTTTTGTCTCAATTTTTAATAATTCATAACCACTTGGTTCCATTTTCAGTCAATTAGTATGTAATATTATAAAAAAATCTTATGAATACATCTCAGGTTAAATATCTGTATGTTGTAATAAATCCGTGGCAGAAGCATACATTTTAATCAATTGTGAGATTGGTTCGGAGGAAGATGTTATAGCAGCGCTGAAAGCTGTTAATGGAATAAAAGAAGTTCATGGTACATTTGGTGCATATGATATACTTGCTAAGATTGAATCTGCTCAGGTTGAAGATTTACGTGAAACGATAACATGGAAAATACGCAAAATAGATAAAATTCGTTCAACATTAACCCTAATGGGAATTGAAGGACAGAATTAATCAATAATTACATTGTAATTATATTCTAATTTCATATTGTGTGAATAAGATTTGAATATACTTGATTTAGCCGCAGAGAATTTTTTAATTACATTTGCTGTAGTGCTAGGAATCGGCTTCTTACAAGGCATGATAATGGGCAGAGGTATTCGTAATCGCTTTCCAAGCATAAAAAAACACGCACAGTTAGTTTCATCCGTATTGCTAGTACTTTTTTCTTTTAATGCAATATTCAGCATACTAAAATTTGCTGAACCAGTTAAATTTTCGGTATCTAACTTCGCTTTGCCAGCTACAACTGATGAAGTGTTTTCATTAATTCTTAATATTACAGGCGTTAATACTGGTGTGGGGACTGTTATTGCTATATTCATTTCTGTCACGTTAATTATACTTTTTAGATTTGCAAATATACACAATATAGCAAGAATCTTTATTTTTGTTTTAAGTTCAATTGTTTTAATTGTGTCATTACTTGGTAGATTTACTGATTTTGTTCCAACGACATTTCAGATAATGCTTTATGCATTTTACCAATCTGGAATTACAATAGGCATATTTCTCATAACCCGCCGTAAGGTACATGACGTGCTATCAGAAATTAAATGATTGACATTATTCCATTTATTAAATAATTAAAATATAATTAATCTATAGGAGTTTTTTTAGTCCAGCGCATCTGTTTCTGATAGTAACTTCAGTAACACCAGATGCAATTGATATTTCTTTTTGTGTTTTGTTTCCGCCAGAATGAATACAAGCAAGATATAACGCTGCAGCAGCAATTCCCATAGGATCTTTGCCTGCTACTATACCAAGCTCCTTTGCTTTGTTTAGCATGTTGATTGCTTTTCGCTTAGTTTTTTCACCTAGTCCTGCAATACTTGCAATTCTAGATACACCTTTAACCGGATCAGCTACTGGTATTTTTAGATCAAGTTCTCTGAAAACTAGTCTATAACATCTGGCAACATCTTTTCTTCTGATATTTATCCCATTTGCAACATCATCTAATGTTCTTGGTGTCTCGGTATTTCTACATGCCGCATAAATACAAGCTGCAACCAATCCATGAATTGATCTACCCTTAACAAGTTTACGTTCAATTGCCTTTCTATAGATATATGCCGCTTTTTCGATAACTGGATCTGTAAGAGAAAGCTTAGTTTTCATTTTATCCATCTCACTTAATGCTTGACGTAGGTTTCTTTCTGTTGATGAATTAGCTTGAGAACGATTATCCCACGTTCTGAGTCTCTCTATAGATTTTTTCATAGATGAGTTTAATGGTTTGCCAGTTGCATCCTTATTTTGCTTTCCAATAATAGTTGAAAGTCCCATATCGTGCATTGTAATTGATGTACCTGCACCAACACGACTTCTATCCGAACCATCGTTTGAAAATGAACGCCATTCTGGTCCGTCCTGAATAATCTTTTCTGGCACAACAAATCCACATGAACTACAAAATAACTCTCCAGTATTATCATCTAAAATCATTTTTGTTTTAGTACATGATGGACAACGTTGCTTTGTAATTGAAATATCTTCCATTTCCACTTATAATTACAAAATTAACATATAAATGGTGATTGCTACTCATTAGTGTTTATTTGTGTGTAGCTAAAGCTAATTTATTCTATTTTTATGAATGTATTTCTGTTCCATGTTTTAATTTTTAGTTTAGTATGCAATATGCATAATCTAAATATGAAATGCTAGAATACATTATATTTTCAGTATTAACGGAATGACCTAATCCAATTGAATGACCTAACTCATGTGTCATGACATATTCAACTGTGTTAGTATCAAATAACTGAAAACTTCCATCACAGCCATAACTACCAATTACAACTTCTACTACACCCTTACCTAAATTGGCATGACCAAGAACGCCTTCACCCATATTTCTTACAACCCATGTAACCCAAACATTTGCTTCATTCTTTAGTTCAGTTACATAAAATCTTGCAACAGCTTTTTTACCATCACTAGTATCAAATTCTTTTTCTTCCCAATAGTTAAATGAGTTTTTTAATGTTCTAACATGATCAAGTGGAAGACCAGGTGGCTGTTCATTAATGTAAATCATATATTCAATTACATATACGTCAGTTTCTGAATCAATCCATATTTTTCTGTCAGGAAAAATATCAGGTCTATCAAGAAATTGCTGGAGATTCCACTTGTCATAATCTTTCCAATATTTTATAATTACATACTCGCTGGGATTAATATTTTCTACATATCTATTTTGATTTTTTATATCGCTTTGAATATTTATCAAATATCGTTCAAAATTCCATGCTTTTCTTTCCAAGTCTTTTTCTAATAATTCAGAATTTGTTTTAGCATTAACATTGATGATACTATTTTCAATAAGATATTCAATGCCGGTCAAAAAATCATTGTCTGATATTTTTCCACTAGACCACCATCCTGCATTGTTCTTAATCCATGATGGTATAGTATCAGTAGAATTTTCCTTATTTACATATGTACTAACTTTAATAATTTTATTTTCAATCAAATGTTCAATTCCAGAAATGAAGTCTTTATCATTTATTTTGTTGTCAGCCCACCATCCTGCGTTGTTCTTAATCCACGATGGTATAGTATTTTCCTCCATCATTTTAAGAAAATCAGGTTTTTTTGTAGGATTCTCAAACACATTTAATGAATATTTCTTCTTCAAATTTTCCAAAGAGATAAGATAATTCTGTGTTACTTTATTGTCCGGATTCACCTCTAAGGATTTTTTAAAGTATGTTTCCGCTTCCGAGTATTCACCAAAATTTCCAAATCCTAATCCCATGCCATTTAATGCCAAAACACTATTTGGATTAATTTCTAATGCTTTGTAGAATTCAAGCATAGATGATTTGTTTAAATTAGAAGGATCGCGTGGAGCTGTATTTTGCTGAGGCTGCATTGCTAATGTTGATTCCAATCTCAAATTACTCAATGCAACACCCTTCATTTCAAAAATTTTGTAATCCTCAGGATAAATTTCTAGCATCTCATCAAAAATTTTAATGGATTTTTTATACTCGCCTTTTAAAAATGGTTCAAATGCTTCAGCAAATAACTTATCACGCTCATCTATATTTTCTGCATATGCTGAACCAATGAAAAATATGAATGTAAGTAAAATAACTGGAAATAATTTTCCAATATTTTGAAGTATATTTTGTTTCATATCACTTTGTTTTTTTCAAAAATTGTAATTAAAATTTATCTACTGATTAATGCATTATATCGCCGGCAAGTATTTTTTTAAACATTTTACCCTTAGAAATTATCAACGCACCGTCATCATCTATTTTTACAGCCTTGCCATTTATTCTGCCATTTCCAGTTATAATTGAAACATTTCTGCCTATTGTTGATGACCTTTTTGTCCATTGATTTACAATTTTTTTTATATGCATTGAATCAATCATCTGAAAAACATTTTCTAATTCATATAAAAACTGGTGAAGTAACGGTAATGAATTTACATCCTTTTTTACTAGTGTTGTAACGCCATAAAAATTTGGAGTTTTCTTTATAGCATTCGTTAACTCGGTTGGTTTAATTTTAAAATTAATACCAACTCCAATGATCATATATTCAATTTCATTTGATACAATTGATGCATCAACTAATACACCAGCAACTTTTTTTCCCTTGAGCGTAACATCGTTTGGCCATTTTAATTCCGGTTTAATTTTTAATGTTTTCTCAATTGCAATACATAATGCGAGTGATATAGCAATTGGCACAAGTGTTGTTGATGAAACACCAAACTTTGGATGAATTATTATCGACATCCAAATTCCACCTACAGGCGATTTCCATTTTCGTTTCATTCTGCCTCTTCCACCGGTTTGTTTTTTTGCAATTATAATTGCACCATTAGTATTATTCCTTGTTACAATTTCCATTGCAAAATTTTGTGTTGTGTCTATTGTATTGAAATAATATACTTTTTTTCCTAAAAATTTAGTATCCAAATTTTGCGTAACCTCCCATGGTAAAAGAAGTTTTGTTGTATCCATAAGTCTATATCCAAGATTTTGTTTTGATTCAATTTTATATCCAAGTGAACGAATTTTTTTAATATCTTTCCATACAGCGACCCTACTTATTTTTAGAACATCACTCATATCCTGACCAGACAAAAACTCTGATTTATGTGACTTTAAAAAAGAAAGTATCTTCAGAAAGCTGAAATTATCAGACGAAGTAAACATCATGTTTTATTTAGAATAAATTTTGTCATGAATTTGTGCAAGAATTAGTTTTGCTTTCTCTTTGTTTTCATATGCATCCTGGGTTTCATCCATTATTGCATCAATCTCATAACTTTTATCAACTAAAATATTAGCCACATGTTCATCAAGTGTTCTCTTACCAATTAGATAGTAAGCGAATACAGTGTTCTTTTGTCCTATTCTATGTAATCTATCTTCAGCTTGACGATGTATTGCTGGACTCCAATCTAGTTCAGCAAATATAACATACTTTGCACGTGTTAGATTTATTCCAAGATTGCCAGCACGCAGTCCAACAATAATCAACTTCGTGTCTCCATTTTGGAAATTATCAATATTTTCCTGTCGTATTTTATCAGTTTGACCACCAATAATTGCTGCAGGATTGAATTCCTGTAAACTTTCATGTAATAATTTATGAATGGATTTATGATGGCAGAAAACAACCACACTTTCCTCAATTTCCATTATATTTTTCACAAAATCAATCACGTGGTGAAGTTTTGCCACACCAGCTGCTTGTCTCTCACTTTGAATTGCTCTCTGATATGATGCAACTTTGCTAAATTCAGTTTCTGCATGTTTCTGTTCTTCTTCAAGTTTACTCCAAATCTTATTTAGTTCATTTTTATAGTAAGTTTCATCAGCGTCAATCGTTTCCTTATATCTTACTTTATCCTTTAATTCCTTTAATACATCTGATTTTTTTCTGCGAAGCATAACATCTCTTTGTAGTACATGACGTAAACCATCACGCTTACTAGGAACAACAATTGCCTTACCCCTTTCATCCTGATAACAGAAATATTCACAAAATTCTTTAAAACTGCCCAATAAACCTGGTTTTAGTATATCAACTATTGGCCATATTTCAGAACCGTGATTATATATTGGCGTACCAGAAAGACCAACCCTATATTTGACTGACTTCATTCCTGCAAGTTTTTTGACAGCACTATATTTTTTGGTTGTTTTAGAACGAAGGTGTTGTACCTCATCACAAACAAGCGTATGAATTTTTAATTTTGACAGATCAATCTGACGTTTATAAAGCAACTCATAATTGATAAGATAAAAATCATAATCACCAAGTTCTTTTTGTTTACCAGAACGTATAGATGTTATAGTTGGTACGTCATGCTCTACAATACGTCCGTTCTTACTCTTTTTTTTCATGAATCTTTCTATTTCACGCTGCCAATTAGTCAGTGTAACAAGTGGGGCTACTACAACAGCAGGTAATGATTGTTTTTCTGATGCAATGTATGCTAGTGTTTGTACAGTTTTACCAAGACCCATATCGTCAGCAAGCAATGCATTGCCTGATGATTTCAAAAGAAAATCTAATCCCTCTTTCTGAAAATTTAACAGTTTTCCACGAAACTGTTTTTTTGGTATTACTTTAGAAAGTTTTTCAGTTTTTCTAATTGGTAATTTTTTAATAGCTTTAACACGTGATTTTCGTTGCCAAACTGATTTTGATAATATTTCCAACGGATATCTTTCCAAAATTAGCCTGATCTGTTTAACATTTTTTTCAGTATCTGGAATAATAACTTCGTTAGGACCATTACCATACCACAATTCTGGTATAAGCTTTGATACCATCATTACAGCTCTTACGCCAGTAATTTTCCATGTCCATGATCCGGAATATTTGTCAATTGCATATTCAAGTGTTCCAAATGTTTTCATTGTTGTTTCGTGATTCTCGAAAATTGTTTTGCTTCTTTATGAATCTTGATTTTTTATCCAAGATCGACTTTATTGCAAAATAGTGATATATGGGTAAAATGCTATAAACTAGTTACACAAGTTTCCCGTACTAATCATGTTTGTGCTGAGTATTATGGCAATCACAATTACAGAGATTGGTTTTATGATCGTTTAAACAATCTATGCATTCAAAATGCTTATGATTTTCACAATTAGCACATATCATGAATAATCTTTCTATATGGCCTTTGAAAAGTTTTTGCTAGAAGTTATAAAGTAAATTTCCCTAAACCACATATTGGGTCTAAAAAGATACATTGCAATTAGAAGTGTCACCATGTTTGGCGTTCTGATGATAACATTGCTGTTAACAATTGCATTAGTTGGATCTAATATGGATATTATTTTAAAACAGGGGATTGTTTATCAGGTTAGAGCAGAAATTACGGAAAATCCAGCTATTGCTGAGAGCTTTTCAACTGTTGAAGAATTTGATAAATTTATTCAAGATCAAACTGACCAACGGATTGAGACACTTGGACTTGATGAGCCATGGTATTCGCCACAAAGAGTTGGGTTTACTATGTATAAAATATTAATTCTAGATTTTGGAAATGCGACATTTCTCACAAGTGATAGTGGTTCATCAAATGTTGGTGATATTCTATTGGAAAAGATTCCAAGAACTGTTTTGCTTTTCACCACTGCAACTATAATCATTTCCATAATTGGAATATTTTTAGGTGCCTTAGCAGGAAGTAAGGTTGGTTCCGCTATTGATCGAATAACATCAGCGTTCGCAGTAATTAGCAGCAGCTTTCCTGTTTGGTGGATAGGAATGCTTATGATCTTTTTGTTTGCGTTTACATATCATATTTTTCCCGCCCGAGCAACACCATCCATGCTTCCAACAGAACCTGGCTACATACTTGCATTGCTTTATCATATGACACTTCCACTGATTACAATTGTAATGATTGGATTTGGTACATGGGCATACCTTGTACGTAATTTTATGGTAGGAACTATGCAGGAAGATTTTATCATTGCAAAAAAATCTATTGGTATTGATAAAAAAAAGATTATCTATAAACATGCTTTAAAAAATGCCGCACCGCCAATTATCACAATTTTAGCACTAAGTCTTTCAGGTTCATTAGGGGGTGCAATAATTACAGAAGCTGTTTTTGATTGGCCTGGAATGGGACGACTTTATTTTGAGGCAATTAGCGTCATGGACTTACCAATCATAATTGGTGCAACGTATGTACTTACAGTACTATTTTTGATCAGTATTTTTGTTGCAGATTTACTTTATGGCTATTTTGATCCAAGGGTGAAAACAGAATGAGTAGTGTAAGTCCAACTGAAATAAAACGGGAGTTTATGAAAAGTAAGACTGGTTTGATTGGAGTTCTAATTTTACTAAGCCTTGTTATATTATCTGTGGTAGCTATCACCACAATTCCTATTGATACATTCAAACAATGGAATAATCCTGGTAACTGGATTTCATATCCAAAGACAGCAGCACCAGCATGGATAAACTATTTCGTTATGGAAAAAATTCCAGAACATTTGATACTAGATAATCCAACAGTAGTAACTAAAGATGATGTTATATCATTAACATCACATCAATTTGATGTACAATATCACTATGATGATTTTCCAAGCGACTTTATTTATGAAATTAATGTTGAGTATTCAGGATCTCAACTTCTTCAGATTTCTCTAATCAGACCAAATAATTCCCAAATACTTCTTGTATCCAAATCATTACCACAATCAGATTCAAAAATCACACATCATGAACGAATATTTTCCACTGATAGTAATATTAAAAAAAATATTCAAATACATTTTTCTGAAATGGGATTTTATAATCAAAATACGACAAGTGAGAATATGATTTTTGCAAACAATTATGGAGATGTCCTTAAGGGAAATTATCTGTTTTTGGTAAATATCTATGGTGTTAATGAAAATGTGAATGTTATTGATTCCAAATTAATCCTTGGTGGAAAAGCATACGGAATGATGGGCACAGATGAGTTACGAAGAGACCTTGCTGTTGGTCTTTTATGGGGAACTCCACTTGCGTTGTTTATCGGCATTGCTGTTGCAGTTGGTTCTGTAACAGTTGGTCTAATTTATGGTGTATATGCTGGATTCAAAGGAAAAAAGACAGACGAGGCAATGATGAGATTTAATGATGTTATTTATGCACTTCCTGCACTGCCTTTTTTGATAATTCTTGCCGTAACTATCAGCAACAGTATATTTTTGCTTGTTGGCTTTCTAATGATCTTTAGCTGGGTTGGAATTGCAAAGGTTTCACGTAGTATGGCACTTCAAATAAAAACTAGACAATATGTTGAGGCATCGCAAATGATGGGGCAAAAAAATTCTAAAATAGTTTTTAAACATATTATTCCACAATTGTTACCCTATGCTTTTGCAAGTATAGCAATTTCCGTACCTGCAGCAATCACCACTGAAGCTGGCCTAAGCTTTTTGGGGCTTGGTGATCCAACATTTCCCACATGGGGACAAATCTTACATGATGCAAACATATACGGCGCAGCTGCCAGAGGAATATGGTGGTGGATAGTACCACCTGGAATGATGATTGCAATTACTGGTCTTGCGTTTGTTTTTATTGGAAATGCGCTAGATGCGATTGTAAACCCTAAACTAAAAAAATAAATTTTATTTGAAAATCTCGTTTAGTAAAATTGGTGTCTTATAATACGAGAAGATTTCACGAAAGAAATCTTCTGTTTGAAGAGATGATCTGTTCGTTGTGAAAGTTTCTTCAAAAGTAATGTCTGTTAGAAAGAGAATCTAGATCAAATTTATCAGAATAAAAGCGTATCAAAGCATACTTGGAATGATAAAAGAGGTTAATCTTTCGTAGCTGACTAATGCACTTCGGACACACTAGCCAGCCTTACGGATAAGAAATGTTAATTTTACATGCTAAAAAACTATACGTCTACTAAGTCTGATTCAGCATTACAAGTTGGCACCTTGCCATATTCCTTCTTATAATCTTCTAAAAGCTGGCGTATTCGTTCTTTTGGATTTTCAATAAATAATCTTTGATAAGTGTGGGTTTTTTGTTTACATTCATCATTCTCAAAGTCTGTATCAACATACTTTTCAAATTCTTTCTGAAGACTATCACTTTGTCCAATGTATAACACATTAAGCTTTTTATCATAAAAAACATAGACACCAGACTTGTTTTTTACAAATCTTGCACTTTCAAGCCATAAGAGAACCTTACCTTCAAGAATTTCCATGAATTATCTAGTATAATGTAATATTTTTGTACTACCTAACCTTTTCTTTTTTATGGACATAAGTAGAGGTATAAATCCTAAAGAAGTTCGTATACTCTACCTTGCAACGATTGTACTAGTTATACTGACAATACAATTTTTTATCCTAGATTTTTAGATCTGATATTATGAACGATGAAGAACGCAAAGAGCTTAATCAACTATACGAAAAATATGGAATGCTACAAAATTCTTACAGTAGTCTTATAGTTAAAATCAAAAATACTTTGAAAGTAATTGATGACTTGCTTGAGTTAACTCGTTCAATACTTCAAGAATGTGATAAAGACCCTGACAAGAATGATTTAGCAATCAAATATCTTCTAAATCAAAAACAATTACTAAACAAACTGAAAGAAACCTTATCTTAATTTTTCATCATGGTCTGATTCGTGACCATAACTGACACCACAGACACCTATCACTTCACTACACTCCTGACCTTTCTATTTTTATGAATAAGAAAGTAATTGCTGGAATTATTGCATTAACGATTATCGCTCATATAGTGATTCATCTAGTTTTGGCTGATTAGCTGATTTTTGTACTACCTGACCTTTTCTTTTTTTATGAATGATAAATCAAATATGATACATACTAAGGAATGTACATACAGAAATAATCACGACTTTAGGCATGACAACTGTTTTTGTACATGTCACCCAAAGAATGAAAAGAAAAAAGGTAATCTAAAACCAGAACTGAGAAAAAA
>Ga0257109_1000399_pt1 | contig 13858 bp, 8 predicted proteins | sample LP_taG_8_FD_191566 | JGI IMG/M metagenome (GOLD analysis project Ga0257109, IMG submission 191566) | Marine microbial communities from Northeast Subartic Pacific Ocean, Canada - LP_J_2011_P26_2000m | ecosystem: Environmental > Aquatic > Marine > Oceanic | place: Canada: Northeast Subartic Pacific... | reverse complement strand
CAGGAGATTATCAACCTGTATGGATTACGGATTTTCCCATGTTCGAATTTGACGAAGAAGACCAGCGTTATTATTCCCTGCAGCATCCATTTACCCAGCCCAAAACGGATGACTTGGATGAACTCAAAAAGGCGCCAGAATCTGTTCCTTCCCGTCAATATGATTTAGTTATAAATGGTTATGAAGTTGCTGGCGGTTCGATCCGAATCCATGATCCAGAATTACAACGCTCTGTTTTTGAAATACTTGGTATCGATAAGGAAGAAGCTCAGGATAGATTCGGGTTTTTCATTGATGCACTCAAATATGGTACACCACCCCATGGTGGTATAGCCTTTGGTTTTGATAGACTGGTTATGCTATTAGCCGGAACCAATAATATTCGTGACGTCATTGCCTTCCCTAAAACAACCTCTGCCATGTCCTTGATGGATGGTGCGCCGAGTTCTGTATCTAAAGATCAATTAAAGGAATTAGGGATACGAACCATAAAATGATCGCCATTAAAAGCATCCTTCCGGATGCTTTTCCATATTTATGACCATCATAAACCATTATTCGATCATTCATTTTATTACTTATTATTTGGTTGGGCGATATACTGGGATCCGCTGGTTGTTATTTCTTGCGTTCTCTTTTGGCTGGGAATTGTTGGAGCTGGTGTTGCCGTATGACTTTGCGATTGAAACAATGCCCAATAAGGTTGCTGATATTATAGTAAACTTTATTGGTTACAGTTTAGGGCTATATTTTAAAGGGCAGGAAAATAATTAATCAATGTTGAAAAGACTGATCATAACAGCATTACCAGATGAGGCCCGGCCTTTTATTGATCGCTTTAGGTTAGCAAGTGATGAAAACCAATCAGATCTACGTGTGTTCAGTAATGAAACTTGCAGTTTATTAATAACAGGTATCGGTGGTAATCGAGTGAAAAGTGTATTGCCTGTATTTCTGGAAAGTATTTCTGATTTTGATAACGTCGTATTATTCAATGTTGGTATAGCCGGTGGCCATCCAGATAAAACAGAAATTGGTGAGGTATATTTAGTAAATAAAGTGACCAATGATGAAACCGTTGATAAATATTCCCTAATGATACCAACAAAAAATGAATTCAACACAATGGCCCTAACGACAGTAGCAAAAGGAATCACCGCTGGACATGTTGGTTATGAGGGGTTGGTTGATATGGAAGCAGCGATTATTACTGCAACAGCTATCAGTTACTTAAATATAGATAAAATTGTAGTTATAAAAGTAGTATCCGATCATATGGATATTGCTGATTGGTCTTCATTAGATGTATGTGAAATAATAGGGTCAAAATTAGACTCAATATGCGCCTTGATGGAATTATATGTCTAGAAAAAGAGGTTATTTATTCAAAAAGAATTGAGGTATGCTTTAATAGCTCCTTCGCTTTTTCCTGTTCAAATAGATTCTCAGGCATAGCATCAGGCAGTACGGATGGATCTGCATTAATTACGTAATTAAGGTCTTCTTCAAATAAATCTCGATTTCCCAATTTCGTGTGGTAATAACGGGCTCGTAATACCCGTGTGCCTAAATAGTCAGGACTGTCAGCAAGCGATTGATCAAAGTTGCTTTTTGCTCTATCTAGGGGAACACCGGGTAAACGAGAATAAAACGTACCGAAGAATCGAGTTGGCCCACCATAATAATAATCTTCATCTAAAGTTGCAATCCGGTGCATTGCTGTCTCAATGATCTCTCTCGATTCAATCCGGGTCAATACTGGCTTGGTAGTAAGATAACGTCCAAAATTTGTTGCCCACCAGTATAGTGCTGGGATTGTTTCTACAGGTGCTTTTCTAATAGCTGTAATTTGCAACTGCGAATTATCTATTGATGTAGTATCAGCAAATGATTGAAAGTATGCGGTATTTTGAAAACCGGTAAGTGCAGCGTTTGCACCCTTCAGGTATAGGGTGTCGCGTTTTGCGGGATCAATTTCTATGTAATATCCATTAAAATAGCACGCTCTGCTTAATGATACAGTCAATTCAAAGTTTTGATGGTTCAGTTCAAACGCTTTTTCGAAAAATAATACCGCCATTTTTGCACTCTTTGGATTGGCTCGCTTTTCCCAATACAATTTCCCCTCTTTAATAAGATACTCATAATTCAACCTATTTGCATTCGATGTCGTGTTTAAGTAACTGCAGCCCATATAAATAAATAAACAACAGATTCCTAAATGGATATATTTCAGTCGCATATAATCTCTGGTAAGGTAAAATTCGCTATGCAATGGATTAATTCCTGATTCTTAATGTAAAATATAGTACAAAATTAATATTGAAAATCAATAAGATGGAAAAGACACTCGGTATTAAAGGCATCGACCTGGCTGCTCTTTTTGGAGCAGCGGATGCCCATCTACGATTAATTGAAGGATCTTTTGCAGTCAATGTTGTTATCCGAAACGATAAAATTAAACTTAAGGGCGATGATATTCAGCTTGATTTGGCGAAAGAAGTCATTCATGAGATGAAACAAACGTTGGCCCGTAAAGGATCTTTGACAGCAAAAGATGTACGCCAGTTGATCGAAGTTGTAACAATTGATAATGATCATGATAATCAAGTGCCGAAGGATGTTATTCATTACGGCAGAAAAGGAGCAATAATTGCCCGATCAGATGGTCAGCAAGAATACATTAATATTGTTCAGAAAAATGACATTGTTTTAACTATCGGACCTGCGGGTACTGGAAAAACATATATTGCTGTTGCTTTTGCAATTGCTGCGCTTGAAAATCACGAAGTGGATCGCATAGCCTTGTGTCGGCCAGCGGTGGAAGCTGGCGAAAACCTTGGGTTTTTGCCCGGAGATCTAAAAGAAAAAGTTGATCCGTATCTTACACCTTTGTACGATGCCCTCGGTGATATTATGCCAAAACCAAAGTTGAAAAGAGTTTTATCTAATGGTACAATTGAAATAATTCCTTTGGCTTATATGCGTGGTCGTACTTTGAATAATGCGTTCATGATCTTAGATGAGGCACAGAATGCTACACCGATGCAAATGAAGATGTTTCTTACTAGGCTTGGCGTTAATTCAAAAGCAATTATTGCCGGTGATATTACGCAGATTGATTTACCAAAGAGCAGTGATTCAGGTTTGATTCAAGTGGTGAATATTCTGAAGGGAATTGATGGTATTGGTTTGGTGAAATTAAATGAAAGTGATGTGGTCAGGCATAAATTGGTGCAGGACATCATTCGTGCCTATGATAAAACAAACAAAACGAAAAAGAAGTGATTAACCATTTCCTGGAGTTTGAAATGCTATGATTCCAGCGTCCATTGATACTAATTTTAACAAATATTACAAACGAAATAATTACTGATTAGCAATTGATATTTCATCAACTGTTCGAATGAGTGCGAATCGATGGTTAATGGCTTTTTGGATAGTAGAAATTGATCTTTGTTTGCGGAAAATTCCTCGACGACCGGGGTCATTTATTCTATATTATAATTTGTAATTATTATTGATGGAAAATATGCAAAATGTAGTTATTGCCGCTGCTAAGCGAACTCCTGTAGGGGCGTTTCAAGGATCGATTTCTTCAATAAGTGGACCTGACTTGGGTGCTAAAGTAATTGGTGGGATTTTGGAAGAAACGATGCTTGATCCTGCATCGGTGAATGAAGTGATAATGGGTAATGTATTAGCAGCAGGATTAGGCCAGGCTCCGGCAAGACAAGCTGCATTAGGATCTGGTCTTCCAGATACTGTAGAATGCATCACTATAAATAAAATGTGTGGATCTGGTTTAAAAGCTGCTATGCTGGCGACACAGGCTATTCAAGTGGGTGATGCTGATATTATTATTGCGGGTGGATTTGAAAATATGAGTCAAGCACCATACCTGTTACCTAAAGGGAGGGATGGGTATCGACTGGGCCATGGGGAGTTGATCGACAGCATGATAACAGACGGTTTGTGGGATGTCTATAATGATACTCATATGGGTAATTGTGCTGAAATTTGTGCGCGGGATCGCCACTATAGCAAAGAAGATCAAAATGACTTTGCGAAAGAATCTTATACACGTGCGCTAGATGCTCAGAAAACTGGAGCATTTAATGATGAAATACTAGCGGTAGATGTAATGGACAGAAAAAGGAATAAGATCACGATAAATATTGATGAAGAACCTGGTCGAGCGAATTTTGATAAAATGGACAAGTTGCGCCCAGCATTTGAAATGGATGGTACGGTAACCGCAGGCAATGCGTCTAAAATCAATGATGGAGCTGCTGGTGTATTATTAATGAGCGAAACCAAGGCTTCAGAATTGGGGTTTACGCCATTGGTACGTATTCATAGTCAGGCTTCTGCGGCACAGGAACCGGAATGGTTCACAACAGCACCAATTAAAGCAATTAGTAAGGTGCTTGAAAAAGCTGGGATGGAAGTTGCTGACATAGATTTATGGGAAATTAATGAGGCCTTTGCTCCGGTCGCCATGGCCGTCATGGAAGATTTTAACTTGGATCATAGTAAAGTAAATGTAAATGGTGGGGCTATTGCCCTCGGCCATCCAATTGGTGCAAGTGGTGCTCGTACCTTAACCACTCTCATCCATGCTTTGAAATCACAGGATGTTACAACAGGCTTGGTAACCTTGTGTATTGGCGGGGGAGAAGCATCAGCTATGATTGTTGAAAAGGTATAATGAACTTCCTTTCCGAAGAACAGGAATTAGTACGAAACACAGCCTGCGAATTTGCTGAAAAACATCTAAAACCTGGTGTGATCGAACGTGATGAAAATGCTGAGTTTCCATCTGAGCAGGTAAAAATGATGGGTGAACTTGGATTTATGGGTGTCATGGTTCCAGAAAGATGGAATGGCGCTGGTATGGATACAATTAGTTATGCCCTGATTATCGAAGAATTATCAAGAGTAGACGCATCTGCAGGTGTTATAGTATCTGTGAATAATAGCCTTGTTTGCCAGATATTAGTCAATTATGGCAATGTTTGGCAGAAAGAAACCTATTTAACAAAGTTAGCTAGTGGTCAGCAATTGGGTGCTTTTTCTTTAAGTGAACCGCAGTCCGGTTCTGATGCCAGTAACATACATACTGTTGCAGAAAAAAGTGGGCAATACTATATACTTAATGGGACGAAAAACTGGGTTACTAGTGGTATCAATTCAGATGTAGTAATTGTAATGGCTTTAACGGATAAATCAGCAGGTTATAATGGTATATCCGCATTCATAGTACCAAAAGACATAGATGGTTTTTCGGTTGGCAAAAAAGAAGATAAACTTGGTATTCGTGGCTCGGATACATGTGAACTATATTTTGATAATTGCCACGTTCCAATTGAGAATCTTATTGATAAAGAAGGACAGGGTTTTCGCATTGCATTAGCCACACTCGATGGTGGTAGAATTGGCATCGCCGCACAAGCATTAGGAATTGCCCAGGCAGCATTGGATAAATCTGTCCAGTATGCAAAAGAAAGAAAACAATTTGGAAAAACCATTGGAAGTTTTGGCGCGTTGCAGGAAAAAATTGCGTTAATGGGTACAAATGTAGAAGCGTCAAGGTTATTGATACAGAAAGCTGCTGTTCTAAAAGATGCGCATAAACCCTATACTAAAGCTGCTGCTATGGCTAAAAGCTTTGCATCGCAAACAGCCATGGATGCAGCTATTGATTGTGTGCAAATTTTTGGTGGTTATGGATACATGCAAGAATACGGTGTTGAAAGATTAATGCGTGATGCAAAAATTACACAAATCTACGAGGGTACAACTGAAATACAGCAAATGGTAATCGCAAGGGAAATAATGGAGAATTAATTATGGAAAAAATAGATTGGGACAATCTTGGATTTAATGTAGTGGAAACACGTAGTATGTACAAAGCGAGGTGCAGAATAGGAGAAGAGTGGAAATTAGGTAGTTTGATACCTTATGGAACAATAGAGTTGTCGCCTGCGGCCGGTGTATTAAATTACGGCCAGGGTTGTTTTGAGGGGACTAAAGCCTACCGGACAGTTAAAGATCAGGTGGTCTTGTTTCGTCCAGAAATGAATGCCAAAAGGATGGTCATGTCTACCAGAAGGTTATGTATCCCTGAAATGAATCAAGAGTTTTTTTTGCAAGCAGTAGAAGAAACAATTAAAGACAATATTGATTATGTACCTCCCTATGGCAAAGGAAGTCTCTATATCAGGCCTATCGTTTGGGGCACGTCACCAGCGCTTGGTGTAAAACCGGTAGAAGAATATACTTTCATGGTGTTTGTCTCTCCCGTTGGACCCTATTTCAAAGGTGGTATACAACCCTTGAACTTAAAGGTAAGTAATGAATACCATCGTGCAGCGCCAAAAGGTATTGGCGATGCTAAAGCAATCGGTAATTATTCAGCTTCCTTGTACCCGCTCACCGAAGCAAAAAATAGAGGCTTTGATGAGGTTTTATATCTAGATGCTAAAAATGAAAAATTTGTTGAAGAAGTCGGCTCAGCTAATTTATTTGCATTAAAAGGCAATACATTAAAAACACCAAGTCTGACAGGTAGTATACTTCCTGGCGTAACTCGTGATTCAATTATCGCCTTGGCAAAGGAAAAATTAGGACTTGAAATGCTAGAAACTAATGTTACGTTATCTGAACTTTATGATGCAGATGAAGTTTTTTGTACCGGAACAGCTGTTATCGTAACGCCGGTTGGGAGTATCACCGGCTTGGATGGTAAACATAAAATTGCAGATGGAAAAATGGGACAATTGACCTCTAAATTAAGACAATTACTTACCGGAATTCAGCGCGGAGATGTATCTGACGAATTTGGTTGGTTATATCCAATAAAAGAATAGTGTAACATGCATCCGCGTCGTCTTGCAAGAGAGGGTATTTTAGGTGCCCTATATGCTTTGGAACTCACCAATGAAACAAAAGAAAAGGTTTTAGATGATTTATTTGAAAGAAACAGTTACGATGGAGAAACAAAAGCATTTATTACTGAACTTTATGGTAATATTGTAGATAATAAAATCTGGGCAGAACAATTAATTTCTGATAACCTTGATAACTGGAAACTGGAGCGGGTAGCCACACTGGATCAATTAATTATGCGCATTGCAGTAAATGAAATTTATTTTAAGGATGATATTCCACCTAAGGTGTCTATCAGTGAGGCGATTGAAATTGCAAAATTGTATAGTACCGAAGATAGTGCAAGCTTTGTAAATGGTGTACTGGATGCGATCTTCAAACATAAACTGAATAATGAAAAACTACTTAACCAATAACATTTGAAATGCTTGAGACAATCTTAAAAAAAGTATTCGGGAATAAATCTGATCGCGATACAAAGGCATTGATTCCTATCGTGGATGAAATCAATATGATCTATAAGACGCTACAAACAAAATCAGACGATGATTTGATCAATCGCACAGGGGAATTCAAATTAGAAGTAGCATCTGCTCGTGAAGTTGCCCAAAAATATGCTAAAGAAAAGATTTCTGACAATGAAGAAGCTGATAAATATGTATTAAATGCAGAGCATGAAAAACTCGATGAAATTTTACCCGAAGCTTTTGCTATGGTCAAAGAAGCATGCAGGCGCACTATGGGAAAATCATGGCGTATTATGGGTCAGGAAATTGCCTGGGAAATGATACCATATGATGTTCAGATATTAGGCGGGATTGTCCTTAATAGCGGCAAGGTCACTGAGATGAAAACGGGTGAGGGAAAAACCCTGGTTGCTACAATGCCATTGTACCTGAATGCTCTTTCTGGTCGTGGTGCCCATCTGGTGACTGTTAATGATTATTTGGCCCGGCGCGACGCAGAATGGATGGGAGAGATATACAAATCCCTTGGCTTGTCGGTCGGTTTTATATTGAATACAATGGATAACAGGGAAAGGCAAGCTGCTTATAATTGTGATATAACTTATGGAACGAACAACGAGTATGGATTTGATTACTTACGTGACAATATGGCTCTTGCACCGGAAGATCAAGTTCAACGGGATCATGCTTTTGTCATTGTCGATGAAGTAGATAGTGTTTTAATTGATGAAGCAAGGACACCATTAATCATTTCTGGGTCCGTCGATGCACCGGTCGACACGACCTACAAAGAACTCAAGCCAATGGTCCAAAATCTTATCAAAAAACAGAATAATTTAGTAACAGGAATGGTGGCTGATGCCACGCGTTTTATTGACCAAGAGAACAATGATGAAGCTGGATTAAAACTATTGCAGGCCAACCGCGGTATGCCGAAACACCCAAAGCTTCTTAAGATTTTTCAAGAAAAGGGTACAAAAAAATTGGCTCACGATGTTGAATCGGAATATATGCGTGATAAAAAAATCCACGAAGTAGATGAGGATCTATACTTTAGCATTGATGAAAAAACCCATGTAATTGATATTACTGAAAAAGGGCGGCAATCTTTAGCGCCAGATGATCCGGACATGTTTGTTATACCAGATCTTGGCGAAACGCTGCATGAAATAGATGTAAAAGAAAACCTCAGTACTTTAGAAATCAAACAGGAAAAAGAAAAAGCCCATCAGCAGCATGCAGAGCAAAGCGCTCGAATACACAACATCAGTCAATTGTTGCGAGCTTACACATTATATGAACGGGATGTTGAATATGTCGTTCAAGGTGGCAAAGTACAGATTGTGGATGAGTTCACGGGTCGAATCCTGGCGGGTCGACGCTACAGCGATGGTCTTCACCAGTCTTTAGAAGCGAAAGAAAATGTTACAATTGAACGCGAAACCCAAACGCTAGCAACAATTACGATCCAAAATTACTTTCGTATGTATGACAAACTTGCCGGCATGACTGGTACTGCGGAGACAGAAGCGGAAGAATTGGGCAGTATTTATGATCTGGATGTAGTAGTTATTCCTACCCATCGTAGTATAGTGAGAGATGATCGTGATGATTTGATTTATAAAACAAAACGTGAGAAATATGCTGCGGTAGTAGAAGAAATTGCCGAATGTTATAAGAATGGTCAACCTACGCTAGTTGGAACTGTATCTGTTGATTCTTCTGAATTATTATCACGAATGTTAAAGCGACGTGGAATCCCCCATAATGTGCTAAATGCCAAACAACATAAGAGTGAGGCAGAAATTGTAGCGCGTGCTGGCCAAAAGGGGGCTGTTACCATTGCGACAAATATGGCCGGCAGGGGGACGGATATTAAACTTGGCGAAGGTATAAAGGATTTGGGCGGTTTACATATTGTCGGTACTGAACGGCATGAATCACGCCGGATAGATTTGCAGTTACGAGGCCGCTCTGGACGGCAAGGTGATTCGGGTTCATCAAGATTCTACCTGAGTCTAGAAGATGACTTGATGCGTTTATTCAATTCTGAAAAAGTGGCATCAATCATGGATCGTATGGGTATAGAAGAGGGAGAAGTAATTACGCACAAGATGGTAACCCGGGCCATACAAAATGCGCAAAAAAAAGTGGAAGGAAGAAATTTTGGAATTCGGAAACACCTCTTAGAATATGATGATGTGATGAACCAGCAGCGGCAGGTAGTCTACGACATCCGCAATAATGCATTACGGGGAGAAAATTTGCGAGATACTATTCCTGAATTAATTTCCGATTTTATTGACGATGAATTAGATGGTCAAGATGAAGAAAACTATGAATTATGGGATTGGGAGAGTTTGGAACAAAATTTTTCATCGATTCTGTTAACTGAAATTGATCGCGAAAAATTTGATATGGAGTCTGACGCTGAACATTTTAAAAAAAATATTGTTGATGAAGCCATGGATTTATATTCTGCTCGAGAGTCATTATTGCCTGAGGATATAATGCGGGGTTTTGAGCGTTTCGTGGTACTGCGAACCATTGATGAAAAATGGAAAGATCATTTATACGCAATGGATCAGCTTAGAGAAGGAATTAACCTCAGAGCGTACGGTCAAAAAAATCCTCTACTGGAGTATAAGTCAGAGGGTTTTTATATGTTTAAAGAAATGATGGCAAACACGACCCAAATGACGTTGCAGCGTTTGTTTCGGACAAAAATTCAAGGTATGGACCAGGCACCACAAGTACGGTCCAGTCAAGCCCGGGATGTGCAAATGAGGCACCAAGATTCAACTGGACTTGGTTTTACTGGGCCACCGGAGGCTACCCAAAATCAAAACCAACCTCAGCAATCAACAAGGAAACCAATAACAGCAGATAAAAAAATTGGTCGGAATGAAAAAATAGAGGTAATAAGCCCAAGCGGTAAACATGAAACAGTAAAGTATAAAAAACTCCAGGATTATCTTAACCGCGGATATTCTCAAACCTAATATTATATCCTTAAAACCTGGGGCTTTGAAACTGATAGGGTTTGATCAATGATTTGGTGTGATTACCAGTGGAATTATAGAACCTTGATATTGTCCAATCTGATATAAATCAATATTCATTCTAATATATATTTATTATAGTGTGATATAGATCATAAGGAGATATAAATCCAGTGGATAATCTTACTAATATATGTACCTTCAGCACCTAATTACCAATATGACCGAGGTAAGGATCAGAATGCGTCCAAAGAATGATAATATGGTAGATATTTATAACTTTAAAACGTACTTCACACATAATGTTTACTAAGAATCTATTGTTTTTTATTACTTTTTTGATTGGTGGTCTACACGCACAATTAACGGTAATGTTAGATACTGTAGAGTTTCCAGGATATGCTTCAGATATAGAAGTGCCTGTAATTGTAAATAACCCAAATAATAGTATATCGGGATTGCAGTTCGACATAGTGGTTGATCCAAATATTATATCACCTTTTTCAATTAATGCAGGCGGTTCTGCTGCTGGATTTTCCGCGGAAATGAACCAGCTTTCTTCGGGTGCTTATCGAATTTTACTTTTTAATGCTGGTAATGCTTATTCGATTCCAGCTAATTCGGACACTGTAATGACCATACATTTTGATGGATCTGATATTGCGTCTGCTGTAATTGATCTGGTAATATCCGAACTGATTGTATCCGATAGCAGTGGATCCGATTTGGGTGCGTCGAGTGGCAATGGGATCGTCTCAATCGGTTATGTTGTAGGTCTGAGCATGAGTTCAGATAGCGGTGATGTATCTGAAATGTCGATATTACAGGTTAGTATGGATAACGATGGTACGGTAGGCGGGGTTCAATATGATCTTCTAAATGAGCCAGATTATATATCTGTAGATAGTATATGGACTACAGACCGTACCACTGGTTTTACAATTTCAACTACTGATGTTGGTAGTGGCACCAGAATTCTTTTATACAGTGATACGAACAATGATATTGATCCAGGAACAGACCCAATTCTAAACGTGAGATTCTTTATACATGATGATGCTTATGGTGATGATGTATTAATTTATTTTGATGAGGTCACCGTTTCTGACAGCATTGGTGGTATATATTGGATTTCAGAATTAGATACTGGTATGGTAACCGTGTTCCCTGGTTATATGGAAGAACCTCATAATTTGATTGCAGTTTCTGGGCTAGATGGCGAAGTATCTTTGAGCTGGGACCCCCCTGTAGGGCCCATTCCACCTTCAGTACCATTTACTATTGAAATATTAACTGATAATTATCCAGGTGAAACCAGTTGGGATCTTGTGCATGTGGATGGAGATAGTGTTGTTGCTAGTATTTTTACGGGTGAATTAATAGATCTAGCTACCTTATATACTTGGGATTTAGACATACCATCTGGTGGGTATGTATTTACAATTTATGATACTTTTGGTGATGGTATTTGTTGTGCTTATGGAGAAGGGTATTATCGTCTAATTCTCAATGGCACTGAAATAGCAATAGGCGGTGAATTTACTGCATCTGAAAGTGTAACATTTAATACGTCTGATGGTCGATTTAATATAATTCAATACAGTTATATAAATTCTATGCCGATTGAAAAAGATTTATCTACTTACGAGGCGCGGGAAGATTTCAGTCTATCTCTACCATTTTTCGTAGATATGGGCATAATTAATGAACTTGGTCAAGAAAGTAATATTGGTGGATCCGTTGATCCGATCCTTTTAAGAAATATCAGGGACATTTCCGGTTACAATTTGTACCGCAGCTCTGCAGGCGCTCCAGAGTATCAGCTTATTGTTAGTGTTGGCGCAGGTGTACATGAATATACTGATAATGAAGTGATCAATGGTGCTACCTATTATTATTATGTAACTACAGATTATTCTCCTGAAGGCACGGAGTCGGGGCCTAGCAATGTCGTCGATGCTACACCAATTGAATGGGTAGAATTATCTATTACTAATGGTTCTGCACTATCAGGGCAGACAGATACGCTTAACATATCGATAAATAATGAAGCCGAAATAAGTTTTTTCTATTTAGAAATAACTGACGAACCTGATTATATCATTGCGGAGACAATACTACCGACAAATCGTACTCAAGGCTTCACGCTTGATGTCACTGAAGCCAGTGGTGTTATGGTAGTAACGGGGTGGGGGATAAGCAATAATCTTATTTCTGGAAGTGATCCCGTATGTAAAGTAATTGTACGCAGCATAAGTATGGAACCAAGTCTTGTAGATCTGGGGTTCACTTTTGCGAACATAAAGGATTACAATGATGTTGAAATGAACTGGACAGGTTCTAGCGCAAATTTCGAGGTGAGTGTTGAAACCCAGACCTTGGCGATGCCAAATGCAGTAGCAAATCCTGGAGACGTAATTACCTTACCACTGATGATCAGCAATACCCAGCCAGTTACGGCGATTCAGTTTTCTCTTTCAACTACAGCTAATCAGGTGACTGGAGTGCTGGTTGATCCAACCGCATATATGGATTTCAACGATTGGTATATTGGCGGAAATATGGTAGGAAATGAATATAGTATTGCAATTGTTGATTTGACCCTTAATAATCCTATTGTACCTGGGATGGGACATATAGCTGACATTTCTCTTTATGTTGAACCTACTGTACCAACAGGTAGCAGTATTGAGGTTGGCATTGTAGATATGATTATGGCTGATGCGAATAATATTCCAATGTATACTGAGAGTATTAACCCAAGTATTTTTGTCGGCACACCAATTGCAAATTTTTCTCTTGATACAAATCTAACTATGTCAGGATATGCTGCAGATAATATCACTATCAGTCTTGATAATATCGTACCCATTTCTGTTTTTGAAATGCTATTAATAGATATGCCTGATGGTTTGTTTGTTACAGATGTAAATCCTGCGGGCCGGTTTGCGGATGTTGGTGGCTCACTCTTAGATAATTCCGGTGAAGACGAAGATGGGAATTGCTTCATATTTGGTTACACGATCGGATCAGCTATCCCTGCAGGAACTGGCCCAATACTAGAGCTTAATGTACAACAAAAGAACTATTTTGGTGGCCATCTAGGATTGTTTTTTGGTAATGTAACCGCCAGGGACGAAAATACAAATGAAGTGACAGTTGCAGCCACAGGATATGGTATGTTCAGTATCGCACTAGGGACCATCAATGATATTGCCTTGCCAAATCGATATACACTATACCAGAATTATCCGAATCCTTTTAATCCTGTAACTGTACTTCAGTACGATTTACCAGAACTTTCAGATGTGAAATTAACCATTTATAATCTTGCTGGCCGCCAGGTAAAAAGTTTAGTACACGAAACACAGGCCCCAGGATTAAAGACAATTGTTTGGGATGCGAGAGATGACATGGGTAATAAAATGGGAGCAGGGGTTTATATTTATCAATTAAAAACAGATAATTTTATTGCTTCAAAAAAGATGATTTTAGTTA
>Ga0257109_1000398_pt1 | contig 13889 bp, 15 predicted proteins | sample LP_taG_8_FD_191566 | JGI IMG/M metagenome (GOLD analysis project Ga0257109, IMG submission 191566) | Marine microbial communities from Northeast Subartic Pacific Ocean, Canada - LP_J_2011_P26_2000m | ecosystem: Environmental > Aquatic > Marine > Oceanic | place: Canada: Northeast Subartic... | reverse complement strand
GGAGATGTGTATTGTATCCTCCGCCGGGCCAAAGATCGGCCACTGTTATACCGGGTTCAATTCCCAAGAACGTGTAGACATCGATGGCTTTTCGGTGTGCATCTTGTTCTTTCTCTTCAGAAGAGCGTGCGGGATCATCGAGAACGGATCTATCAAGAGAAGCAGGTTTACTACAGGATGAGAGCACAATCATACCCAGTAAAGACACCAGAACAGTAAAGTTTTTCATTTTATTCTCCTTTATTTGAGCCAGAGGCGTTTCATACAGGAAATTACACAGAAATTTTAATAGCCGATATGCTAAAAGGTGTGAGCCTGTCCTTGGTATAAACAAAAAACCCCGCTAAAGAGAAGGGTTTAGTCCAAATTTATTTTCATTTTCATCACTTTTTTTGCAAAGAAAAATGATAAGAATAATAACTAAAGGTGTAACGCACATTAAACACCACCAGCCACTTCTATTTATGTCATGTAATCTTCTTGATATTACTGCTAAAGATGGAAGAATAGTCAAAGGTCTGTATATTACAGTTAACAGTCCAACTTCTTCATAAAGATTTGCTAATGGTATATATTCAGAAAAAGGCAATGTTTTAAGGTTAATAAAATTGAACCCTAAAACTCTATCAACGGCAATTATGATAACATAAAATATTGCCCAATATAAAATAAAATACCAAAACTCGGTTCTGCTAGCCCTTCCTTTAAAAAGGGTATAGTTTTTTATACATTTAATAAACCATTTCATTATCTAATCTACCCATCATCCCATAAACAAAAAAGCCCCCGTAAGGAGGCTATTTAAGTCATAATCGTTTTGGTCAAAAAGCCACTTTTTAACAATGTAATCGATGTATAAATAATCACCACAATTACTAACCAGGTTAATATATACAGGGGTAATGACTTGACAATAAAGGCTGCAATTAATACCCCAAAAATTCCGCTAATGGTGATGGCTAAAGCCGCTTTTCGGTTATAGGATTTTTCTTTCACATACCGGATGGATGCCGATGGCAGGGCAAAAGCGGCTGAAGCCATCATGATCGGGAAAGAAACAGCTGGTGACATTCCTAATACGTAAACTAGTGCCATGCTTGGGGCATACATTCCAACACCTGAAGCCTGGAAAGCTCCCAAAGCAACATTCACTAATACGGCAATCATAAGCTTGATGCCCTCTAAGCCTATCGCTGTCCCAACACCTAATTCCTTTACCCATCCCATTTGTCCCGATAACATAAGAAAAGCGGTAATCATTAAGGCTATACCCATAATTCGTTGAATAATTTTTTCAGATAATTTTGAAACGATGGTGGCGCCAAAGACACTGCCGATGATCGCGGCCACTACCATAGTAAACAGCGTTATCTTTTCCACCTCAATAATTCTAATGAAGACAAATGCTTCAATCATCACTGGAATAGTCACAGATACATTTAAAGTGCCTGGAAGAACTTTATCCTGAATTTGTTTAAATCCTCTTAACAGCGCTGTAAGAGGTGCGAAACTCCCGATACCCAGCGTATCAAAAAAATTCGTAATGAAACCAATAACCGCTGTTACCAGATAACTGGTTTGTGTTTCAAAATCCTCTTTATAATTGATCAGATCTTTTAAAAAAAAGGCTGAAAAAACCAGTGTAAGAATACTTAAAGAGGTAATAAGTATTAATATCATGTATTAATCTTTCCAATCGAGTTTCTTCAATCCACTTCTTTCTTTCTTTTGCTTTTTTACCATCATTTCCACATCTTTTAATAACTGTTTCGCATCATAAATAATGCCATCTTTAATGGTATAGAGTACACCCCCAACAAGTTCAGCCTCAGCTGTTTTGTTGTTTAATCGAACGGCACCTGTCCCATAAAGGACCTTTAGATTTTCAATAGGGTTCTCACCTATTATTACCAAATCTGCTAGTAATCCAGGCCGAATTACACCAAATTGAATATCTTCTCCTTTAGGTTCAAAAATTGCTTCCGCACCATGCTTTGTTGCACCTCGAAAAACCTCGAGTGGATGGAACCCGGCTTCCTGCAAAAGTTCCATTTCTTCAACAGTAGAAAATCCAAATAGGTTATAAGTGTATCCAGCATCTGAACTTACTGTCACACGACCACCTGCATTTTTATAATCATTCAAAAAAGACATCCATACCCGGTAAAAGTTTTTCCAGGCTACTTCATCTGCCGTGGTCCAATCGAAATAGTAAGCCCCATGGTTATACCTGCTAGGCGTATAGTAATTCCAAAGTGATGGTAGAGTATATTTTTCATGCCATACAGCAGTCTGGGCACGCATCACATCCCGTGTAGCGATATATGCTGTCATAGTTGGATCAATAATGAAATTATATTCAAGTAATTCATCAATAAGGGCTTTCCATTCAGGAGATCCTCTTTCGTGAATCAAATCCCACTGTCTAGCCACTTGCCCAAAACGATGCTGTTCATTGTTGTAATTCATATCGTAAGGCCAAGGTTGGACATCATTATTTTTATACAGAGCTTCAAAAAGTCCGTAAAAATGGGTCTGATTCCGCAAACCTAAGCGTGCTGCATCAATTAAATTCATTTCAGCAACTCCTATCTGTGCAAGGTGGGCTACGGAACCCATTTTATTAGCATTAGCCTCTTCCAATAGTGCTTTCATAATTTGAGGTCTTGGAGACGTTAGCTTTAATCCATCAATTCCTTTTTTCTTTGCATACTTTACCCATTTCTTAGCCGTTTCAGGATCATTAATAGATCCACCTTTCCAGTCTGCTCCATTTCCCGGACGGTCATAAACATAAATCCGTGGTGCGACAATTTCATTTTTTGCGCTTCTTTCCTTTTCTTTGAGTGACCATTCCATTGGCCCAAGAGCAACCCCTCTTACCGTAGTAATACCATGAGCCATCCACAATTTATAAGTATATTCTGCGTCAGGTGCTTTAAACTGGTTCCCGCTATGAATATGAAGATCTACAAAACCAGGTAATATATACATCCCAGCAGCATCAATTTCATAATCCCCTTTTTGGGGTCGTTTTGATTCGTTAATAGGAATACCTGGATATCCCACATTTTGTACTTTGACAATCTTATTATTTTCAATAACAATATCCATAGGACCCCGCGGTGGAGCGCCAGTACCATCAATCACAATCCCACCTCGAATAATTAATCTTTTATAGGGTCCCTTACCTTCATCTTTTTTCCTATCCGGAGCTGCGTTAGGCCCTTTTGAACTCAGCTTTTGTACCTCGAAAATTTCTTTTTTCTTTTGGTTGCTAATTTGTTGACTTGATGCTACCAAAAAAATCGATAGTAGGATCACCAAATATTTACGAATATGAAAAAATATTTTTTCAATTTCATTATTTTTTGTTTTATTCATTTTTTGTACCTTTGTTTCTTGATGGTTGCTCATTAATAATAATTTTTTCCTCTAAATTTCGCCCATTTGTTGTGTTCTCTGATGTCATTATTCAATTTTGTAAGTTCCTCAACATACTTTTCATCATCATCCAAAGAAAATTCAACCTCATACCCCTATTTGAAACCCATCCGGAAAGGGGTCATGCTCCGAAAGAACAATTTTATTAAAGCCAGTAATAAAGGCCCTGCCGGTGACCTGCGGCACCACGTAATTGATGCCCTTTCTAGTCTCTTGGCTGACAGCTTTACCGATAAAAAAAGTACCGAGCGGGCCTTCTACTTTGTATTCATTTCCGATTTGGACAATGCCCTTGTCAAGAGCTCTTGCAGTCAGCAAAGAAGTGCCCGTGCCACAAGGGGAACGATCCATCGCACCAGGAGGAGCGACCACCGTATTCCTAATGTCTCCCCCATTAGTGGTTTTTTCTGAAATAAATTGCACTTGGTAACATTGATCTATTTCGGATTTCTCTGGGTGCTGGACTGATAATTGATCAGCTACAGCAGACCGGATTTTTTTGGCTACAGCAACAATCTCACGCTCATGAGCCGCATCCAGTATAAGATCTATTTGATCAGCATTGATGATGGGGTAAAAATCTCCTCCATACCCTAAGTCTATCTTAAGATCGCCTAATCCTTCCACCTTAAGGCACTGGTCTTGCATCAGTAAAAAGCTCTCTACATTTGTGATAGTGACATCTATCACTTCATTATTCTCAACCCTGACTTGAGCCTCTACCAAGCCTGCTAATGTATGCAATCTCACTTTAGTGATGGGCTCTTGCATGGGAACCATGCCATTTGATACGACCGTCATCGCAGTTCCAATGGCGCAATGGCCGCTCATTGGAACATAGCCTTCTTGTTCCATGATTAAAATTGAAAAGTCAGCCTGCTCTATCAGTGGAGGCATCAATAAAACGGAACACATCAATCCCCCACCACGAGGTTCAAAATTCACTAATTTACGGATTTGATCGTATTCAGACTCCATCCTACACTTTTTATCCCACAGCGTTTCACCTTCAGGGATAGGCACACCCGCAACAATAACTCTGGTCGGATTGCCTTCGGTATGAGAATCAATTGTCTCTATAGTTTTAGAAAACGTTAGCATCTATTCATTATCAATGCTACTCTGTCCAAAAAGCGGTATTACAATTAATATGAGCCAGAGGCGTTTCATACGGAAAATTACACAGAATTACCCAACAATGTGGGTGTCTCTTTTATAAACAAAAAAGCCCCCGTGAGGAGGCTATTTGAGCCAGAGGCGTTTCATACTAAAAATTACACACTAAACTCTTACAAACACAGCCCCCCGCAGGGCGGGGCCTGATGTCAACCAACGATTCTTTTTAATTCTTTGACGTGGTCTTTAAACGCCTGACGTCCCTCACCGGTTAAATACACCCAGGTGCGTTGGCGACCATTGACCGTGCTTTTGCGCTGTTTTAAATAGCCAACCTTTTCAAGCTGTTTGATATGCTTGGAAAGCACCGAATCACTCACCGCCAACTCGTCACGCAACAACTGAAATTCAGCCTCATCCAGCAGGGCCAAAAACGCACAGATTTGCAGCCGGTTGGGCGCATGTATAATATTGTCAAAACAGGATGTCTTCATTGCCCTTTTTCCACATTAATCTTATCGTACCAACGTCGTTCAAATAAACTGAGCAAGTACACAATAACGGAAAATATGCCACCACAAAGCAAAGAGGCCGAAACATGACCAAGACTTTCCTGCAAAAGCTGCGCCGCAATAATCAGCAAAAAGAATAAGGGCACCAAGATGATCAACCCAACAACCGCCGTCTTGGCAGGAAATGTTTTCGCCGACACACCGGTTTTTTGACTCTGGTACGATATCACAAAAACCATCAATAAAATGATGAAAACTGTGTATTGACGCAGATCTGCCGCCGATAGACTCACCAAACTTCCCGCCAACAACGCAATCAAAGCCCCAAACCAACGCGGCGGTGTCGCTCTTCGCATCGCCGCCCGCTTCATTTGCTTTATCGTATCAAGCGCTTTATGTGCTTCACTGGATGCAGCACTGTGTTTTTCATTAGTCATGATTTTTAAATCTCCATATTAGTATTCAATTCGGGAAGTAATTTAGCTATAACTTTCCATATTGGAAAGCTATAGCTTTCCAATATGGAAAGTTATTTCATCCAAAGCCACTTCATACATAAAATTACACAACAATGTGGGTGTCTCTTTTATAAACAAAAAAGCCCCCGTGAGGAGGCCATTTGAACCTTTGAAATTTTTTGGTGGTAATATCCTTTGGGGTTTTTAATGACGAGTTTTATCCCATAGTTTTTTCATTTAACCTTTTAGGAATCTTAACCGATTTAATATCAGTTTCGAATCCCCACTTGTATCCAGATACTAATTCAGATTTTCTTGTTATTGCTTCTTGTTTCATTTCTTACCAGCCTGATACTTTCCTCTATTCCATTCTCTTTCAACATACTTTGTCAATTCTTCTTCGTTCATATCTTTAGTTAAATCTATCGGTGTTTCTATTGTATCTTTTGTTACTTTAAGCGCACCCTTCCATTCTCTATCAATAAAAGGATGACCTTTAGGAACTCCACCTGAACTATTAAATGTTACTTCATCAACAATTAATTTGTGTTCCTTATCTCCTATTTCTATTCCAACCAATGTTGTTCTCTCTATATCTCCGTTTCAATAATGGGGGAGTGGCTTATAAAAGAAAAGAGGTGAAATGGTATTCTGCAATGCCGCCCTCTTCGTGTTATGTGTGGCTCTTATTATCGAGCCGATAAATATTACAAAGAAATGGAATTGTTCACAAACAAAATAGGCAGGGCGATAACCAGAGGCGTTTCATTATTCTTCCTTTATTTCTTTCAACAACATTGGGTTATAAAAATTAGCCGTAATCAAAAGTCTAATGCTTTTTTATTCTAATCGTTTTTAGCAATATTTCCATTTACCATCACAAAATCTATGGATCGAAAAGCTTTAATATTCTCATCCGGATTACCATCAACTGCAATAATATCTGCAAAATAGCCTTCTTTTATCTGACCCAGCTCATTATTTTTACGAAGCAGTTTAGCGCCCATCACCGTGGCAGAATGGATCACATCCATGGGCAACATACCATAATTGACCATACGTTCCATTTCGCGCCAGCCCTCGCCATGGGGCATAGAACCGATATCCGTACCAAAAGCAATTTTGACCCCCTTCTTCATGGCACGCCGGAATGATTTCTTATGTTCAGCTACAATACGATTATGGAATCGAATATCTGCTTCACTTGCACCTTCATCGGGAAGATAGACTGTCATAGTTGGGCACCAGAATGTGCCGTTCTTAACCATGAGCGCCAGTATTTTATCATCCAGGAACAAGCCGTGCTCGAGACTGTGAACGCCGCCCTTTACAGCATTATAAGCGCCGCTACCCCCATAGGCGTGGGCGGCCACATCCATACCCCATCTGCGCGCTTCATTCACCATAACTTCAACTTCCTCTGTACTGAGTTGGGACAGGGGCTCCATTGTTTCTCGATTGATATGCCGCAATGTGCCTGTGGCATATATTTTGATAAAGTCCACGCCGGATTTACGCTGGTCACGAATTGCAGCCACCATATCATCAGGATTATCGGCAATAATGGCCAATTGTTCAACTTTTTTATCTATGGATGGACGTAATCCAGTCAAATTCATGTGTCCACCAGTGATACTGATCGCCCAGCCAGAAACAAATATCCTGGGCCCAAAGAACATGCCTTCATTGATCGCATCACGGACAGCGATGTCAGCCATATCTGCACCTTCATTATCAACATCTCGTATCGTCGTAAAACCTGACATCAGTATTTGCTTTGCCGCTTTAAAGGCTTCCATGGTGCGATAAGTATTTGTTTTATAAAGGACTGGCGGATTACTGCTGTAATCAGGGGTTAAGCAAATGTGCGTGTGGCCATCAATTAGTCCTGGAAGAACTGTCTTATTGCTCAAATCAATAATGGAGGCTGAAGCGGATTCCAGGTTTTTCCCAACTTTGATGATTCGATTCCCCTCCACCAGAATATCTACATTCTTTTTGACAGTTTTCAGGTTTGTATCAATGAGTCGACCGGCGCGGATCAAGATCTGCTGCCCTTGAACGGCGAAAGTTGTCAGCAATAAAGCTGACAGCAGAATTAACAGTTTTGGATGGTTCATTTTCTTCTCCTTTATTTGAGCCGGAGGCGTTTCATTTAAGCTTTAAAGCGATGTCATATCGTTGTGCTACATTATCCCAGTTGATAATATTCATTAAAGCATCCACAAAGTCGCCTCTCTTATTTTTATATTTCAGGTAATAAGCGTGTTCCCATACGTCAATGACCAAAAGTGGGACTGCACCCCAAACTGCCAGTTTATGATGGTTTTCACATTGGAGAACCACCAAATTATCTGAATAAGGCTGATATGCAAGAATCCCCCAGCCACTTCCTTCTACCGATTTGGATAGTTTTGCCAGAAGTCCCTGCATTTTATTAGTTGAGCCAAAATCCTTTTCAATTCTCTTAAGTAAGTTGCCAGTCGGTTGAGATTTCTTTTTGGCCAAGTTTGTCCAGAATATGCTGTGCAAAATGTGACTGGAGAGGTGAAATGAAAGTTTCTTTGTCCAGTGGTCAGCCATCATCAAATCACCACTATCCATTACCTTTTTTATCATTTCTATATCTTTGTTCGCCCCTTTAACTGCACCGCCGTGATGAAATGAATGATGCAGATGCAATGTTTCTTCATCCATAAATGGTTCGAGGTAGTCAGTATTGTAAGGTAGTGGTGGGTGGATAAAGTTTCCGTTTTCGTCCGTTAGTTTGTCAATGCCATTATTATTTATATTTTCAGCAAAGACGGAATTTGAGGGTAAAATTGTCGCTCCCGCTAGAATAGCGCTTGTTGTTAAGAATTCTTTTCTGTCCATTTTTCCCCTTTATTTTTGCCAAAGGCGTTTCATTTAGCCTGCGAAGCCATATTGGTTTTCACCCTCATCTCCATTTTTACACAACCAGAGTACCAGTATTACCCAACCAATAACAGGTAATCCCCATAATAAACTCCACCAGGCATTTTTATTAATATCGTGCAATCTTCTCACTGTAACTGAAATAGAAGGGACTAAAAGTAAAAGACGAGAAGTTTCAAATAAAGGAAGTGTTTTTATTCCATCAATTATACCTATATCCCAACCTATGATTATATCAATTATTAAAAAAGAAATTTGAATAATTGCACTGGCTAGCGCAAAATACCAAAACTCTGGCCTAACTGCCCTTCCCTTGAAAACTGCATAATTTTTAATACATTTAATAAACCATTTCATTCTTTATTCCTTTATTTGAGCCAGAGGCGTTTCATAACGGAATTTACACAGTATTGTACCACAAACAAAAAAGTCCGCTTTATAGATCACACGGTATATATATACCCCTATCGTTATATGTGGGAAGTGGGGGTACCCCAGGGGGTTGTGTCCCATACTTTGTCCCATTTAGGGTAAAGTTTGATAAAGTAACTATGGTGTTGCGAATATTAACTTATAATGAGGTTAAAACTAAACGAGAGGGTATTTTTGTCATGAATAAAATAAATCTTAAATCATTACTTTACTTAATAATAGTACCATTTTTGTTTGCTGAAAATCCACCTTCAGACAAATTAAAACTGATGGCGGTTGAAAAAGTAGACTCACAGTCAAAGCTTATTCAAGAAATGGTAGATATGATTTTTAGTTTTGGAGAGCTAGGCTTTCAAGAAATTGAAACATCTAATTATTTAATTGGGATTTTGGAACAAAATGGTTTCAAAGTTACCCGTGGAATATCAGGTATTCCTACAGCTTGGATGGCAGAATGGGGTAAAGGTAAACCAGTGATTGCCTTGGGCTCTGATATAGATGGTATACCAAAATCATCTCAAATGCCGGGTGTCGCTTATCATAAGCCTATTATAGAAGGTGCGCCTGGACATGGTGAAGGACATAATTCTGGTCAAGCGGTAATTGTAGCCGCTGCCATTGCTATGAAAGAAATTATGATTAATGAAAAGATTAAGGGAACATTGAAAATTTGGCCAGGAGTTGCTGAAGAATTGGTCGCAACAAAAGCTTATTTTGTTAGAGATGGTTATTTTAAAGACGTTGATGCATGTATTTTTACTCATGTAAGTAGTAATTTGGCAGTGACACATGGACAGGCGGGTGGTAATGGATTACTCTCGGTAGAGTATTCATTTAAAGGTAAAACAGCCCATTCTGCTGGCTCACCTTGGAGAGGTAAAAGTGCTCTAGATGCTGTAGAGTTAATGAATATTGGTTGGAATTTTCGTAGAGAGCACCTACGTCCACCATATCGAATTCATTATATAATTACTGATGGTGGAGATCAACCAAATGTTGTTCCAAGAAATGCTTCAGTTTGGTATTATTTACGTGAACTGGACTATGAGCATATCATGGAACTTTTTGATTATTCAAATGATATTGCAGAAGGCGCAGCTAAAATGAGTGGCACAGAACTTATATCTACAAGAATATTAGGTTCTGCTTGGCCAAGACATTTTAATGAACCAATTGCACGTGCTATGTATACAAATATAAAAGAAGTTGGCCTTCCTGTATGGGATAAGAATGATCAGGCTTTGGCAAAGGCTGTTCAGAAAGAAGCTGGAAATAAAGAAATAAAAGGACTTCCTACAGAATTAGATTCATTAAGAGGCCCAGTTTCAAGTAAAAATAATTGGGGTGGAGGATCAGATGACATAGGTGATATTAGTTGGACAGTTCCTACCGTAACACTACGTTTTCCATCAAATATACCAGGCCTTCCCGGTCATAATTGGCTTAATGGTATTTCTATGGCAACCCCTATCGCTCATAAAGGAGCTGTTGCAGGTGCAAAAGTGACAGCTATGACACTCGTAGATCTTTTCACAGATAAAGGTTTAGTAAAAGATGCGAAAAAATATTTCAAAAATCAAACAAAAGAAACGAAATATCAACCTATGATTCGTAAAACGGACAAACCAGCAATAGAATTAAATGAAGAGATCATGCGTAATTATAGAGATGAGATGAAAAAATTCTATTATGACCCGAGTAAGTATGACACATATTTAGATCAACTTGGCATAACATACCCAACTATTAAGAAAAAATAGTATAGATAATAGTTTTTTAAACCTCCTTATTCATTTTATTCTCCTTTATTTTAGCCAGAGGCGTTTCATTTAAGACGTAGGCTCAGGACCATATTGATTTTCACCTTCATCACTTGATTGAAACAGCCACACACAAAATGCTAAAATACCGAATATGGCCATCCATTGAAGGTCGATACCAAACAAATACTCAATTAACAGAATTGGCATAATTAATAATAAAATTAACATATACCAGCCAGGTTTATTTGTATCATGGAGCCTTCTAATGACTACACTAATTCCTGGTAAAAATAATTTTACACATAAAGTTTCTGACAATGATTGCAAATGTGAGTTCCCCTCTGCCCTACTCGAAATTTTTGAATCTTCCCTTCGCAGTTCGGACAAGATTGGCCCTGCTTCCCAAAAACATTTAACTTTTCTTTAAACTCCCCTGTTCGATTTTCTCCGAAAGAAAAATTGATAAACGTAGTGCCATTATAAGAAATTGCATCCTGAAGAATAGACCGGATGCTTTTGTACAAATTAGGAATACTTTGTTCAGGAATTTTATTCGAAATACTTTGAGGATGTATGCTGGCCTTCCATAAAATTTCATCAATGTAAATATTACCTAATCCTGCGATATAAGATTGATCAAGAAATAACGGTTTCATCATCCTTTTTCGCTGTCCTAAAGATTGAGTCAGCCAGCTCAGATTAAACTCTTTTGAAAGAGGTTCAATCCCAAGTTTTTCTTCCAGCCATTCCAATGTTCTGCTAAAATAAATTCGGCCAAATTTACGGGTATCGTAAAAATATAAATTTGAATTGTCTTTAAATCCAATATGAAACGAAAGTTGTTTCTCAAATTTCTTCTGAAGAGGATGAAGAAGCAACTTCCCTGTCATTCGCAGGTGAAATACCAGGAACCCCTGGCCTAATTCAAAAACAATATACTTCCCGCGCCTGCTTAACCGAACTATTTTTCTCCCCTTAACTGCATTAATTACAGAGGATAAATTTCCATTTTCAATAACTTTAGAATATCCATTCGGCAAATCAATGGAGCAAATAAATTTATCTTGCAGGGCAGGCGATAAAAAGGCAACAACAGTCTCTACCTCCGGAAGTTCAGGCATGGATTAAACTACATTTCAAAAAAAGGGCTCCTAAACAAAACTGGTTACTTCAAAACCGCCAATTTTTGGATATCTCTGCCAATGAGTGTTTGAAGAGTTAAAAGACTTTTTTATGCAAATTTGAATCGCTTTACTAAAGTCCATTTTATTCTCCTTTATTTGAGCCAGAGGCGTTTCATATAGGAAATTACAAAGGATTAACCACCAATGTGGGTGTCTCTTTTAAAAGCAAAAAATCCCCCGTAAGTTGGTTCAATATCGCCAACTTTTTAGGTCTGCTCCGGGTGGTGCTGTATTTTCCATCCGCACAACTGCTTTGGGTATAAACATTTGATTATATCGCAACCGGGAAAGGGCATTGGGACGGGTGTGATCACCATTCCAACAGTGTTCGGCACGATCGCCATAATCCACTTCTCCATTGTAATAGGGTTTAGTGGTTTCTTTCAAAAACTCCTCCATTAAATATACGGCGTTGTTAAGGTAATAGTTATCCATATCACCACAGTAGATGTGGATTTTACCTTCTAAATTGGAGCCTATCTTTGACCAGTCACGCTTCAATATGTATTGGAGATCGTAGTTCTCACGCCAATAATTGGCCACATCCTTATCAATTTTTCCTGTGTATTTATCCCAGATCGGCTGGGGATAACCATCCGGACCCATGGGGCTGTAAACGGCTTGCCAGATATCCCACTGGTCGCCCGACCGACTATTCGTTCCAAGTGCCAGCTCCAAATGGTTCATATCTTTCATGGTGGCATTTACTTCGCCCAGGTAATTTCTGTGTGCCGGTGTTTCAACCTGCTTAAATGGACCCTTTTTGTAGTAAGCATTTTCATCCTCATAGATGTTCACTTGGCAATATGCTCGAAAATCGATGGGATCAGGGCAGGCCGCAAAACATCCATTATATTCCTCGGGATAGAAAACCTGTGCCGCCAGCGCCTCCCAGCCTCCGGTAGAACCGCCATAAAGGAATCTAGCCCAACCCTCACCAATGCCACGGAATTTCTCCTCGATATAAGGAATCAGTTCATAGGTAATAGCATCGCCATAGGGGCCAATATTGGCGGAATTAACGGCATAGGAATCATCATAGTATGGGTTCTGGTGCTGAATATCAATTACCAGGACGCGAGGAAAATCATCACTTGTCCAATCTTTATAGAATTGATGTTCATATTCCTGAACCGTCCGATTATACCCCTCCCAGTTGAATCGAGAACTGAATTCAGGCTCCAGATCAGGATCGGGCGGTTCAGGCCTGAATCCCCTGAAATCATGATTATAATGTCCATGAAAAACCATCACTGGGTATTTTGCCTCAGGATGTTTATCAAAATCTTTCGGTAATAAAATGTGCGCACCTAGATAGGTGGGGCGACCCCAGAATTCTGTCAGCAGTTTACTTTGGAAACGTACATGCTTAACATACTTGCTGTCCTTCGGTGGCTCGATGACTGGAATTACCTGATCTAAGGTAATTTTCACCGTTTTTCTTTTGCTTGGATCTAAAAACATTTTCTGAGGTTTGGAATAAAGATTCCCAGGTGAACGGTTCCATTTTTGCCCCTCTCCATTATCCATAGGAAGTTTAACGGTCTGTCCCGTATTCAGATTAAACGTTTCGTATGTATGTAACAATCCTTGTACCCAATATTCTCCAACGGGAATATCATTGAGCGATTCAATGGGGTAGCCCAGTGCGGCGCCATCAATTACTACACCCTTGTTAGGCCTTGGACCTAGAACGTCTACACCATATATCAGACCGGTATGATTCCGGTACGTGATCTGAAATCGGGGTTCAGGATCATCCTTCTTTGCCAGCAGAAGCAGGAGCCGCCCTTCCAATAATTTTCCGTCACTTTCCTGTGGATAGGTTATAACAAAATTCAGCTTACCTGCGGAGAGAGACCCCACGGCAAGGAAACAGCTAAGCAAAATGGCCATTATTCTGGACATAGATTCCCTCCCATTGTTTCTTTGTAAATAAAAATGTTTCATAGATTTGAGCCAGCAGCGTTTCATATTAATTAGTTATTCTTCCTGCATACATACCTTTTTCATAGTCAAAGTAGGAGCCTACTGCGGCTACAGCACAATCTGAACGATTCATTT
>Ga0257109_1000396_pt1 | contig 13898 bp, 6 predicted proteins | sample LP_taG_8_FD_191566 | JGI IMG/M metagenome (GOLD analysis project Ga0257109, IMG submission 191566) | Marine microbial communities from Northeast Subartic Pacific Ocean, Canada - LP_J_2011_P26_2000m | ecosystem: Environmental > Aquatic > Marine > Oceanic | place: Canada: Northeast Subartic Pacific... | reverse complement strand
CAATTAGGTAAATTAACAGTTATTGAAGCTGGAGAATTATCTAAAAAATTGGAAAAGGCTTGGAATTTAAATTTAGCGGCATTAACTTCAGCACCTGCACCTATTGTTGAAGAAATAGAAGCAAAATTAAGTAAAGTTATTTTAATAGGGTTTGAAGTTGGTAAAAAAATACCAGTTATTCAAAAAATTAGACAATTTAAAGAAATGGGGTTGTTGGAAGCAAAGAATTTTGTAGAAGATACTCCTTCTGTAATTAAAGAAGACCTAGAACAAGAAGAAGCAGATAAAATAACTAAAGAGTTGGAATTAGTAGGTGGGAAAGTAGAGATAAAGTAAAAATGCCAAAACTTTGTAGAGATAACGATTTAGGATTAACAGGACATCCTTGTACAACACAAATAGGAGTTAAAGCAACACAATTTACAGTTAGAGCAAATGGTATACCAGTTGCTAGACTTAATGATCCTGCATTACCACATACTTGGCTTGTAGGTATCCATTGTGTCAACCATTCTGGTGCTAAAGTTAATGTTGGTTCATCAACAGTTTTTGCTGAAGGTATAAGTGTTGCAAGAGTTACTGATTCTTTTGATTTTGGAGAAATGATTGAAGGTTCTGATAACGTCCGTGCAGGATAACGTATAAATATTACTGTTATGGCAGATAGAGTTCAAGCATATTCAAACGATTATATAAAGCACGTTAAAAGCACTAGTACTAGGCAGTCTAGGAAATTTAAAGATATAGATTTAGATTTTGGCAGACATCCAGTTACCAATGATGTTAATACTATTGAAGACGCAATAGCAATAAAGAGGTCTGTAAGAAACTTGATACAAACAAATTTTTATGAAAGACCTTTCCATCCTGAATTAGGTTGTGGTGTAAGAGGATTGCTTTTTGAAAATTACAATCCAGTTACTAGTGTGTTTTTAAAAAGAAAAATAGAAGAATGTTTACTTAATAATGAACCTAGAATCCAGTTAACTGGTATTATGATAAATGGAGATGATTTTGAATATCTTAGCGAGGATCGTATAATTTCTGGTGATATAGACAGTAATAGATTACGTATAGAAATATATTTTAATATTATAGGTGTACCACATCCACAAACAGTTTCAATGACTTTACAAAGGTTAAGATAAGATGGCACAACATAAACTAGAAGTATCAGAATTAGATTTTGATAAAATCAAAGCAAATCTAAAAACATTTTTACAAAGTCAAACACAATTTCAAGACTATGATTTTGAAGGGTCTGGTTTATCAATTCTATTGGATGTACTATCCTACAACACACATTATTTGTCATATATTGCTAATATGTCAACTAATGAAATGTATTTGGATAGTGCTGATATTAGAAAAAATATTGTTTCATTAGCAAAGATGTTAGGATATACTCCTACATCTCCTAGAGCACCTAGAGCGGCTATTGGTATTAAATTAAATGACGCAACTGGTTCATCTGTTACAATGCAGAAAGGAATAATTTTTACAACTACAGTTGATACTGTTGATTATCAATATGTGACTAATGAAGATATAACAATTACACCAGTTGATGGTATTTACGAATTTAAAAATGTTACACTTTATGAAGGAACGTTGGTTACATTTAAATATACGTATGATGTAAATGATACTGACCAGAAATTTGTTATACCTAGTAATATGGTAGATACTTCAACTTTAAAAGTTACTGTTCAGAATAGTAATACAGATACTACACAAGCAGTTTATAGTTTAGCAGGTGGTTATAATGATGTTGCAAGTGATACAAAAGCATATTTTATACAAGAAGGTTCTAGTAATAAGTATGAAATTTATTTTGGTGATGGTGTAACAGGTAAAAAATTAAGTGATGGTAATATTATTATATTAGAATATGTTATCACTAATACAGTAAATTCAAATGGTGCTTCAAAATTTGCATTATCAGGAAATGTTGGTGGATTTACAAATGTAACTATAATAACTGAATCAAATTCTTCAGGTGGTGCAATTGGAGAAACAAATGAATCAATAAAATTTAATGCACCTTTACAATATGGTGCTCAAGATAGAGCAGTTACAGCAACTGATTATGAAACTTTAGTTAAATCAATTTATCCAAATGCATTATCAGTAAGTGCTTGGGGTGGAGAAGATGATGAAACTCCACAATATGGTGTTGTAAATATTTCAATTAAAGCAAAATCAGGTTCAACATTAACAGATACAACAAAGGCAGATATTGTAACTCAATTAAAACCTTATAATGTTGCTTCAGTAAGACCAGTTATAAAAGATCCAGAAATAACATCCATATTAGTTAATTCAAATGTTAAGTATGACGCAAAGGCAACAGCAAAAACTGCTGATACTATAAAGGCAAATGTTATTGATAAGTTAATAACATATAATGCTTCTACTTTACAAAAGTTTGACGCAATATTCAGATATTCAAAAGTTACAGGTTTAATTGATGAAACAGATGAAAGTATTTTATCAAATATAACAACTGTTAAAATAAGAAAAAATTTAACACCAATAATTTTAACATCATCAAAGTATAGTATCTATTTTAGAAATGCATTATATAATCCACACGAAGGACATTTAGCAGGTACAGGTGGGATATTAAGTTCAACAGGATTTAAAATAGATGGAAATGATAATGAATGCTTTTTTGATGATGATGGCGCAGGTAATGTAAGATTATATTATATGTTTAGTGGTGTAAAAAGTTATTTAAATTCAACGCAAGGTACAATTGATTATGGTACAGGTGCAATTACAATTAATTCTTTAAATATTGCTAGTATAACAAATATAGGAGGAGCAGCTTCAACTATAGTTCAATTAACAGTAACACCAAATTCTAATGATGTTGTTCCTGTTAGAGACCAAATTGTAGAAATTGATGTTGCGAATTCAAGTATAACAATTACCGCTGATAGTTTTGTAGGAGGAAGTGCTGAGGCAGGTGTAGGATACACAACTACTTCCAGTTACTAATGACAAATGGCAAAGTTTAATGATAAAATTTCAACAATACTTTCTAGTCAACTACCTGAATTCGTAGTTAGTCAACATCCAAAGTTTGCCGAATTTCTTAAAGTCTATTACCAATTATTAGAGTCTGCTGAGTTATCAGTAACTTCTGTTAAATCTACAGAAGGTATTTTATTAGAAACAGAAACGGCACAAGCAAATAATTTAGTTTTGGATGCTAGTGCTATAGGTACTGCAAGAACACCACTTGATGTAGGTGATAAACTTATTTTTGAAATTTACTCTGGTACTGAATATGGAAAATTTACTCGTGGAGAAATTATAACAGGTCAAACATCTAACGCAATAGCAACAATTTTAACTGAAGATTTAGCTAGTGGTCGTTTATACATATCTGCTCAAAATAAATTTATAAAAGGTGAAATAGTTGTAGGTGGAACTTCAAATGCATATGCAACTATAAACAGTTATAAACCAAATCCTGTAAATAATATTGCCGACCTAGTTAACTTTAGAGACCCTGATAATGTAATTAATGATTTTTTATCAAATTTTAGAGATGAATTTCTTGCAACATTACCAGATACATTAGCAAATGATGTTAATAAAAGAAGTCTTATTAAAAATGTTAATTCACTTTATCGTTCTAAAGGTACAAATAAAGGACACGAAATATTTTTTAGAATATTATTTAATGAAGAGGCACAAACATTTTATCCTAGAGAATCTATATTAAGAGTATCAGATGGTAAATTTGATACATTAAAAGTTTTAAGAGTAATTCCAGATATAGGCGATACAACACAATTAATTGGAAGAACAATTATAGGTTCTACTAGTGGTGCTTATGCAATTGTTGAAAATGTTGCAACGTATCAAATTGGCATAGATACAGTTTCCGAATTTATATTAAATAATGATTCACTTCAAGGCATATTTCTAATTGGAGAACAAGTACAAGGTACTGCTTCTGATACAGATGATTGGTATATTAAAGCAACTATAACAGGAATTCCAGGAACAAAAGCAATTCAAAATGATGGTACATTAAATACTACAGCTGATACTGTTTCACTTGTTGCAGGTGGGACTGGTGCTGTATTTTCTATTGATGAAACTGGTACAGGTGGAATTACAGATATTGTAATTGATAATCCAGGAGTAAATTATCAAGTTGGAGATGTTTTAAATTTTAGTAATATTGATACAGGTGGATTATATGCAAGTGGTTTTGTAAAAATTGTTAATGGTGGTATTATTAATGAAGATGATACAGGTAATAAAATATCGTTAGAAGAAGGCACAATGTCAGCTGACCCATATTTTGGTAATGCCATTATGCAAGAAAGTGGTTCAGGTCAAGGAACAATTGAAGATGTATTTTTAGTACAAAATGGTTCAGGTTATTCTATATTACCAAATGTTACTGTAACTTCAAATACAGGCACAACAGCAACTGTAAGAGCGTGGGGTAATGAAATTGGTAGAATTGTCAAATTAAAAACAATTGAGTTAGGAAAGAAATATGAATTAGCGCCTACACCTCCACAATTAGGATTTTATAATAGTTGTATTATAACAGATGTTTCAGGATCATTTTCAGTAAATACTACTATTACTAGTACTAGTTCTGGAAGTGGAATAATTGATACGTTTGATGTTAATAAAGGATTAGTAAGAATTAAAACTGTTAATGGTACTTTTGCTGTTGGTGATACGGTAACATCACAATCAGGTGGTACAGCAACTATTAAAAAAGTTGATGCTAGTATTGCTACAATTAATGTTGTTTCAGTTTCAGATACAGACGGTAAATTTATTAATGAAGATGGTAAGATTTCTGAAACAACAATGAGAATACAAGATAGTAAATATTATCAAGATTTTTCTTATGTATTAAAAGTTGCTCGTTCAATTTCAGTATGGCGGGATGCATTTAAAAAGACAATGCACACAGCAGGATTTTATTTTACTGGTCAAGTAAATATAGAATCTCAATTAAGTGCTAGAGTAGGATTGGGAGTTGTTGGTGCTGTATCTGGTGCAGTTGAAATACCGATATTCAGAATTCTTAATACTCTATTCTCTACAATATTTGCACGAAGATTAGGAACAGTAGATGATGGAACAACTTTAAGAGCAAATGCTTTTGAAGGTGGAACAATATATTTACCAGAAGATGAAATTGAACACTTTGCTGCTGGTCAAAGAGATGTTACATTAACAAGACCAGGTCTTTCAATAGATTATACAAGTAGAAAGAGGTCAGTTATTGATGGTGTTCTTGTTAAACGAGGATGGGCATACGCAGGTCCTAGGTGGGGCAATCTTGATAAATGGGCAAATACTATGTTTGGTACAACAAATCCAGGAGCTGGAATAGTGTTTAAAACGTTAGAAGATTTAAAAGTTTTTGCGACAAATTCTAGTTTAGATGGAAGACAAGGAATTTTCTTAATGACTTCCGATATAGAAGGAAAACAAGTTAAGATGGATTTTGCTTTACCATCAATAATTACATTTAATGCAAATGAATTTAGTAATACTGTAACCGACTTTAGTAAAACACTACCAACTTTTGATGATACAACACCGTAAAATCTTTATAAATAGTAAAGTAATTTAAAGGAACAAATGGCAAAACAATCAATTAATATAGGATCAACTCCAAATGACGGAACAGGTTCTAATTTACGTTCTGGCGGTACAATTGTCAATGCAAATTTTGATGAAATTTATGGAGCTATAGGTGATGGTAGTATTATTGACAATGATAGATTACGTAATGTAATAGGTGGTACTGGTATTGGCACAAATTTAGTTGGTAATGATTTAACTATTTCTGTTGATGGTACAGTTGTTACAGCCACGTCTGTTACTACTTTAGAAAACAAAACAATTGATTTAGCAAATAATACAATAACAGGTACTACAGCACAATTTAGTACTGCTTTATCAGATGGTGCTATTACTACATTAGCAGGTACAGAAACACTTACAAATAAAGATTTAACAGACGGTACAAATTCATTTAATATAACTGGAATTACAAATTCACAATTAGTAAGTGACAGTGTAACATTGGGGTTAACAGATGTTGCGTTAGGTTCTACTGCTACGACAGTAAATGGATTATCAATTTCAGGGTTTGCTGGATTTATAGTTAATGCTTCAGCTTCATCTATAAGATTTAATCACGCAAATTTAGCTAGTTTTCCTGCATATACAACATATTCAGGTACTCCTGCTTTAGATGAAGCAACACTTAAACCATATATAGCAACAGCTGCAGGTTGGGTTGAATTAATAACAGAAAATTCTAATATTCAAGGATTATCAAATGTAAATACTACAGGAATTAATAATGGAGAAGTAATAGCGTGGAATTCTTCAACTACAAGATTTGAACCAAATATAGCTGCAATTGCAGGAACTAATTTAAATCACGATTTTGCTAACATAAATGATTTAGGATATATAGGATATCGTTCACCAGATAATACAGTTACAAAAACAATACTAGTTACAGTTGCTGTTAAAGCAGATACCCATTATTATTTTGGAACTGGTAGTACTGATGGTTTTACTGTTGATGGTATAGCTTCTACAGCATTATCATTAGCGCCTGGTAAATGGAAATTTGACCAAGCTGATAGTACAAACAATGGTCATCAATTACATTTTTATCGTGAACCAGATAAAGTTACTCAATATACAGATGGAGTTACAGTTACAGGTACACCAGGAAGTGCTGGTGCAAATATAGTAATAGAGGTAACTAAAGACACACCTGAAAGATTATATTATCAATGCCACGTACACGATTATATGGGACACGTGATTAATGTTGTTGGTGGAAGAAGTACTGTATCTACAGATAAATCAAATACAGGTGACGGTTCTACATTAACATTTACAATAAATGCTGGACGTACTGTTGATGATATTTTAGTTTTTGTTAATGGAAGTTGTTTAGTGCCTACAGACGATTATCAAATTTCAGGAACAACTTTAACTTTCACAGTAGCGCCTGCCGCTAGTGCAGAAATAGTAATAAGGTATATAAGCTAGTACAAACTAGTATAAATATAAGAAAAGGAATAATAAATGCCAGCAATTATAACAAGTAAATTTAGAGTTCACAATAGTGAACAATTCCAAGAAGCTTTTGGAGAAGCCTCTGGCAATACTTTTTATTTAGGAATTGGTAGACCACAAGAATTTACTACCTCTACAAGAGGTGATGATAGAACAAATAATGAAGGAACAGATTTATTACCTGTAACACCTCCAGATAATGTTAATACACAAAATTTTACTTATGATGATATGTTGGCGTGTAAAAAAGTTACAAGTACAAATGTTGGCTTTGTAGTTCCTAGAAGAAATTGGGCAACTGGCACAGTTTATGATTATTACAGACACGATATTGGCGAATATTCAACAGGCACAACAACACCTTCAACTACTAATAGTGGTGCTACATCTTTATATGACGCAACATTTTATGTATTATCATCAACAAGAAATGTTTATAAATGTTTAGATAATAATGACAATGCTGCTTCTACAGTAGAACCTAGTGGAACATCAACAACTATTCAATTAACTGCTGACGGTTATAAGTGGAAATATATGTACACTTTAACTGCTTCAATGCAAGCAGAATTTTTATCTGTAGATTTTATGGCAGCTGCAACGGATTCAACAGTAAGTTCAGCGGCAGTTGATGGTGCAATTAATGTAATTAAAATTAAAACTCCAGGTTCAGCTGGAACAGATGGCACACACGCAAGTATTCCAATAAGAGGTGATGGAACAGGTGGGGTTTGTTCAGTAACAATTGCTTCAGGTGCTGTAACAGCAGTAACCGTAACAACTCCAGGTACTGGATATACTTTTGCTTATGTTAGAATTGCAGATATAAATGCTGCTGGTGGTGGATCATTAATTACTTCAGAAATAGATGTGATTATAGAACCAATCGGTGGACACGGATTTAATGCAGTTGAAGAGTTAGGTGGATTTTTTGTTATGTTAAATTCAAGTTTAGAAGGAACAGAATCATCAAATTCTGGTGACGTTACAGTTGCAAATGATTTTAGAAAAATATCATTAATAAGAGATCCTAAATCAGGTGGAGTTGCTGCTACTGCTACTACTTTAAGAGCAACAACAGCTACTGTTGGTTCAGTATCAGCAGGAACATTTACAGTTGATGAAGAAATAAATCAAGCGTCAACTGGTGCGGTTGGAACAGTAATTGAATGGGACTCTACTAATAAAATTTTATATTTTATACAAACAAGACACAATGATGAGGGGATAGATAGTAACGGTAATCAAACAGCTTTTAGTGGAACAAATATTATAACTGGACAATCTTCAAGTGCAACAGTTACACCTGATACAACAACAGGTACAGTTAACAATCAAACATTTTCAAATGGATATTCAAGTTCAGAAATTGACCACGGCTCTGGAGATATAGTTTACGTTGAAAACAGAGCACCAATTACAAGAGCAGCTGACCAAACCGAGAATATCAAACTGATTATAGAATTTTAGGAGAGATAAATGCCAAGTCCAACAGATTTTAATTTATCGCCCTATTATGATGACTTTAGCGAAGATAAAAAGTTCCATAGAGTTCTTTTTAGACCTGCGTTTGCAGTACAGGCGAGAGAATTAACACAATCACAAACACAATTACAAAACCAAGTTGAAAGGGTTAGTGACCATCTTTTTCAAAAAGGTGCAATGATAATTCCTGGAGAAATTGGTTATGATTTAAATTATTACTCAATTAAACTTTCCGCAAAATCAAATTCAACATTAGCAGATTATAACGGAGTAGAATTAACAGGTGCAACTACAGGCCTTGTTGCAAGAGTTGTAGGTGTGTCTGCTGCTGATGGTACTGATCCTGATACATTATTTGTAAAATATTCAAAAACAGGAACAGATAATGTTACTACAGTTTTTTCAGATACAGAAACTTTAAATTGTTTAATTAATAATATTGGTGCTACAGCAACAGTTGCTTCAACACATACAGGTTCAGCAGCAGAAGTTCAAAAAGGAGTTTTTTATATTAATGGATATCACGTTGAAGTTTCAACACAAACAATTGTTCTTGACAAATATACAAATACACCTTCCAATAGAGTAGGGGTAATAGTTACAGAATCATTTGTAACACCAAATGAAGACGCAAGTTTAAATGATAATGCTCAAGGAACATCAAATACAAATGCTCCAGGTGCTCATAGATATAAAATTTTATTAACACTTGCAAAGAAAAGTTTAACTGCTACAGATGATAAAAATTTTATAGAATTATTAAGACTATCAAATGGTATTTTACAAAATAGAGTTAGAACTACAGAATATGGAGTATTAGAAGATACTTTTGCTCGTAGAACATATGATGAGTCAGGAAATTATATTACTAAAGGTTTTGAATTAGATGTAAGAGAACATTTATTAGATGGTAATAATAGAGGTATTTACGCTTCAGGTGCAGGTGGTGATTCATCTAAACTTGCAATAGGTTTATCTCCAGGAAAAGCATATGTTAAAGGTTATGAAATAGAAAAATTAGGTACAACTTTTGTTGATGTAGATAAAGCAAGAGATTATGATACAGAATCAAACTTTAAAACTAGATTTGATTTAGGTAACTATATAAATGTAACCCAAGTTTATGGAACACCAGATGTTGGATTCGTTTCAGGAGATGTGGAAACATTTAAAGCAGTTAGTTTATTTAGAGATGATACAGCGGTAACTGGAACACCATTAACTTCAGATGGCGCTAATGTACCACAAATAGGAAGAGCAAAATCAAAAGGTTTTGAACACAATACTACTGAAGCAATTTCTTCTGGTATCTTTAATGTAAATGGTACTTGGAAACATTACTTGTTTGACATTGTAATGTTTACTCACTTAAACAATACAACAAATGTAGCATTCACAACAGGTGAAACGGTTACAGGTGGAACATCTGGTTCTACTGGTATTGTTCAAAGTATTACAGGCGGAACAGACTCAACTATAAGTGGCGCTACGCAGGCAAATCCAGTTGTGATTACTGCAACAGGTCATACTTTAAAAGAAGGTCAACAAATTACAATTAGTACAGTTGCTGGTATGACAAATTTAAATGGTAATGTTTATACTGTTAGAAATTCTGGTACTGACGATTTTGAATTATATGATACAGACGGAACATCTACTATAAATGGAACAGGTTATGGAGCTTATACTTCTGGTGGAACAGCAGGACACGGAGTAGTTGTTGTTTCTTCCGTATCAGGAAGTGGATTTTCTCAAGGAGAAACAATTACTGGAGGCACATCAACTAATACTGCTGTAATACAAGCAAACGCTGTTGGTTGGTATGGAGTAACTGAATATAATACATCTAATATAAAACAGATTGCTATGGCAGGTTCTCCAGTATATGTCGCAAATACTTCACGAGCATCCGGCACAGGTGAAAATGCTATTGTATCAGGTACTTTAGATGTCACAAATGCTAATACTACGGTAGTAGGAATTAATACAAGATTTACAGACGAATTAAAAATAGGTGATGAGATTTCATATACACTTGATACTGGTGCTACAGAAACAAATTTGATTAAAGCAGTTATTAGTGATACAAGTTTACAATTAACAGCTAATGCAGGTGCGGCCGCAACTAAAACAGTTGCAACAAGGCAAAGAGGAATATTACAATCACCTGAAAAAAATACTTCATTGTTTAAAATGCCTTATGAAACGATTAAGACATTGAAGACAACTTTAAATTCTGGTATAACAGATACAAATTTTGCAATAAGAAGACATTTCACAGCAACGTTATCAGGTAATGGTGACGCTTCAATTACAGCAGGAACAAATGAAACATTTGCTGGTTTAGCAGAAAAAGATTTTTCAGTTTCTATTATGACAATTGGTGGTGGTAGTACTGGTGCTGTAGGAGATGTATTAAGTTTAACTGGTAATAACCATTTAGCACAAACAATATTTACTTTAGCAGGTTCTCCAACTGGTAAAACTTTAACATTAAATTTTGGTACTGACTTTGCTGGACATAAAGTTAAAATTTTAGGAACGGTTAATCGTTCAGTTGCAGGTTCAAAAACAAAATCTTTAAATTCAAGTATATCTTTACAGGTAACAACACAAGCAACTATTGAAAGTGGAACAATTGGTTTAGGTAAGGCAGACATTTATAAAATTAATAATGTTTATATGGCAGCTGATTTTGCTACAGACGCAACTTCTGGTGATACAAATGTTTCAAATAGATTTGATTTAGATACAGGTCAAAGAGATAACTTTTATGATATAGGAAGATTAAAATTAAAAACAGGTGCATTAACACTAACAGGAAGATTGTTAATTGATTTTGATTACTTCTCACACGGTTCAGGAGATTATTTTGATGTAGACTCTTATTCAGGTGTGATAGATTATGAAAATATTCCACCATACGAATCAGCAACATCTGGTGAAAGATTTGAATTAAGAGATACTTTAGATTTCAGACCAAGAGTTGATGACGCTTCAACAATTAATTCAGGTGATGTTGACCGTTCTTATGACGGAGTAGGAGCTTCAACAATTGATGTAGTAAAATTTGGAACAGATATTACATCCGATTTTGAATATTATTTACAAAGAGTTGATAAAATATATTTAGATTCAGGTGGAAAATTCCAAGTATTAAGTGGTGCAAGTTCAGCAACACCAGATATTCCTGGTGCTTTAGATAATGCTATGCATATGTACACTTTATTTTTACCAAGTTATGGAATAAGCACAGCTGATGTTAGTATAGAATCTGTTGACAACCGAAGATATACAATGAGAGATATTGGACATTTAGAAAGAAGAATATCAAATGTTGAATATTATACTCAATTGTCTTTATTAGAAGTTGCTGCTCAAACATTACAAATACAAGACGCTGATGGATTTGATAGATTTAAAAATGGATTTGTTGTAGATAATTTCACAGGACACTCAATAGGTGACCCAGGAAATGTAGATTATAAAGTTTCAATGGATATGGCAAAAGGTGAAATGAGACCAACATTCCACGAGGATGCTATTCAACTTGTTGAGAGTGATGGTGATGGTACATCTATTAAAGACGCTGATAGAACGGATGGACAATATCAAAAAACTGGAGATTTAATTACATTACCATTTAGTGAATCAACTTTAATAAACCAACCTTATGCAAGTAAATCAATTAATGTTAACCCATTTGGAATATTTACTTGGATAGGTTCAATTGCATTAACACCAGCAAATGATGAATGGAAAGAAACAGAAAGAGCGCCAGAATTAACAATTACAAATGATGATGGTACTTGGGATACTTTAGTTGCTGTTTCTGGTAATCCAAATCTTCAAGAAGTAGAAATAGGCACGGTTTGGAACGAGTGGACAAATAATTGGACTGGCCAGCAGACAACTAATAGTACGGAACAATTTGAACAAAGAGGTGGTCACGGTTGGAGAGTAATGCAAAGAGATATCCAAACAACTACTCACACTGGTACAAGAACAAGAGGAGGAATTAGACAGGTAATAGTTCCAAAGACAATAACAAACAGTATTGGTGATAGAATTATAAGTGTAGCATTTGTTCCATTTATTAGAAGTAGAACGGTATCATTTACTGCTACAAGAATGAGACCAAATACAAGAGTATATGCTTTCTTTGATAGTGATGATATATCTACTTACGTAACACCAGACGGTGGTTCTTTAGGAGGTAATTTAGTCACGGATGCTAATGGAGCAGTAACAGGTGCTTTTGCAATACCTGATCCAAAAGTGAATGCGAATCCAAGATGGCGAACAGGTCAAAGAATTTTTAGATTAACAAGTTCATCTACAAATGTTTTAACACAAGCACCAGATACAGCTGCTAACGCTGAATATATTGCTAGAGGTATTATAGAAACTGTACAAAATACAATTATTGCTACAAGAACAGCAGCTATAGAATTTAGAGCAACTAACGAAACAGAAAATGTTACTAGAACGGATGTCCAACGAGGTGCAAGTAGGCAAGTTGGTTATCACGATCCATTAGCACAAACATTTATGATTGATGACGCTGGAGGTGTTTTCTTAACATCTATGGATTTATATTTCAGTTCTAAAGACGCTAATGTACCTTTAACTTTACAAGTTAGAAATACCGTAAATGGTTATCCAGGACAAAATATATTACCGTTTAGTGAAGTGTCATTAAATCCACCTTCAATTAATATAAGTGATGACGCAACGGTAGCAACTAAATTTACTTTTTCAAGTCCTGTATATGTACAAGAAAATACAGAATATGCTTTTGTATTAATGGCAAACTCAACTGATTATAATTGTTATGTTGGTAGATTGGGAGAAACTGTAATAGGTTCAGATAGAACAATATCAGCACAACCATATGCTGGTGTAATGTTTAAATCACAAAATGGTGTGACTTGGACAACTGAACAAAACGAAGATATTAAATTTACATTGAAGAGAGCAGAATTTGAAAATGTAACTGGAGATGTTATGTTGACAAATGATACTTTACCTGCTAGAACACTTAAACTTAATCCATTACGGACAATAAATACTTCAGGTGTAGTTAGAGTTTATCATCCAAATCACGGAATGCACGGCACATCAAATAATGTGACCATTGCAGGAATACCTGCTGGTACTTATAATGGTATTGCTCATAATGATTTAAATGGAACATATGCAAGTATTTCAAATATAACCCTAGATAGTTATGATATTACAACCGCTGGAACAGCAACCACAACTGGAGATGTTGGAAGTAATGCTGTGATTGCAACACAAAATAGAAAATATGA
>Ga0257109_1000394_pt1 | contig 13943 bp, 11 predicted proteins | sample LP_taG_8_FD_191566 | JGI IMG/M metagenome (GOLD analysis project Ga0257109, IMG submission 191566) | Marine microbial communities from Northeast Subartic Pacific Ocean, Canada - LP_J_2011_P26_2000m | ecosystem: Environmental > Aquatic > Marine > Oceanic | place: Canada: Northeast Subartic... | reverse complement strand
TCGTCCGCATTATTGATTTGCAATACGGCAAAAATAGACATTGAAAAAAGAGTCCAAGATCTTACAGAAAAGCAAATCGTCTCAATTAGAGAAACTATTAGTTCTCTAGGCATAAATGTAGAAGGTGAATTACGTTCTTTTAATGCTATGAATATTAAAAGATTAAAAGATGTTGGAACCTATAGAGGTCTAAGACATAGAAGAGGTTTACCGGCTAATGGACAGCGTACAAAAACTAACGCACGTACTCGTAAAGGTAAAAAACGTACTATAGGGCTTGGTAAGAAAGCTATATTAATAAAATAATAGAGGAAAAATTTTGGCTGAAAAGCAGCAAAAGAAAAAGAAAAAGGTAGTTGACCCTAATGCGGTTGCTCATATTAAATCCACATTCAATAATACGCATGTTACAATTTCTGATAAGTTTGGTAATGTGTTAGTATGGCAGAAAGCTGGGTCATCAGGTTTTAAAGGTTCTCGTAAGAGTACTGCTTATGCTGCAACATTAACTGCTCAAAAAGTTGCTGAAGTAGCCCTGGCTATGGGTATAATTAGTATATCAGTAGAGGTTAAAGGTCCTGGCGCGGGTAGAGAATCTGCAATTCGGGCTTTAGCAGTTTCAGGTTTACAAATAACCTCAATCAAGGATGTTACCCCGTTACCACATAATGGGTGTCGTCCACCAAAAAGAAGGCGTGTTTAAAAGATTACGGAAATATTTTATATGGCAAAAACAAAACAATCAAGAGGTAAACTAGTAAGAAAATTTGGTGAGAATATTTTTGGGAATCCAAAATTTGATCGATTATTAAACCGGAAACCATATGGTCCGGGACAACACGCTCAATCTCGCAGACCTAAGATTTCTAATTATGGAACCCAATTGCAAGAGAAACAGAAAATTAAATTTATGTATGGGCTATTAGAGAAGCAATTTAGGATTACATTTAAAAAAGCTGAAAAACTCAAAGGTGAAACTGGAACTAATATGTTACAATTACTTGAAAGCAGATTAGATAACGTTGTTTATAGATTAGGTTTTGCTCCAACTAGGCCAGCAGCAAGGCAATTAGTAAGTCATAGACATTTTATGGTGAATGGTAAGCGAGTTAATATTCCATCATATATTGTTAAACCTGGAGACGAGATATCTGTTCGAGAAAAAAGTAAGAAAATGGACATTATTCTTAGTTCCATAAGAACAATTAAAGGTGATATTAATCTGCCTTGGTTTGATCTTGATAAGGCAAAAATGTTAGGTGTTTTTAAAAGTATTCCTGAAAGAGATCAAATGAATCTAACAATTAATGAGCAGTTAGTTGTGGAACTTTACTCTAAATAATTATTTAATAAAAAAGGATAGATAATAAATGGATAAGTCATTTAAGCTAAAAGTTAAAACTGATGAAAAATCTTTAACTCAAACAGAAGGTAAATTTTCAATCCAGCCTTTGGATAGAGGCTATGGTATTACATTAGGTAATGCAATGCGAAGAGTATTATTGACTAGTATTCCTGGAGCAGCAGTTACTCATGTTAAAATTGAAGGAGTAGAACATGAATTTTCTTCTGTGAAAGGAGTTAAGGATGATGTTGCAGATATCATAATGAATTTAAAGAAGATTCGATTTAAGCTAATGGATAATAATCCAGATAAAGTCAATCTTTCATATAAAGGGAAATCAATTATTACTGCTCAAGATATTCAAAATGCTAGTGACCAGTTTGAGATTCTAAATCCAGATCAATATATAACTGAAGTTAATTCATCTGGGAAATTAGATATGGAGATTAGGATTGGTATTGGAAAAGGGTATGTGCCATCAGAGGAGAATGAATTACCTAATCTTACACTTGGTACTCTTTCTATTGATAGTATCTTCAATCCAGTTACAAAAGTCAGCTATAATGTCAAACCTGTTCCGGGCGCAAAAGATCCTATAGAAATATTAACTATAGAAGTTCAAACTGATGGTTCTATTAATCCAAAAGATGCAATCAGCTATTCCGCGACCTATATTAGAGAACACTTAAAGTTTGTAGAGGCTATTGCAAATCCTGAAATTCTTGAAATTTCTAAGGGTGTATCTGATGAAACACTTGCACTCAGAAACTTATTGAATCAAGCAATCGATGAGATGGAACTTTCTGTTAGAAGTTTTAATTGTTTACAAGCTGCAGGTATTAAGTATATACATGAGTTAGTAAGTAAAGAAGAAAATCAGATGTTAAAGTATAAAAATTTTGGTAGAAAATCTTTAACAGAATTAGTTGATAAATTAAGTTCAATGGGACTCCATTTTGGTATGGATACGCGAAAAATAATGGCTGAAGAGGGATAGATTAAATGCGACACAAGAAAAAAGGACGTAAACTAGGTAGAAAAGCTGGTAATCGTAGAGCATTGTTCATGAATCTAGCGTCTCAAATAATAACATATAAGAGAATAAAAACTACTGATGCAAAAGCCAAAGATCTCAGGACATTTTTAGAGCCCTTAATTACATTAGCAAAGAAAAACGATCTACATTCAAGAAGAATGGTTATTAGAAAATTACCTAATAAAGCAATTGTTAAAACTCTATACAACGAAATTGCCCCTATTTATGCTGATAGGAAAGGTGGTTATACAAGGATAGTCAAATTAGGTTATAGAGATAACGATAGAGCTCCCGTATCCATTATTGAATTTGTAGATATGGTTGATGTTTCTACTTCCACAGAAAAAGAAACTGATGCTTCCTAAAAAATAAAATTTAAGTCCAGCGTAATAATAAAAATTATGGTGATCTTAAAGTTTATATCTATATTTTTTATAACTAGCATTATATATTCTAATTCTGAGTCTTATGTAAAGGCATTATGGATAGTTAGAGATCATATGGTGAAGCCTGAATTAATTGATAATGCAATTGGCTTTGCTGAGAGAAACGATTTCAATCATATTTTTGCGCAGGTTAGAGGTCGAGGTGACGCTTTTTATAATTCTAAATTTGTTCCTAAATCTAATTCAGTTAATCCTAATTTTAATCCTCTTGATTATTTAATCAATAAATGCAAAAATAATGGTATTAAAGTACATGCCTGGGTTAATATATATTATTTATGGTCATCAAAGGAACATCCTAATCAGAATAATCATTTATTTTTTCAAAGACCTGAATGGTTAGATCGTAGGAAAAGTGATAAATATATATTAGAGAGAAGGTATCTAAATAAATCAAATGACATAATCGTAGATGGAGAAGGATTTTTCTTAGCACCGACAAATCCAAATGTGAATGATTATTTGATAAATGTGGTGTCTGAACTATCTAATGATTATTCTATTGATGGTATTCATTATGATTACATAAGATATCATAGCTTAGATTATGGTTATAACGATAGTGGCTTATTCTTTTTCTCAGAAAAAAATAATTATAATAATGATTATTTAATGAATAATTATAATAGAATATTTTCTGATTATAAAAGAAACTCTATAACAGAATTTGTAAAAAGAGCTAATAACCAAATAAAAAAGAATTCACCTAATTGTATTATTTCTGCAGCAGTAAAGCCAAATATATATGATGCAAAACTGGTATTTTTTCAAGAGTGGGATCTGTGGCTTTCTGCAGGTTATGTAGATTGGGCAGTGCCAATGAATTATCTTACAGATGATAATGACTTCATGCAGAATATCTATATAATGAAGGATAATCTTCCTCAAAAATATCATGACAGAATTATTATTGGAATTTCCACATATAATCAGTCTGCGAGATCAGTAGGAAAGAAGATAAAAAAATTAAAAAGAATGAGTTTTAATAATATTTCCATTTTTTCATATAATACAATGGTTGAAAAACCAAAGTATTGGCGAAAGTTAAAGAAGTATTTCTAAAACTATATCTATATGCATAGAAAAGTAAAACCTCCAACTGGTAATATTTTGACCTGTAGTAATTGGCAGATTGAAGCAGCATATCGTATGATACAGCATAACCTAGATCAAAATGTAGCAGAGAACCCTGACGAACTCATTGTCTATGGAGGGAAAGGTAAAGCTGCTAGAAATTGGGAGTGTTTTGAATCAATACTATACACTTTACAAAGGCTAAAGCCTGATGAAACATTATTGATTCAATCCGGGAAGCCGGTTGGTGTTATAAAAACACACCTATATTCTCCTAGAGTATTAATAGCTAATTCTAATCTTGTCCCTAACTGGGCAAATTGGGATCATTTTAATATCCTGGAGAAAAAAGGATTGATGATGTATGGCCAAATGACAGCTGGAAGTTGGATTTACATCGGTACTCAAGGTATTCTTCAGGGTACATATGAAACGTTTATTTCAGCAGCTAAGGTCCATTGGAATATAGATAATCTTAAGGGAAAACTTATACTAACAGCTGGTCTTGGCGGTATGGGCGGAGCGCAACCTTTAGCTGTAACTATGGGCGGTGGTGTAGCCATCTGCATTGAGGTAGATAAAAATAGAGTAAAACGTAGGATTGATACTGATTATTTGGACAGATCAACTGATAATATAAACGAGGCTATTTCATGGGCGAGAAAAGCCATAGAAGAAAAAAAGCCATTAAGTATTGGTTTAGTAGGTAATGCAGCAGATATCATACCAGAATTTATGGGAAAAAATATCATACCTGATATCGTTACAGATCAAACATCTGCGCATGATGAATTAGATGGATATATTCCAAATAATATTTCTTTTGAAGAGGCAAACGTATTGAGGGAGAATAACCCAATTAAATATAAAAAGGAGAGTATTAGATCTATGGGTGAGCATGTGCAAGGGATGCTAGATTTACAAAGAAAAGGATCTATTGTGTTTGATTACGGTAATAATATTAGGGCTCAAGCAAAAAATGCAGGAATTGATAATGCATTTAACATACCTGGTTTCGTTCCAGAATATATTAGACCTCTTTTTTGTGAGGGGAAAGGTCCATTTCGATGGGTAGCATTATCCGGAGATAGTGAAGATATATATAAAACTGATGAGCTGGTATTAAAATTATTTTCTGAAGATAAAGCATTATGTCATTGGATAGAGATGGCGAATAAAAAAGTGTCGTTCCAGGGTCTTCCATCAAGAATATGTTGGCTCGGTTACAAAGATAGAGTAAGATTTGGCTTAAAATTGAATGATATGGTTGCTTCTGGATATTTATCTGCACCAATTGTTATAGGCAGAGATCACTTAGATTGTGGATCTGTTGCCTCTCCGAATAGAGAAACTGAAGCAATGAAGGATGGCTCAGATGCTGTTGCCGATTGGCCATTATTGAATGCTCTTATTAATACGGCTAGTGGTGCATCTTGGGTTTCAATTCATCATGGGGGAGGTGTTGGTATGGGTTATTCTATTCATGCTGGACAGGTAATAGTGGCAGATGGCACTCCTGATATGGCAGAACGTATATCTCGCGTATTAACCAATGATCCTGGGATAGGTGTAATCAGGCATGCTGATGCAGGATATGAGGATGCTGTTAACAATGCAGATAGATGGGATATAGATATACCAATGATTCAAAAAAAGAAAATATGAAAACGGTAAAATTATTTAATATTAGTACTCTAGTTACCTATAGAGCAGATCAAAATTGTATGGTTTCCTTAGAGAATATGGAAATAGTTATTTCTGATGGGAAAATAATTGATATTGGAAACCAGCTTGGTGATACTGATGAAGTATTTAACTGTGAGAATAAATTAGTCACACCAGGTTTTGTAGACTGTCATACACACCCCGTTTTTCTTGAAGAAAGAGAAAATGAGTTTTATATGAGAACAAAGGGATTAACCTACGAAGAGATTGCAAATAAGGGCGGCGGTATCAATAATAGTGTAAATGGGGTACGTAATTCATCTGAAATTGAACTAATAAATAGAGTAAAACCTAGAATGGATGATTTCCTAAAATTAGGCACAACTACTATTGAAGCAAAAAGTGGATATGGTTTAGATTTAGAATCAGAGTTAAAATCACTTAAAGTATTACATGAAGTAAATCTAGGTCATGATATTGATATAATTCCAACATTTATGGGGGCGCATGCGGTGCCAATAGAATACAAAAATGATCCAGAGTCTTATGTAAACTTATTATGTGATTCAATAATACCGGAAGTAGCAGACCAAGGGATAGCCATTTTTAATGATGTATTTTGTGAAATAGGATATTTTAATCTTGATCAGGCAAAGCGAATATTAAATAAAGGATTAGAATATGGTTTGCTTCCAAGAATTCATGCTGATGAGTTTAGTAATCTGGGGGCATCAAAATTAGCTAGTAATCTAAATATTGTTTCAGCTGATCATTTAATGAATATAGAGGATGATGATATTAAAAGTATGTCTGATTCTAAAACAAAGGCTGTAATCTTGCCAGGAACAACCTTTTTCTTGGGGCATTCAAATTATGCTCCATACCATAAACTTAAAGATGCAGGTATAGAGATTGCTATTGCAACAGACTATAATCCTGGAAGCTGCAACATTCAGTCTATGGTATTTATAATAACTATTTCATCAATTTTTATGAAAATGGATATACTAGATGCGATTTATTCAAGTACCTATATTCCTGCAAAATTGTTAAATGTTGGTGATGAATGTGGCTCAATCGAGATTGGTAAGAATGCTGATATTATTATTTGGGATATATATAATGCTATTCAGATACCTTATAAGTTCTCCACAAACCCAATAAAATCTGTAATAAAATCTGGGAAATTTATATTTTAACCTTTTGTAAAGAAACCTCTAAAGATTAAAATCAGACATTGATTTTGGAAGAATATTGTTAAATAAGAAAACCATAATTTTTATATGCTGCCTCTCAATATTGGCACTAAATAATACTTTTGCAAACTATGCGTTTAAAAAGAAGATAAAGAGTGTATGTTCTTCTTATAGAGTATCTGTAGATGCTTCAGTTATGGACTTTGGGAATGACCTATTTTCTCTAACTCTAGAAAGTAATAGAAATAACTTTGAAATGGTTATGCTTGTTGGTTTTGCATCTGCGGGTCAGGCTGTGTCTCACCAGAACAGCCTAGGTTTATCGAATGCTTATGTTCCAAAAGAAATTAGTATAAGAGTAAATGTTCCAGCATCTAAAGGAGAGACAATGGTTTTCGAAGCAACTTGTTCATCTGATATTGCGATAGAACTTGCGTCTGGAACCTTAGACGCATCAGAGTTTATGCAAAAAATAGATTTAGTAACATCATAAGGAGGAAATATGCTTGGTCTTGGTTTAGAAGAAACATTAATGCAGTATTTAAGGGCTGTTGGGTGGTCTATTACCGCTGCGGTAGGATTTGCTTTCGGCGTAGGAATAGCGCTTAAAGTTTTTGATTGGCTATCAACTGATATAGAAGAATGGGAAGAAATAAAAAAAGGAAACATGGGTGTTTCTTTAATTTTTATTTCACTTATTGTGATGGTTGGATTGCTAGTTTATAAAGTCATCTAATTTTCACAGACTATATAACCTTAAACAGTATGAATAGAGTCTCTTTTGAGGCTCTATTTTTTTATCTAACAGAATACAATAAAAAGATAATAGGTCCTGCTAGAGTACAATATAGATTTACAATATCGTTATTTATATTCTTTGAACCTGTATATAAATAAAATGATTTTTTATATTTTTCGGTAATGATTATACCATCTTTTGATATGTGTCTGGCTTGTACAGTACTCCCAAGTATTGAATCAATTATGGACGATAAGAAACCAGCAATAATAACTATTATTATTGTTTTAATCTCTAATCCATGAGAATAACCTAATAGTCCAATTAGTGACGATCCTAAAATAGATCCGATCGTACCAACTAGTGTAATACCCCCTGATTCACCAGAAATAACTTTTTGACCTGATATGATATCTAAAGGAATCTTAGATGACATTTTTCCTAACTCTGTTCCCCAAGTATCTGAATTCGCAGCAGCCACAGATGCTAAAAAACACGGATACATTAGAGGATGGTTAAAAAAATAATTTATTATGCAAATAATTAGCGCTACTCCGCCATTTGCATATACCTGTGAGATGCTTCTGTTGCTTTGTTTTATTTCGATATTATTTTTCTTGAACTGTGATAAAATTGATGAGGTAATGAAAAATATTACTAGCGGATATAAATACGCTTCACCTCCAAATCCAAATAAAAATATGGCCATTATAGATGCACCTATAAAACCACTGATGGATAAATGTTTTCTTGAGTAGGCTATAAAAAGGATAAAAATAATAATGGGTATAACAAGGTAATATTTTATCATATTATCATTTTGATTTAAATGATTAAATAATTCTATAAATAGGAAAGAGATAACTGGAATAGTTAGATTATCCGATCCTTTATAGCTTAGGGCTTCAGCTAGTGTTACAGCGAGGCCAATAGATATTACCGCTATAATCCGGAAGCCTATATCCCAATCATTGAAAAAATAATTAGATAATATAAATACAATTATAGTGGAACATGCAAACATACCTATTGACCCCAGCAGTGTTTTTTGATCACCTAATATATTGTATGAAATAGGTTTTTTCGTAATATTACCAATAATAGATGCAAATGGATCGGCTATCGCTAAGATCATCATTGAGATTGTGATATGCCCCGGATAATCCCAAAATGGAATGCAGATCATTAAATATGATAATGGAAAGAATATAGTGCCATAAGAATCTCTTCCTATGGAATGAAAGCTTTTTAGCTTATTATTTTTATAACTAAATAAGTTTAGAATAAAAAATATAAATGCGAGCAAAGCCGGCTGTATGTTGGTTATAAAAATATGTGGGGTTATCGATACTGCTATCCCTACAGTTATATGAATTATTTTTCTATTAGTATTATTTGTCCATAATCTTTGTTTTAGGGCTAACTCACTTAGGGAAATCAATACGATTATTGAAGAAAAGAATAATATAAATAGATACCACTCATTTGTGACCAGTTCTATAAAAAAATTATACATTATATTTGCAAGATAATTGATTTCATATCCATACTGCAAGGTTATTACTTTTCTTGTATAAATTATTATATGAAAGTTGCAGTAAATAATTTCGTAAGAAGACAAATAAAAAACTCAGGAAAAACTTATTCTGAGGATTTATCCTTTGAGTTTTTCGCAAAACATGCTGAAGAAAAGATGCGTACAGATGAATATGAAGATGGGTACAGGGATGGTGTATGCATTGTTAAGCTTGATCATGATTTTGTTAGTCAGGTATTCTGCCCATATGTAAAAATCACTGATGATACCAAATTAATTTCAAGATATGTGAAAAGAAGGCCAGAAGAACCATCGTATATACAAGTACGTGCCTTAAATGGGACTCCATTGAAGGCTGGTTCTGTCAGTCTAATCTTATATCATCATGATGTATTGGCTGAGAATAACGAAAATACTACGAATGCAGACTGGGAATTAATCAGTATTAACGCGGTACCTGAGGGCGAAGAAGTTATGCCAATGGGGCCAGTAACAATGATGAGAAACCAACTGAATTTAGCAGGTGGAACTAAAGCTGTATATTCATCTGAAGATTGGGCGAATTCTGTAAGGTTTTGGCAGAAATATGCAGCAATTGAACCATCAGTTAATGAATAAATACCTTAAAATCGGAAAATATTTATATTCCCCTTAAGCCTTGTAATTAATTATTCTGCTATTTAACTTGACTTGCGACGTATTAATTGTTGCAATTAAGTTAAAAAGCGGAGTCCAAAAACCGAGGTAAATGCTTCGATTTGGAATAGGAATATATAAAAAGTGGTAAAAAATAGAATATCTAATGGTATTGTAGGCATTCTACGCTCATTTGTTGCTACAAATAGAATTACACTTATAGTGTTGATAGTTGCTAGCACAATTTGGGGGCAGACCTATGAAATATCAGGTACTATAAAAGATGATGCTGGTAAGAAGGTTCCAAATGCTCGCCTTACTCTGTATAATAAGAAACTTTTCTTACTTAGAACAGAACGTGGAAAAGGGAATGGAAAATTTAAGATAAAAAAGATTGTGCCTAATAAGTATACGCTTAACATTTACGGTACTGGTGGTTACGCACTAAGTCAGGAAATTGATCTAAGATCTTCATCGAAAACTAACCTAGCCCCTTTTTTGCCAGGTATAAATGCACCTCAGCTTACTGTTAAATCTGAGAAGGAGAAGATTATAATCACTTGGGATCCAACAGATGGAGCAGCTGAATACATTGTTTACAAAGACAATAAAGAGATAACCAGAACGACTAAACCAAGTTATGAGGAAAAAGTACCTGGGGGTAAATCTTTTGGTTACAATGTAGTAGCTATTGATAACAATGGGGAAAAAAGTTCAAGATCTCTTACTGAGTATGGGAAGGCTCTCTTAGGATCTCCAAAAAAAATAAGAGCAAAGGCCAGAAAGAACACTGTTACAATTTTATGGGATCCTGTAGAGCACGCTTCAGGCTATAATATTTACAGGGATGATGATTTAATCAATTCCACTACTGAAACAGAGTATACAGATTATAAATTAAAATATAATGAGGATTATTCATACATGGTCGTTTCTACTGATCATCACCAGGAGGAAGGGCCCAAATCAACCTCACAGTCTATTAAAACCCATAAGGAAATAAAAAAGATTAGGAAAATTAAGGCCGAAGCAGGAGAAAGTATTGTAAATCTAGAGTGGACTAAGCATGAACTGGCTGTGAAATATAGAATCTATCAGAATGGAACACTGATTGATTCCTCAAAAACAATTAAGTATACTGCAAAAACAGATCCTGGTTCAGAAAATTGTTTCACCGTGGCTGCTGTGGATAAACATGGTTCTGAAGGGCCGCAATCTGTGCCTGCATGTGATAAAGCACAGTATCCCCCTCCTGAAAAAATCACACTAGCTCTCGGCGAGAAATACACGGATGATATGAACTCGATAACTATAACTTGGGAAGCGGTGGATGGCCCTAGATCATACAATATATACCGAGATGGTAAAACATTAACAAACTCAAAAAAGACCACATATGTTGATAAAGACCTAGATTTTGGAACACAGTATACTTATGAAATTTCATCACTATCTGATGATGGTCTTGAGGGGCCACTGTCTGAACCTGCCAAAGAAAAAACGCCCAGCATTTATAAGATTAATGGTCAGTTGATCAATGAGAAAGGTCAGCAAAAGATAGAAGAGGCTAAAGTATTTTTATATACTGCTGATAATATTCTTTGGGAGGAGTATACCGCTGGTTCTAAAGGAAAGTTTACATTTGAGAATAGGATTATAGCTGGAAAATATATGATCAAAGCTTTTGGTAATGGTCATGGGAATAATGGAGAATATGCTGGCAATGGAGGAATAAATGTTACGGTTAAAAATAAAGACGAAAATGTAAAGATTAAACTTTCCACTGATGGGTTGAGACCAAAAATGGTGGCAAAAAGAGGAGTCCAGAGAGTGCTTGTAAAGTGGAAGGCTTTGCCTCACGCAGAATCCTATAGCGTATATAAAAATGATAAATCGATTGCAGAGAAAATCAATGATACTAAATATATTGATAATGTGGCACCCGGTAAGTTTTATGAATACCATGTAAGAGCCTGGGACCTATATGATCTAGAAGGCCCAGAGTCAAACAGACAAAAACAAAAAGCTTCGTACCAGTTCCCGACCCTGAAACCAAGTATAAAAATGGGGAAGTTGAAAACAGACGGAAGTGGTAGAATAGTTACACTGGAGTGGATTGCAATACCAAACGTAGAAAAATATGCCTTATACCGTGACAGTGTACTGATATCAAAGCAAGAAGAACTTATTTACATAGACTCTTTGAAATGGGGTACGGAGTATAAGTATAAAATTAATTCTATAGACCCTGACAATGATGAGGGTGCCATGTCAGAGGATGTTATAGTAAACACTCATCCAGAGGTATTAATACCGGAATTTGTAGCGCAGGGAAATGTCAATGCAATTGACCTAACATGGACTGATCTTGCACCTGTTGCAGCCTACTATAAAGTATTTCGTAATGGCAGTTATCTAGGAGACTTTGACAAGCCATCTTTCTCAGATAATGTTGCACCGGGAAAAGAATATTGTTACTCGGTTTCAGCAGCGGACCAATATGGGACGGAGGGAGAGCAGTCCACCACTGAATGCGCAAAGGGCCAGTTTGCGCCTCCATCCAATTTTACTTCTGAAGTAATGCGCAATACAGTGAGTTTTTCATGGAAATCAGTTGAAGGCGTAAGCGGATATCACCTCTATCGTGATGGAGAATTAATTATAACCACGACTGAGTTTTCCTTTTTAGACCAAGATCTAATATATGATAGAGATTTTAAATATGATATTGCTTCTTTTGACCAGAATGGTGATGACGGCCCGCTAGTAACAGTAAATGTTCGCACACATGAAGAAGTAACATCGCCTGTGATGTCCGGAGCAGCTGATTTACAGCAGATTACACTAACATGGAATCAGTTACCGCTCAGGATTGACCATGTTTACAAAGTTTATAGAGATGGTGTGCTACTTGCAGACCTCACAGATACATTTTACGTTGATATTGTTGACCCTGGTCAGTTTTATTGCTATAAAATAACAGCCAAAGATTCATATGGAACTGAAGGCCCATCATCAAATGAGGAATGCTACAAAGTACTTGTTAACTATCCAAAAGGTCTTACTCTCACTGGTGATATAAAAAGAGTCATTTTTAAATGGAAACAGATGCTTGGCGCGGTTCAGTATAGGATTTATTCTCACAATAAAGACAATGGTGAGACCAAGTTTATGACCAAGACAACTAGTAACTATTATATTCATAAAGGGCTAGAGTTTGACGTGGAATATTGTTATAAAATGACATCTGTTGATACAGATGGAGATGAAGGTCCCATGTCTCCAGTCATGTGTGGCTGGGTATTACCACCTCCACACCTGACTCTTGTTGAGAAATATTTTGTTGAACAATCTGATAATCAAATATTAGATGGAAGCGAAAAAGGTTTAATCGTTGTAAAAGTAGTTAATGATGGTCGAAGTCCCGCTCGAGAATTGAAACCCTGGTTGGAAGTTCTTAATTTTTCTAATACTCCTTCATTAGTAATAGACACAATAGCAACAATTCCTATTTTAGGAGTTGGTGACTCCATAACAATTAATTTTCCTGTATATGCTAAACTAAAGATTGAAACGGGAGAAAGGTCATTTAATATAAGAATTGATGAATATGCTGGGACGGATCTAGCTCCTGAGAAAGTTACTTTCCCAACGCTCGCTGTTGTTCCTCCTAATCTGGTAATATCTGATTTTGCTATAGATAATGAGTTTGGACATCACTATATACCAAAAAATGAAACCACAACACTAACTGTTAGGTTTCAAAACCTTTCTATAGGAAAGACAGACACCGCTATACTTGCTTTTAGAAGAGGAGAAGGTTTTAAAAATGATCCAGATGAGATTAAAACCTTTGGCTTGGTTCCTGGTGGTTCTTGGTTTGACTATAGTTTTGAGATACTAGCAAAAGAAGATCGGTTCACAGTTTATTTTGATACTTATGATTATTTTGATGTGCGAAAAACAATTCCTATACACTTAGAAGTTTTAAAACATTATAAGGGAAAAGATGATTTAGAAGCTATAGATGTACCTGTCTCTGACTTTGAACCTCCTGGGCAGTTACCAAAAGACCATAAATTATTGACAGAACTTCCTGATGTTATTGTTTCAAGAGATATTATTGGGATTGTACTAGGGAATAAGCAATTCTGGACAGAAAAGATTCCTGGAAATCAGTCATCAGAAGAAGATGTCAAAATTGTTCGAGAGTATTATAATAAACTATTTGGAATTAAGAATCACCAAATGATTCCATCGCAGTTCTGG
>Ga0257109_1000385_pt1 | contig 14065 bp, 10 predicted proteins | sample LP_taG_8_FD_191566 | JGI IMG/M metagenome (GOLD analysis project Ga0257109, IMG submission 191566) | Marine microbial communities from Northeast Subartic Pacific Ocean, Canada - LP_J_2011_P26_2000m | ecosystem: Environmental > Aquatic > Marine > Oceanic | place: Canada: Northeast Subartic... | reverse complement strand
TATAGACTATTGAACAACCATATGGCCCAGATGGACGGCGGTACAGAATCCGGTTTCTTTATTTACTTAGGTAATGCAAACCTGGACCCAAAGAAAACGTCTAAATATGAAATGGGTCTGCAGTATAGTGTTTCTGATAACTTGAAGTTGGATGTAGCTGGTTATTACAAGGATATTTCAAACCTCGCTGCTTCACAAGAGGTTTATGCTGTTCCTTACCAAGATGATGGAACTGGGCATGATAATGAAGCTGGTTGGGGAACGGATGATACGTTTGAAGCAGCTCATTATAGCTTCATGGTTAGCGATCACTATGGGAATATTCGTGGATTAGAGATGAGTCTTTCTCAGGCTGGACAGAGTGGATTAACTGGCCGAGCTTCTTACACATATTCTATCGCTCGTGGAACCGCTTCGGAAGCGCGCAATGCCGGTAATGGTAGTCTTACCCAAGAAACTGGTAATGTAGCTGCTGATATTATGACCATGACCACCTTAAACTGGCACCGGCCCCATATGTTAAACGGGTTTGTTGATTATCATATAAATGTGGGTGGTATGGTTGAAAGAGCTGGACTGAATATGACCTTTAATATTCAGAGCGGTCTTCCAGTATCAGCTCGTTCAGGCGTTGGTAGTACAAATTTGAGTGAAAGAGCGCCAGCTACTACTGATATAAACCTTAAATTAGATGCTACGCTCGCTTTAGGGTCTGTGAATCCAACCGTATATTTATTAGTTGAAAATGCCCTCAATATACAGAACGTCGTTTATATTGCTGATCCGGGGTCATATTTTGACAGTCAATCTGATTATCATAACGTAGCAGCAGGACCTGCAAATAACCTGCTAGCCTATGGAAGACCAATGACCCTCAATATTGGGGTGCAGCTTGATTTCTAATTAGTGATGAATTAAGGAGTTTGATTATGAAAAATAAAACAGTCTTTAACATTGCCCTGACAGGATCATTAGTCTGTGGGTTGGTATCAACCGCAGTGGCTAAAGATATACTGGATGTTCTAGGTAACACCAGCCCTGTGGGCAGGACGTTTATGCGTTCTACCGTAGACCAGACATATGTATACCATACTAATGGTGCAATGTGGATGGGATGGGATTCCTATGGCAATACGGGTGATCAGACCTGTAGCGCCATTATCCCTGGCTGGGTCTATCCTGGTTCAAACCAATCTGCTGGTCACGGTTATCTGAATTACAATTGTCGTGCTGGTTACTGGATCATTGCCAAGGTTGGGGGCACTCTTTATGAGGGTACTACCGGTCAATATGACGTCACCGAAGGAACTGTTCCGGGTGCAACGAGTGGCGGCTGGGCTGGCAGTGATAGTGATTATAGTAAGGAACCTTGGGTAACCAACTCTACCTGGACAATTCCCAGTGTGCCTAATGGCGGATTAACCGTTAACGCTGTACGCCGGTCATGGAGCACGAATGGTGAGTCAAACACCTATTTTAAAGTAGGAGAACACGACTATAATGATTTTGTGATTGATGAGATTCATATAATAAATACTAGTACAAATGATGTAGATGAATTGGTATTCGGCTCTAAAGCTGACCATGATTGCACTTGGAATGTACCTTTCCCTGATTGGGATTATGCCTTCTGGACAGATGATATTGTGGATTATGACGCTACTTATATGCTTACTATGGAATTAGATGGTGATGACCCTGGATCAGCATCCAATGATTTTGGAATTGATGATCCGGCGCGAGAATATCGTGGCGTGAGGGTAGCGCAAATGCCACTAAGCGTTGCCGGCACTCCTTATGGATCATTGTCACAAGGTGATGTAAACCATATGTGGTGGACAGGTGATGAAGACCCTCAAACCGCAGCTTCTAGGAATGCGATGGCCACCATGGTAAAAGGTACTGGTGATAAAAAAGATTTGAATCCAACCCCCATGGATATGCGCTACCTGCAGTCCTTTGGTCCTTATCCACTAGCAGCTGGTGATACACTGAAAATTGTGGGTGCTGTTCTGGCTGGTGCAGGTTTAGCAAACACCCAGCAGGCTGCCGCCAATGCCAGGAAAGCCTATGATTGGAACTGGAACCTTCCCAAACCACCACCGGCACCACAGATTGCCGCTGATGGTGTTACCACAACAGCAGAAGGAAAGGCAAGTGTTACATGGAGTTATAGTGATGCCCAAATAGCTGCTATTGATCCGGATAAAGGTGTAGCGGATTTTGCTGGATTTCGTATTTATAAAGCAGCAACAGCTCCCCGGCAGAACTCAGGATATATAATGGGTGTTGAGGGTGTTTCGGCAGATAATTTAGATAATGGTGGTCCCATGGTTGGAAACCCTGATGAAGGGACTGATTTTACTTCTGCTGCTACAGGCCCATACACCATGGTGTTGGATATTCCATTAGCAAACATTGGTACTTATGGGGGTAGCGGAACCTATACTTGGACGGATGAAAAAGTGGCTATTGGTTTAACCTACTGGTATTACGTAGCAGCTTATGACGCAGCAGGGTCAGACGATGTGCATGGTTCTGTCCCTTCAATGGAAAGCTTTTATACGATGTGTTACCCAATGCAGCCGGCACCTGATGGTGGTGGTGGTGAAATCTCGTCAGTGCCTCCAGCATTAACTGTTTCTGTAGAATCATTAACCTATGATGGATTGGATGGGTCGACAGAAGATGTTTTTGTTGCTCCAAATCCTTGGAAAGCAGATATAATGGAAACATTTCATGGTGCGACTACTGCGAAAGGATATTTTGTTCGTTTTTACAATGTGAAATCGGGTGATGATATAAAAGTTTTTGACGTTGGCGGTAACCTAGTGTACGAAGGCAATGCATCTTCTGCGGGATCATATGATTGGAATTTGGTATCCAGAACTAGGAATCAGGTCTCAACAGGAATTTATTATTGGAAAGTCGGTGATCAGTCAGGTAAACTGGCTGTCATTCGGTAAACCAGGAAGGATATATAAATAATGAGTAAATCAATGGTTCTTAAAAACCCTGTGAAATGGACAGCAACTTTTTTTCTGATTATTGCAATGCAAAGTTTCACCTTTGCAGAAGGCGATAATGATAAAGTTGGTTCTGTTGCTTTCAAGTTTCTGAATATTCAAACTGATGCACGTGGGGCTGCGCTAGGCGGTTTATCAGCTCAGGCCAGCGGCGCGGGAGCGCTTTTTTCCAACCCAGCGGGTATCGCTGGGACTGAGGGAATGAATCTTACTGCAGGATTATCACAATACCTGATAGAGACGAATATTACAAATTTCGGATTTGTTATGCCTTTGATGGGTGGTGCAGTTGGAGTATCAGTCGTAAGCGTAAATTATGGTGATATAATGAAATCAGGCTGGGCTGGAACCACTGAGTTTGTTTTTGAGCCAAACCAAGGGACGTTTACAGCCAGTGACATGGCTATGCAAGTAAGTTATGGCCAGAATTTATCGGATAAATTTTCGATTGGTGGCACGGCAAAGGTACTCAGTCAAAATATAGACAATGAAAGCATCAGTGGATTGGCATTTGATATTGGAACTCAGTTTGATATTGGTTATAAAGGAATGAAAATGGGCGCTGTAATATCAAATTTTGGACCAGATGTGGAATCAGTAATGACTGGTGGTGGTTACGAAGGATTTCCATCAATGTCTTTGCCGATGACATTTTCATTTGGCATTATTGGTGAAGCTATGCCAGGAATGAATGCCGGTCTTAATGTTTTAAAACAGGCCGACATGGAACAGGAATTCATCTTGAACGCTGAATATAATGTCAGCGTAGCAGCTTTGCGCTTCAGCTATAACTTGAATAATCCGCAACAAAACCTGTCGGTTGGGGCAGGCGTAAATGTCGCAGGCATAAATGCAGATTTATCCATGAGTATGACCCAATATCTAGATAATGTGTTGCGTATGTCTTTCGGTTATTCCTTTTAATAGAATTAGATAACTAATAGATAATAGAAAAGCCGTCCCTTCAGGGGCGGCTTTTTTTGTAATTTTTAAATAATGATGATACGTTATTTGATGGTATTAGCATGGCTTTTATCCAATGGGTGGACACAATCACTTGTTTTTAAAGATGTTGCTGATAATCAACTATTAAATTTTGTTCATGATCATGGCGGTACGGGTGAAAAATACTACATAGAAACAATGGGGTCCGGAGTCTGTTTATTTGACTATGATAATGATGGGGATCTCGATGCCTATTTTCTTCAAGGGGCTTCTTTACCGGGGTGGGATAAGGAAATTATTCTAGAAAACAAGCTGTACAGAAATGATGGAAAAAAATGGACGGATGTGACTGAAAAAGCAGGAGTAGGTGATAAAAATTATGGTATTGGATGTGCTTGTGCTGATTATGATAATGACGGTGATACGGACCTATATGTTACAAATTATGGCCCGGATGTTCTCTATCAAAATGATGGTGATGGTAGCTTTACAGATGTTTCTCTTGATGTAGGTATTGATAATCCTCATTGGGCTTCTAGCGCAGCGTTTTTCGATAGTGATAACGATGGTTGGCTTGATCTTTATGTAACAAACTATGTGGAATTTTCCACTGAAAGTAATCCTTGGTGCGGTGATCCAGTTCAAGGAGAAAGAGCATATTGTGATCCGGATTATTTTGAGGGAGTCGAAGATATATTTTACCATAATGATGGCCAGGGGAATTTCAGTGATTGGTCGGTTCGTTCAGGTATAAATAAGGTTCGGGGGAAAGGCTTGGGGGTTGTACCGGGCGATATTGATAATGATGGTGATATGGATATTTATGTAGCTAATGATAAGGTGATGAATCTATTATTTATTAATGATGGCTTAGGCCACTTTACGGAAAAGGCTTTGTTTACTGGTGTAGGATTTAATGAAAATGGGCGTGCTGAGGCTGGAATGGGTGTGGATTTTGGTGATGTTAACCGAGATGGTTGGCTCGATCTATTTGTTACCAATTTCAGCGGTGAAACCAATACATTATATTTGAACGAGAAAAATGGGTTTCTGGTAGATGCTACATCTCGAACAGGACTTGGACATCCAAGCATTAATCTTCTAGGCTTTGGTACGAAGTTTGTTGATTTAGATTTGGACGGCTGGCTTGATATTTTCATTGTAAATGGCCATGTGATTGATAATATAAAATTGTTCAATCGCGACTATACACATGCACAGCAGAAACAAATATTTATTAATCAGGGTAATGAAACATTTCTGGACCAAACAAAAAGCATTGGTGGTGATCTACTTAAGCCTGCGGTAGGTCGAGGAGCAGCTTTCGGTGACATTGACAATGATGGTGATATTGATATAGCTATTTCGAACAACAATGGGAAAGCCGATTTATTATTGAATGAAGGAAAACCTAAAGGACATTGGATTGGGTTTCAACTAGAAGGGAAGACCTGTAATAGGCAAGCCATTGGCAGCAAGCTGAAAATCACAACTGACTCTGGAGTTCAGGTCGCCTGGGTTAACCCTGCAGCTAGTTATCTTGCATCCAATGATCTCAGAGTTTTATTTGGCCTCGGTCCGGATGAAATGGTCACCTCTTTGGAAGTTCAGTGGCCAGGATTTGGAAAGGATTTGTTTGAAAACTTAACTTCTAATTCTTATTACAGGATAGTGCAGGGGGAATCATTCTCAAAAATCACCTATTAATTTTTACGAGCCTTTTGTCATCATTTGGATATTCTCAACTTTCTGTGGAAGAAGGGTTTAATTTAATTGAAGCCCGGAACTATAATGAAGCCATTACACTATTTAATGCAATCGTTCAAAAAGATTCCAGTAATCTCAGAGCCTTAAATGGGCTGGCCCAGGCCTGTAATGGTGCAGGGGATTTACCGCGCGCTTTCCAGATCTATGAATTGAGTTTGAATAAGGATTCATTACAATCCGATACATGGGTGGCCTATGGCAATCTGTATTATAACCAGGGCAATCGAAAGAAGGCTGCTAATAGTTATCAGCAGGCAATAAAATTTGATTCTACTCATGTCCAAGGGCTTAATAACCTAGCCATGGTGCATAAAGATCTGGGTAACTATGATGAAGCTGAAGTTCATTTTTTAAAAGCCATAAATCTCGACCCTACTTATAGTTTGGCAATGCGGAATCTTGGTGATATATATCTAAAACGGCATAAAAATGAACAAGCAATACTATGGTTGGAAAAAGCAACTAGCGCTAATCCTCAAAGTCTTTATGGCTTGTACTGGCTGGGTCGTGCACATGTGCAGAATAATAATATTCAACAGGGGATACAGTATTTTTTAAAGGTCTTAACCCAGAAACCAGACTTACCACAAGTTCATCATGATTTAGGGAAGGCATATTTTATGAATCGTGATTATAAAAAGGCACTAGAACATGTTCAATATGCCTTAAATAGAAATTCCTCAATGATTCCATATTATATCACCTTGAGCCAAATCTATGATCACATGCAACTAGAAAAAAAGGCTTTGGCAGCATTGCAAGATGCATTAGTAATCGATCGCAGTATGGTTGACATTTATATTGAGCGGGGCAACATCAACAAGAATGCTGGACGTTTTGAAGATGCACTGAAAGAATACAACATTGCGGCTTTAATAAAACCAGAACTTTGGCTTAGCCATTATAAATCAGGTGTAGCGTTATATTATTTGACCCGCCTTGATGAAGCGGAGGCAGCGTTCCTAAAAGCAGAAGAACTGCAACCTGAAAATGGTTCTACTGATCATTTCCTTGGAATAATATCTTTGGCGAAGGATAAAAATAAAGAAGCAGAGAATTGGTTGTTAAAAGCTGCAGAATTAGAAGGTGTTAGTGCGGACGTTTGGTTTCATCTGGGTGAGGCGCAAATGCGATTAGGGCAATGGAAAAATGCTGAGAAATCACTATTGCAATCCTATAATTTAGATTCCTATAATGCAGAATCATTATACAGTCTAGGCCAAGTGTATAAGAAGAGAGGTAAACTGGACAAATCCCTTGAATATTTGAATAAATTTAAAGAGATCGAAGAATTCGGGAGAAAAACTGAAAGTTTAAATAAAATAATCCGTTTACATCCTAATGATTTAACATTGCGTTTAAAACTGGCGACTCTATATGAGGATCAAAAACGTATCGATCAAGCAATAATGATCCTCCATCAAGCAGCATATCTAGGAAGTATGGAAGCCGAGAAAAAGCTAAAAATTCTTTTAGAAAATAATAATCCATAGCAAAGCAGCCGATATATTTTATGTTTTAATTAGCTATATAATTACTGCATTAATGCTTGAATAGTCGCGTTGGATTTGGCCAGTCTATCGCTAAGTAATTTGACAATATAGGTGTGTAATTCAGCTGCTCTTTCTGGATCTTCCTTATTTAATTTTTCAAAATTTTCATGAGATAAAAAATATGTCTCACAAGCAGTATTGGTTATTACTGATGCTGTTGCTTGAGCTTTTAAATATAAGCTTACTTCTCCAACTACTGTACCGGTACCCATAGATTTTAACCGAATTTTATTATTTGATGATCGTAATTCGACAGTGACTCTTCCTGATTTGATAAAATACAGCCCCTCTGGATCGTTCCCTTGTTCAATAATGGTTGTATTCTGGTTTATATCTTTTGATTCAAAATAGATCAACAAATCAGCAAATTTATTCTCAAATAATTTTATCTCATCAATTTCTTCCTTTTGCTTATTACTACCTGTTGTAGTTTCAGAAATTATTTGTTCTTCACACCATTCCATGCCATGGTCCAGATCATCAAACTTCAAAAAGAAATCCAGACTATCAGCAAATAAACCTTCTGCTTCAAACTGAGAGATAATTTGAGGAGTAAGATTACAAAAAAGAACTTGGAAATTATCAAGTTCTGCTAGAATTAGTAATTTGTTAAAACTGTTTATTGTGGAAGAATCAACACCGGTTACCTGCTTAAAATCAAAAACTAAGTATTTAAGATTATTATCATCTTGGGATTGCAGGTGTAATTTTATCCGTTCAAGTAAGCGGTTTGCGGAGCCAAAGAATATGAACCCCTGTAGAGGTAGTACTAAAATTTTCTTGCCGCTGTCTTCAATAATTTTTTTAAGACTTTCTGATCTTTCCACATTGCTATGGAATGTTTTACCAGTTAGTTCATGCTTGATTATTTCCACCTTAGAATAGTTAACTACAAATAGTATCACTGACATCAATAAACCGGTGATTATTCCCTCTAGAAACCCAACCGTTCCAATTACTAGAAAGATCAATAGAATGATTGTATAATCAGTTTTTGGAACCCTCGACCAGGTGCCATACAGCCAATCAACTAAAAATGATAGACCAAGATTAAAAAGCAGTCCACCAAGAATAATTCTAGGGAAAAAAGATAATACTTCTGAACCAAAAAATAAGGTAAGTGCGCAAAGTAAAGCGATAATAATATTGGTTAGTCTACTTCTTGCACCAATTGAAAAAGCTAACAATGTACCACCAAGAGATAAATGACCTGGAGGCGCACCCCCGAGGCCTGCAATAATATTCCCTATTCCAGTGGTTTTTAATTCTTGATCAAGATCAAGATCTTTTTTAATGATGATTTCAAGACCGCTATAATTAAATAATAATGATATGGAATTCAAGATCATCATGGTGCCTATGGCTGGTAATTGATCCAAGAATATTGACCATTTGAAATCGGATAGATACTTTAATGGCAAACCCTGAAAAAGACCTCCTTCAGGGAAAGGACCCAGTAGATATCCATTGGATTCCAGATTTGTATATGTAAAACCATAGAAAAACATAATTGCATAAAAAGATGTTATACCAATTGCTATCAGAGCAGGGATAAGTAGATAATGTTTGATATAACGACTCGATATAAGCATGATTGAGCCAAATATTAATCCTGGTAACCATTTAAGTAATGTTGCTTGGTCAAAAAGTGAAACAACGTTGGCTAACGATAATCCCATATCTGCGGTCATTATAAATGCAAATTTGATGATTAGCCAACCAGTGCCAGCCAAAAACCCGCCTACAACAGGGTAAGGTATAAATCGAACTAATTTTCCAAGTTTAAGAGTACCAAGAATAAAGAAGAATATGCCTACAAGAATAGATGTTAGAGCAATAGTAACAAATATAAACTGAAATGTTGTATCAGCATCCCAATCTTTACCAGATGTTGCCATAACTGTAGTTGCTATGAGAGCAATAATAGCAATTGGGATATCCTGGGGTGTATTAATATTCACTGGATAACTGGCTGTAAAGATTGAGATGACAGCAAATAGAAAAAATCCGAATAATACTATACCTATTCCCTGCGGTAAATAGGTAGCTAGTGTACCAGTAAATATCAAGGCACTAAACGCCATTGCAATTACTATTTTGGTTATAGAACCTATTATACCGGCTATAATACTGGGGACAAGGTTAGATTTTGTTTGGCGTTCTTTCAATTTAATTCACAATCATTTTCACAATATTAACCAATCAATTTAAAGCTGAAAGTGAATAAAACTTTTCATTTCCATAGACTTCAAATTCAATCATTGTTAATAACGAAGGATGCAAACATTATACCCATATTTTTTAATAATTTGAGTCAAATATTATTTCTTGCTTTGCTACAAAATATATCATTATCTTTAATGAGATTAAGTCTCATTTGCATATAAAAATGATTCATTGATCTCTAGGAAACTCCAATTATCCATGAAGGTTCCAACGCATAATCGGTGCTTCCTGGCTAGGTATTTAATTGGTAAATAATAGAGGTAGGTATAGAAAGATAATGAAAATACGACTAATGGTAATAATGGCTGTTTTTTCCCTGAATGCTCAGGATGAATTTTTTCAGCCGACAAAGAGTATTGGGGGATATGGTGAATTACATTACAATAGCAATGTACAAGGTGATATAGACGCAACGAAAAAACTTGATTTCCATCGATTCATAATTTATTACGCTGCTAGCTTCACTGAAGCATGGTCATTCTTCTCTGAAATGGAGTTAGAACACAATTTTGTAAATGATGGGGAAGGAAACCTTGAATTAGAACAGGCATTTGTTGAATTCAGGAGTGATAAGGGAGGTTTTAAAGCTGGTGTCATCTTACCGACTGCAGGGTTATTGAATGAATATCATGAACCGCCGTTATTTTTAAGTGTAGAACGACCTGAATATTCGAAGTATGTAATTCCCACCACATGGTTCGCTAACGGATTTTCATTCAATTATAAACCAATGGATGGACTAAAATTACGAGTTGTCTTACTTGAAGATTTGAATGGTGAAGGTGTTGGTGCAGGGTTTAGAAGTGCTAGGGGTAAGGGGTATAAGACCACTGCATACGACTGGACAAAAAATTTTAGTGCTGAATATACCGGTTTACTTGGTTTGCGATTGGGTGGGTCCTATACAATGAATAATGCGCCTATAAACGATGATCCCGATACAACAGCTAATATTGCGTTGCTGGAGGTTCATGCCAAATATGTAGCGCATAACATTTATGCTGTTTTTGAATATGGTAATATTAATTATGATGGTACCAACCACACACCAAGTTATAAATCTAGTGGTGGTTATTATCTGGATCTTGGTTATAACATAGCCTCTATGTTGAATCTTAAGGGAAAAATAATGCCTTGGTTTCGGTACTCAGATTATAATAGAGGAACAAATGATGTTGGAGTTTTGCCAAGTAAGCACTATACGATTACTAGATTTGGGTTAACTTTTTGGCCTGTAGATAAAGTAGCGTTCAAAATTGATTTCGGAACAAAGAAAACAGATGATACTGACATTGATGATATATCTCAACTGAATGTTGGTGTTGGCTATAATTTTTAATTATTAAAATATTGTTAAAGGCCCCCTTAAAACAATTTTTCAATGGAATGTCTTTAAAAAAGAGTTACTTCATCCCGAAGGGTCTTACGATCGTAATATTGTATATAACCGTATTTCTCTACTTTTTGATTGGCGGTATAAGGGAAGATGCAGAAGAATTAATATTTTCTACTTATGGCGAAGATATACAAGTTGATTTCAAAAAGTGGAATCCGCCGCAAGAAATAAAGATTTATTCTGAAAAAAAGGCCCGTTCGCGGTTTATGTTTGACCATGTTTATGTCTGGAAAATATCTGAATCTAATTCTTTGGTTGGTGTGGCCATTCTCGATAATGTGCTAGGAAAATCGTTACCTATAACTTATTTGACTTGCTTTAATATGGATGGTCAGTTGATCAATGCCCATATTGTAAAATATCGTGAAGATTATGGCTATGAGGTTGGAAATAAACGCTGGTTAAATCAGTTTATTGGATTAGGTATAAACTCTGATTTCATTATAGGAAAAAATATTGATGGAATAAGTGGCGCTACTATTTCAGTAAATTCAGTAACGAGAGGAATAAATAGGTCTTCAATTATCGTAGAATATTTACTTACAAAAAAAGATGCTGGATCCTACTAAAACATTAAGAGAACAAAACGATCAAGTAAAAATACTTATTCTTGCATTTTTAATATGTTTGGTTGTTGGAGTAACCATTGGCCTTGTATATGTCTACGCGACAGAGTCAACTACCGCAGCTGGTACTGTCGAACACTATAGGGGATCGGATGTTGGTGAAGATTTCGATATTCCGGAAAAATACCCGAAGACATTTGAAGGAATGTTGTTAATTACGCATACTCATGTAATCGCATTTGCAATCATATTTCTAATACTTGGCCAATTATGGGCTATGAATTCAATTATAGTTGGTTGGTGGAAATTATTTTTTCTAGTAGAACCGTTTGTATCAGTTTTGATAACATTTTTATCATTGTGGGGCATACGTTATGTATCCGACAGTTTCTCATACTTGAGCATTATTTTTGGTATACTGACTTATGCTTCTTTTTACTTCATAGTTTTGATAGTTGTGTTAGAAATTCTCATTAGACAGAAACAATAATTTTCTGCCAAAACTTTATTTCTGGGATCTATTCATGATCAGCTTGAACCGAAAAGAGATTAACAAATATGTGATATTTTCATTTGTTGCAGTTTTATCATTAGGCTGTTTTCATCAAAGAAAACCAACCAAACTAAAGCTCGACTTTAATAACTCGTTAATACTTTCTGGTGAATCTCATTTTAAGAATATGTCCCAGTTAACGTTTTCTGGGGAAAATGCGGAAGCCTATTTTAGTGCCGATGGGAGAAAATTAATCTATCAAGCACATGATGGTGATAGCCTTTGTGATCAAATCTATATCATGGATATCGAATCTAAGTCCGTTGAATTAGTTTCAACGGGTGCAGGTGTCACAACCTGTAGTTTTTTCAAATATCCAAATGATAATGGCATTATTTACTCATCCACACATATGGATAATCCAGATTGTCCGCCTAAGCCCGATTTCAGCAGGGGCTATATTTGGAAACTATATCCTGGATTTAATATTTTCGAAGCCGGTTTGGGTGGTTCAAACCCGCGTCCTCTCACATCATCCCCTGGTTATGATGCTGAGGCAACATATTCTTTTGATGGTAAGAAAATAATCTATACTTCTTTAGTAAGTGGTGATTTGGAGCTATGGTCCATGAATCCAGATGGTTCAGGGAAAGAACAGTTAACGAACAGGCTCGGCTATGATGGCGGTGCGTTTTATAGTTATGATGCTTCAAAAATTGTGTGGCGGGCTTATTATCCTGAAACGGAAGAAGAGATAGCAGATTATAAATCTTTGCTAGCGGAAAATTCTATTCGTCCGATGGCTCTTCAGATTTGGACAATGAATGCGGATGGTACAAATAAGGAACAGATAACCAATAATAATTCAGCAAATTTTGGTCCATTCTATTTCCCGAATGGCGGTAAAATTATATTTTCATCTAATATGCATGATCCAAAAGGTCGTGACTTTGATTTGTACTCAATAAATATAGATGGAACAGATTTGGAAAGAATTACTTATTTCGAAGGATTTGATGGTTTCCCTATGTTTAGTCCAAATGGGCAATATCTTGTTTTTTCCTCAAACCGAAATCAAAATAAACGTGGCGACACAAATATTTTCATTTGTGAATGGAAATAAGTGTCGTTAAGTATTTGGCCTGAAAATCGGTCAAATTATTTAATATAATAATTTTATATGGATACACTTAGCCATGCATTATGGGGCAGGGGTCTATTTGGTCACCGTGGTATGCCATGGCTGGCTTTATTTTTTGGTGCAATGCCCGATCTTGCGTCTTTTGGTGTTTTAATTGTTATAAATATCTTCAGTGGATCCATACCCCAATTTAGTGGACCGCCACCTTTAGAATCATTACCGGATTGGTTATTCCTGTGTTACGATATCAGTCACAGTTATGTTACTGCATTTATCGTCATTGGTGTTGTTTATCGTTTTCGAAAGGATGTTGCCTTTGCGATGCTGGGCTGGCCATTTCACATATTGTTGGATTTCCCTTTTCATCCAAAGGAATACTTTCCGACAAAGCTATTTTACCCAATTACTGACTTTTATTTCGATGGAATATCTTGGTCAAATCCCTATATTTGGTTGCCAAACGTAACCGGTATAATTATTTTATTTATTTGGCGTTATAGGTCAAATGAATAATTAAGGACTTAATCTTCCATCTTCCAAAAAGCAATTCCTCCGGCTTGTTTACCTACTTCAGCATGATCGACTAACGTAAGATTTTCCAGGTCAAATACATCTACTGAACCAGGTTCACCGCGAATACCTTCAACAGATACGAAAGCATAACGGCTATCAGGTGAGATAACAACGCCGTGAGTTACCCTTCTTGTATTTTTTAGACGGACAAGTTCTAGTCCTGTATTCAAATCCCAAATACCTGTTTTTGCAGCGGACTTATAGGTTACAACCAAGTATTTACCATCCTGACTTACCTCGCAGTTATAGGGCCCCTTATCCGTCTTGAATTGGCGAGTAATTACCCATTTATTTAAATCAATTTCAACAACATTATCTGTACCATTATTTACCACATAAACATGGGTATCGGCTGGGTGCGGATAAACCCAAGTTGGTT
>Ga0257109_1000380_pt1 | contig 14135 bp, 12 predicted proteins | sample LP_taG_8_FD_191566 | JGI IMG/M metagenome (GOLD analysis project Ga0257109, IMG submission 191566) | Marine microbial communities from Northeast Subartic Pacific Ocean, Canada - LP_J_2011_P26_2000m | ecosystem: Environmental > Aquatic > Marine > Oceanic | place: Canada: Northeast Subartic... | reverse complement strand
GGCATTAGCGCTGAGTCATTGATCAGGCAGCCACTGGTACAAATTAAACATATTGCACCCGCGCAAATGGCAGTCAAATTCCGCATAACCTCCTAAGCCAAACGGCCACTAAAGGATCGACTTGAGTAAATGCCAACACAACACTTTGCCGTATGCCGGACACTTCGTGTAATGTGCTTTTGGTCGTTGGTAGCCTCCATGATGCCTCAATCACCAGGGTTGTTATTAATCACCTCGCAGACAACTTGTCGGCAGATGGATGCGAAGTCAATACACTCGATTTCATTGAAGACCCCCTGCCTCTCTTCAACCCCGACACGGTCTGGGAGCAGGACTACTACCTTTTGTTGAAGGAAAGAGTCGTCGCGGCGGATGTCATCGTGCTCGGTACACCAGACTACCACGGCAGCATCAGCAGCACGCTCAAAAACTTCCTCGACCACTTCTGGAAGGAGTTCACCGGCAAACTCTTCGCAACTATCGTTGCCTCCCACGAAAAGGGACTCACCGTTCACGATCAGCTTCGCACAGTTGCCCGCCAGTGCTACGCTTGGTCGATGCCTTACGGCGTCTCCTTTATTGAAAAAGTTGACGTCAAGAACGACCAAGTCGCCTCCGACGAACTACGCAACCGCCTCGAGATGCTGCAGCACGACATCCAGGTTTACGGCCGCCTTCTCGCCAACCAGCGCGCCGCCGACCTCGCCGGTACCGCCCCCGGCTTCCTCGCCCAACTCCGGAAGTAGCCATTCACTCAATCCGCTCGCCCCACTCCTTTTCCTTAAAACCGACAAGGCCCCGATCCCCGACGATAACGAAGGGGCGTTTAATAAGATTGCCGTTTTTCGAGAGAAGATCGATGGCTTCTGTTTTGGTCATGTTGGGGAGCTTTTCTTTCAAGTTAAGGGCTTTGTAGTCGCCGCCGGAGGTGTTGAACAGTTTTCGGGTGTTGCCGTCGTGGCTGGCGAGCATGGTTTTCAACTCGGCCTTAGTCGGCGGTTGTTCCCGGATCGGGATCAGTTCGTATTCAACCCCCTTTCCGTCCAGATATTTTATGGCCTTCCGGCAGGTGTCACAGTTTTTGTAGGCGTAAAACTTGAGTTTCACTTTTACTTGATTGAAATGAAAAAGGCGGCCGCATGGGCCGCCTCTTCAAAATGGTGCCGCTGTTTATTGGCCCAGTTTTGCGTGGACGGAGCAGGTTGCGTCTGTCCCGACCGGGGCGATGGAATATGACCCGCCGCCCGGGCAGGCCGGCATGCCGTCCTTGAAGTAAGCCCCCAACTGGCTCTCGTTAGGCGTGTCGCCGTCAGCACGTTTTTCCTGCGTGGCCCACATTTCCTTGCTGCCATCGATTTGCTTCAACTGGGCGTGGCAGGCTGTCTTCTGGGCGTCCTTGCGCATCTTGCTGAAGTTGGGCACGGCCACGGCGATCAGCATGCCGATGATGGCCACCACGATCATGATTTCCACCAGCGTGAATCCGCTGGCCCGCATTTGTTTAATCTTCATTTTGTTCAAAGTCCTCATCCTGTCTCGTCAGCGCGGTTGGTACCAAAACCACACCGGTTGTCAACCAAGGATTGAACTCCAGTATACTCCTAAAGTTGCACCAATTGTGGAAGCGTTTGAATGTCAATCAGGCCGCTTGGCCAAACTGTAACAGCGGATTTCGCGGTCGTTACGCAAGTAAACGCTTCGATTCGCAAAAGCCGGATGAGACCAGACCAGCGTCCGACCGCCAACCTGATGTGTGGGCTCAATCAGCTTGGCTCGGCTGATTTCCGTATAGCCAGCCGGACTCAGCCCAGCAATGATCAATTCACCATAGTCGTTTGCCAAAAAGTACCGGTTACCTTGCCTGACCGTGAACACGTTGGCCCAACTGGCCGGTCGTCCGCCTTCCGCAGGTGAGAATGTCGACCACAACTTTTCGCCGTCGACCAAGCGTGCGCAAGAATATTTCCCGTTTGGCCCGCAGGCGTAAATCTGACCATCATGGATGAAGGCTGTGTTGTGCACCCCTGCAATCCCGCGCCGGGTATTGCCTTTCCAGAGTAACTTGGCCGTTTCACCGTCTTCAGCCACCTCAACACAAGCAGAGACGCGGTTGTACCCCATAACGTAGACCCGGTTTCCCTCCACCACCGGCTGGCCAATCGACATGGCGTAGGTCGGCTTGATCTGCACGGACCAGTAAACCGCGCCGTTTTCGGGGTTGAGGGACTCCAGCGCATCACTGTGCCAAACCAGCAGTTGCTCCGTCCCGCCAATGAGCCTGACGATCGGCGGACAGTATCCGGGTTGTCCCGCGCTCAACGCTCGCCATAATTCCCTACCCGTCATCTTGTCAAAGGCAACGCAAGTAGTTCCTTTCCCCCCAACGATGCAGATCAAGCGCTCCCCGTGCACAAGCGGATGGGCCGCTGTGCCCCATTCCGGAATCTCCAGCCCGTAATCCTTCTTGAAATCACGACTCCAATGCACCACGCCGGTCTTCGAGTTAAGACAAAACAAGTTTCCCTCAGCACCCAGCGCATACACGCGGGCGCCGTCCACGGTGGGAGTCGCCCGGGGGCCAATCGCATAGGCGGCCACGGTCGTGTACGGACAGTCCCATTCGTGTGCCCAGAGCAGTTTCCCGTCGGCTTCGTTGAGGCAAACCAGGCGCTCCCTGCCGGGCAGGAGCTTGCGGACGAAGTTAATGTTGCGCGGCGGCGGTCCATCATGGAGCAACCTGACCTTGTCCGGGTCCACCTCCGCAGCCAGGCGGTCCATAACGAACACCCGCCCTTGTGCAACGGCCGGACCGGAATACCCAGCGCCCAGTTTGCTTTCCCAGCGAAGCTTGGGACCTCCTTTAGGGAAACGGGCGATGATCCCCTCTTCGCGCCACTCCGCATCGCGGTTTGTGCCCAGCCACTGCGGCCAATCTTCCGCTTGGCCAAGCGATGAAAAGGCAAACCAAGCCAGCACGAGCCTCATGAAAGGGGATTGTAAAGAGGTTGACAACGGCACCTTAACGGGCTTCCAACAGGTGCTTGTCAAACCACTCCCCGACCGTCTTCAGTTCCGCAGGTTCCGCCTTCCATCCATGATCCTTGCCGGGCATGACGAGTAGTCTCGCCTCGACGCCGGCCGCCTTGAACTTTGGCATCATCCGATGCGCCTGCTGGATTGGCACCAGTTTGTCGGCGTCTCCGTGGATAATCAACGTGGGCGCATCCCCCTTGGAGACATGCGTCACGGGGGCAGCCTCACGTAATCGATCCCGAACTTCGGCATCATCCATGACTCGTTCGTACCAATTTTGCCCGCTGTCGTAGGTGTGAAAATCCAGCGCGGCCAAAAACTGATTTTTGCCGTTGGACAAATCGCGGATGTACTTGTCGAAATGCTCCCCCTCCCCTCCGTAGTTCAAAAAGTCAGTGGGCGGGAAATAGGAGACGACGGCCTGCACCCGGCTTGATTGTCTCTCCACCGTATCGCTGGCATCGGGATCGCCATCAAGCCCAGCGGTTCCCTGCATCAATGACAAATGCCCACCCGCCGATCCACCGAAAATCCCTATTTGCCCCGGGTCAATGCCGTAGTCCCCGGCATTGTGGCGAATGAAACGAACAGCCCGGTGCATGTCTTCCCGGATTTCCGGAATAGTGTATTTGGGCTGACTCCCGTGAACAACAGCGAAGAGCGTGTATCCCCGCTTGATGAGTGCCACCCAATTCAAACGCTTGGCCATCCCGTCAATTTGATTTTGCGCGCTGAACCATCCGCCGCTGACGACAAACACGATTCCGCGATTATTGCGCTTGGCCAAGGGTTGAAAAATGTCGAGCGTCATGGCCAAGCCGTGCTTCCGCCCGTAAATGATTTCCTTCTCCCGCTTAAAAAGGCTCTCGTCCGCAAATCCAATCGACGCGCGGGCAAAAACGAGGACGACAATCAGCAATGGAAACGTACACTTCATAGACCGGGGCAACTGATACCGCATGCCCGCAAACAATTGCAAGTTTGCACCAAAATGCAGCGCAGAAAAAAAAGGCCCAGCGACGAATCGGCGGAGTCGTCACTGGACCGGGAGGAACTGAGGATATACCTCACTCAGAGTCCGTGGAGGCTTGCTGGAGGCGTTATGAGTGTCAACAAAAAAAACTGCAATAAAGCATTATAAAACACCTATAAGCCGTCAAATGGATTTTTGTTAACGTTAAAGCCAAAAGAAAAGTGCGGTCCAGCTTTTGTGAATAGGCTGTGAAAACATTGGGGGGTTTGATTGTGCTCTCACATTTCCTCTGTTGATAACTCAGGCTGATCGGGCGTTTCTTCGTCGGGGATTTCTGGTTCTTCAGCCTTAATCTCCGGGTGCAAATCAATTTTCCGGCGTAACGCCGGTATATCCTTTTCAATCGCCGCCTCAAGTTTGTGAAGTAATTTTTTTGAGGAGATCGAAGCGGAAAGACTTCTCAGGCCGTGGACTCGCATGATGTCAAGTATTCCTGCTTTTGTGGTTTCCCAGAGGGCGTAAAGATCCGCTCTTTTTTGCAGCGAAAGTTCATCCCTGTAAGCCCGTTTAAAAAAGACATCGACTCCCTCCTCTGTCCCGATGGAGCGGCGCAGTTTCCTGAGGCCAAGCGAGAGGAACCACCAAAACAACGAGGCCCACACAAAGGCGGAGCCAAGGACAATGCCGGGGACGGTTAATGCCTCCCAATTCTTCTCGTTGAATGCGTCGCTCCATTCCGGTTGAAGCCACCAATCCCGTGTGAGCCACGCCGCGCCGGCAGACAGCATCACTAACCCGGAAAACGCCAGCCAAAGGCGGCTGACCAGTCGCCGGTAAGCCGTCACGGCCTCGAGACAAACCTTTACGTGAACGGACAAGCGGCGCGCCTGGGAGAGCAACCCGCTGACGAGGTTGTCAGCCCGGCGGGCGGGTGCCCTCATGATTTCTGCAACCACCTCGTCCCGTGAGATGTCAAAGTCCTCCAGCGGAATCGGCTTCGCGTTCCCCTCGAGGGGCCGGGTGGCAAAGCCGGGCAGATAGGTTGTGTAAATGCGCGGAGTGTCCTTCGTCGGAATCGTCTTCGAGAGGTTCCAGCAAAGGGTGCCGTAGGTTCGCGCGAAGTCGCGGATGTTGTCGAACAGGTCAACCTTGTTGAGCACGATCAGCAACTTGTGGTCGATGCCGACCAGTTGTCTTGTGAAAATGGAAACCGCCTCGCCGGTTGTGCCCGGCTTGTCGGGATCAAAAAAGAACAGCACGAGGTCGGCGCTCTCGGCGAAGCGCCGGACGCACTCCCGGAAGTCGTAGCTGCGGAGCTGGTGGCTGCTGGCGGAGTCGATCATCCCTGGGCTGTCGATCAGCGTCAGCTGCCGGAGGTTTTCGGACGGGTAAGCCTTGAACTGGAGCTTGGCGAGGAACTCCGGGCCGAGGCTGGCCAAGTCCTGATAATCCAGCTCAGGGTGCGACACCAGCGTCTGCCCATCGAGTGTTTCCTCTTCCTCCCCGTAAGTGATCAGCGTGAACCCGTCATCCGTCGGGGCCATGCCGGATTCCTGAATATCAGCCCCGGCGATGTAGTTGATGAACGACGATTTGCCCGAGGAATGGTTCCCGAGGAACAGAACCCTTGGCGACCCCGGCACGTCCTTGTCGCTGATTGGCAAATTGAAACGGTAGCGGCTGGCCAGCAACGACAACGTTTTGGCGTAGATCGACCGGACGTTGCGTTCGAGTTTTAAAAGATCATCCATTGCGTGTGCCGAGCCAAGCGGACACGCCCTTATAATCGATGCGCTACCGCTCCCAAAGAAAAATGCACCGCCCGGGCGGCGAAATGAGATTCACACCGACTCGGGTTGACGCTAGGCTGCACGGCCATGAGTTTGACGGAGGAAATGACCGACTTGGCCAAGCGCGCCCGCTTGGCCTCTCGCCGCCTGGCCAGCCTGTCCAGCGACGATAAAAACAAATGTCTGCTGGCCATGGCCGACGCCATCGAGGCCAACGCGCCCGCGATCCGGCAGGAAAACGCCAGGGACATGCTCGCCGGCGCGGAGATAGGCTTGGCCAAGCCGATGCTGGATCGGCTGCTGCTGGACGAAGGGCGCATCTTCGGCATGGCCGTCAGCCTCCGCGAAGTCGCCGTATTACCCGACCCGGTCGGGCGTGTGATCGAGGAGCGCTCGCGGCCCAGCGGACTGAAACTCACCAAGGTCGCCTCACCGATCGGCGTAATCGTCATCATTTACGAGTCACGCCCCAACGTGACCGCCGACGCGGCGGGCCTCTGTTTCAAGTCCGGCAACGCAACGATTCTTCGCGGCGGCAAGGAGGCCATTCACTCGAACCAAATCATTGCAAAAATCATGGTCGAGGCAGCGGCCGGGGCTTTGCCTGTTTTCCCGGCGGACGCCATACAGGTCGTGCCGACGACCGATCGCGGTGCCATCCCCGAGCTGCTTTCGCTCACGCGCTTCGTTGACCTCTGCATTCCGCGCGGCGGCGAGAGTCTCATTCGTGCCGTGACCGAGTGCTCGCACGTGCCGGTCATCAAGCATTACAAGGGCGTTTGCCACGTTTACATCGACGCCGACGCCGACGCCGCGATGGCGGAGGAGATCGTCTTCAACTCGAAAGTACACCGGCCCGGGGTTTGCAACGCCGCCGAGACGCTGCTGGTTGACAAGTCCGTCGCCACCGACGTGCTGCCCCGCTTGGCCAAGCGCCTGGCCAAGGCCAACGTCGAGTTGCGCGGCGACAAACCGACGCAAGCCTTGCTCGACGGCAGCGGCGTCGAGATCACCCCGGCCTCCGCCGCCGATTGGGAGGAGGAATACCTCGACCTCGTGCTGTCGGTAAAAATCGTGGATGGCGTCGGCGAGGCGATCGAGCACATCAACACGCACGGCTCGGGCCATACGGAAACGATCGTCACCGGCGACTCGACGGCGGCGAGACGTTTCCAGACCGAGGTGGATTCCTCTACCATTTTCTGGAACGCCTCGACCCGCTTCAGCGACGGCATGGAATTCGGCATGGGCGCGGAGATCGGCATCAGCACCGACAAAATCGGCGCGCGCGGCCCGATGGGCTTGGAGGAATTGACCAGCTACAAATGGCTTGGTGTCGCCGACGGCTTGATTCGCAAATGACAGTTCGTGAGCTCATGGACAAATGCGTTCGCCTGCTTCGACGGGCTGGGATCAAGTCGCCACGGGCCGATGTCGAGTGGCTGGCCTCTGACGTTTTCAAGTACCGCCGCTCGGAACTCGCCCTTCATGGGCACAAGATGCCGACTCGCGAGCAGGTCGATCGAATGCGGAAAAACATCAATCGACGGATGGATCGCGAGCCGTTGCAGCATATTCTCGGCATCGGCGATTTTTTCGGCTACGAGTTCCGGGTAAGCTCCGCCGTGCTGATCCCCCGCCCGGAGACGGAGACGCTGGTGGAGTTGGCCCTGGGGTTCCTGCACCCACTCCCCGCCCCGGTCGCCTTCGATCTTGGCACCGGCAGCGGGTGCATTGCCATCACGCTGGCCAAGCGATGCCCCGGCGTGAAAGTCATCGCCTCCGATGTGTCCGAGTCGGCGCTTAACCTGGCCAAGCTCAATGCCGAGACGCTCGATGCGATCGAGCAGGTGAAGTTTCGCGAGGCCGACGGCTTGGCCGCCTTGGCCGAGGGTGAACAAGTCGACTTGATCGTCTCGAACCCGCCGTACATTCCGTCCGGTGACATCGCCGGCCTGCAACCCGAGGTTCGGCACTACGACCCGCACCTCGCGCTGGACGGCGGCGAGGATGGCCTGCAGTTTCACAGGCTGCTCGCTGCCGAGGGACAATCCCGCCTGAAGCCCGGCGGCAAACTGATGGCGGAGTTCGGCGACGGGCAGGAATCGGCCATCGAGGGCTTGTTTGCCCAAGCCGCCTGGGCAAGCGTGGAAATCACCAACGACCTGACCGGCCGGTGCCGAATCGTGATTGCCTCTGCCGGGCAATAGCGCAACACTGCGCGCCGACAAACGCTCATGGATTGCCTGGTCATCAAGGGAGGGACGTCGCTCAAGGGCGATGTCAAAATCAGCGGCGCCAAAAACGCCGCCCTGCCGCTGATGGCGGCGACGTTGTTGACGAGTGATGAGTGCGTTTTGCGCAATCTGCCCAACCTCAGCGACGTGCAGTTTATGGCGCGGATCCTGGAATCGCTCGGCGCATCGGTTGAGATGAACCGGGGAACGATCCGTGTCCGGGCAAGAAAAATCGACGGCTTCGGCGACTACGACTTGATTCGCAAAATGCGTGGCTCGATCTGTATTCTCGGGCCGCTCATGGGCCGCCTCAACGAGGCCAAGGTGTCGATGCCCGGAGGCTGTGTCATCGGCGCGCGCCCGATCGATCTGCACCTCAAGGGTATGCGCGACCTTGGCGCAAAAGTCCGCGTCGAGGCCGGTTACGTGCACGCCAAGGCCAAGAGGCTGACCGGCGGCGAGAGCTTCCTCGGTGGCCGTTGCGGCCCCACGGTTCTCGGCACGGCCAACATGCTGATGGCCGCGAGCCTGGCCAAGGGTAAAACACTCATTCACAGCGCCGCCTGCGAGCCGGAGATCGAGGACTTGGCCAAGTTCCTCAACGCCATGGGCGCAAAAATCTCCGGCGCCGGCAGCCCGACGATCACTATCCAAGGCGTGCGACGGCTCAGGGGGGCGGAGCACCGGGTGATCCCCGACCGGATCGAGGCGGCAACCTACGCCCTTGCCGGTGCGGTGACGGACGGTGACGTGACGCTGCGCAATTGCTACCCCAGCCACCTCAGCGCGGTGCTCGACAAAATGCGCGAGGCCGGCGTGCGAATCGAGACCGGGCGCAACACCCTTCGCGTCCGCCCCGCCAAACAGTTGCGCTCTGTGGACATCACCACCATGCCGCACGCCGGTTTCCCGACCGATGTGCAGGCACAAATGATGGTGCTCATGCTCAAGTCGCCCGGGATCAGCATCATCACCGAGCGGATTTTTGAGTCCCGCTTCATGCACGTAAACGAGTTGGCACGGATGGGCGCGGACATCTCGATCGAGGGGCCAAGCGCCATCATCAAGGGCGGCCAACCGCTCAGCGGCGCGGATGTCATGGCGAGCGATCTTCGCGCCTCTGCGGCTTTGGTTTTGGCCGGCATGGCCGCCAAGGGCGTCACTCGTGTGAATCGCGTTTACCACATCGATCGGGGCTACGAAAACATCGACGGCAAACTCCGTGCGCTCGGCGCGAACATTTCGCGTGAGCCGGGCCAGTGAGCGTCAAGCACCCGATGCCAGCCGCCAAAGAACCGGTTACCATCGGCTTGATCCAAGCCGCTGCCTCCGCGTTCCCGCCGAAAATCTCGAGGCCACCCTGGCCAAGGCCGAATAGGCGGCGAAAGACGGGGCGCAAATCATCTGCACGCAGGAACTGTTCGCCTCCCAATATTTTCGCCAGAGCGAGGACCACAAAAACCTCGCCATGGCCGAGCCGATCCCCGGCCCGACGACGGAGGCGTTTCAGCGCAGTCATGCGATCACAAACGGCTGCTGCGTTGCCTCGGTCAATCGTATCGGCCACGAAGCCCCGGCCGGCAGGGACGGCATCGAGTTTCGGGGGCAAAGTTTTATCGCCGACACGCCGGAAGAAACCATCGCCAATGCCGGCCAAGAAGAAACGGTCTTGCTCTGCGAGATCGACTTGGCCAAAGTGGATGTGACCCGCACACATTGGCCGTTCCTGCGCGACCGGCGCATCGATGCGTACGGAGATTTAGACTGCAGATTGATCGATGAATGACACACCCGATGAAACAAAACCGCTCGCTTGGATTACCGGAGCGGGAGGGCTGATCGGCAGCCACATCGCACGCGCCGCTGCGGTGCATGCGCCGGGCTGGCGGGTTCGCGCATTGATGCGTGACGACTTCGATTTGACGGACTTCCCGGAAGTTCAACGGCAATTCGAGGCCGACCTGCCGCAACACGTGATTCACTGCGCCGCGATGAGTGACCCCACGGTTTGCGAGACGCAACTCGCTCAAACCCGGTTCGTAAACCGGGAGGCGACATTTTTCCTTTCAGGCTTGGCACAGGACATCCCGATGATCTTTTTTTCGTCGGATCTCGTGTTCGACGGCAAACACGGGCACTACACGGAGGAAGACGAACCGTCGCCGCTGACGGTATACGCCCGCACTAAGGCGGAGGCGGAAGCGTTGGTTCTTGCCAATCTGTTGCATAGCGTGGTGCGCACATCGCTCACCGTCGGCAAATCGCCAAGCGGCGATCGCGGTATTGAGGAACAACTCAGGCATCGCTGGGCCAAGGGCGACACCGTGAAGTTGTTCGCCGACGAGTATCGCAGCCCCATCCCGGCAGAAGTCACCGCCCGCGCAACTTGGGAACTCGCCTTGGCCAAGCGCCCCGGCCTGTACCACTTGGCCGGCAGCCAGCGGATGTCGCGCCTCGAAATTGGCCGGGCCATCGCCGAGAGAAATCCAGAGTGGAATCCGAAAATCGAGTCGTGCAGCCTGCGTGACCACGATGGCCCGCCAAGGGCAGCCGACACGTCGCTCGACTGCAGCAAACTCCAGCAACTTCTTTCGTTCCCGCTGACCGGGCTGACCGAATGGCTTGGATCCAGCGCAACACAACCCGCATGAAGCCGTATCGCGGCCGCGTCGCCCCAACCCCCACCGGTCTGCTTCACCTTGGCCACGCGCAGACGTTTTGGATCGCCCACCAACGCGCACGCCAACCCGACGGCAAACTGGTGTACCGGACAGAAGACCTCGACCCACAACGGTGCAAAACTGAATTCGCGGATGCTGCGCTGGAAGATTTGAAATGGCTGGGCATCGACTGGGACGAGGGGCCGGACTGCGGCGGCGAATACGCGCCTTACATCCAAAGCCAACGGATCGAGCGTTACCGTGAACTCCTCGAAACGCTGAAAACCCTCGGCTTGGTTTACCCGTGCCGCTGCTCACGCAAGGATGTGATTGAAGCCGTAACGGCGCCACACGAAACCGGCGAAGAGCCGCTTTACCCCGGAACCTGCCGCCCCGCGCTTGGCCAAGGGGCCACTTTCGAAGCCGACACCGCAGCCCGAGTCAACTGGCGATTTCGCGTGCCAAGCGCAGAGGCGGTTGTATTTGAAGACGGCCGACTCGGGCAACAGTCATTCACCGCCGGCAGTGACTTCGGCGACTTCGTTTTTTGGCGTCACGACGATGTGCCCAGTTACCAGTTGGCCGTGGTGGCCGACGATCACGACATGGACATCACCGAGGTTGTTCGCGGCGAGGATTTGCTCAAATGCACCGCCCGCCAACTGCTCATTTACCGCGCACTTGGCTGGGAAGCACCGGCGTTCCATCATTGCCCGTTGGTCACCGATGAAGACGGCGAGCGCCTGGCCAAGCGCCACGACTCACTCAGTTTGAAAGCCATGCGCGAAGCCGGGCTTACACCGGAAATGATCCGCGCAAAATTCATTGAATAGCGCTCCACACCCACAAGTCGTTGGGTTGCTATCTGGCAAAAAGGCAGGTTGCGGAAACGGGAGTTCCCGGTAGCATTTGAGCAAGGGCGAACACCCAAGCCTCTTGGGCCAAACGAGGTGAAACAATGAAACAGTCTTCGACGATTTACGCGTTAGCGGCGGTGATGGCGATCATTTCCGCGCCGCAGGCCAAGTCGCTACCCACTCCGTCGCAACGGTTTGGGGGCGAGGCAAATGGAGAGGTGGCGAGTTTCCGGAAGCACGTGGTTCCACTGCTTGGTGTCCGGGGCTGTAACGGGAGGGAGTGCCACGGCTCCTTCTCCGGCAAAGGCGATTTTCAGCTGTCGCTCTTCGGCTACGAGTTCGACAAGGATCACGAAGAGATCGTTCGCGACGAGGACGAGATTCGCGTCAACCGCGACCAGCCAGAAAACAGCCTCATCCTCATGAAGCCCACCATGCAGGAAAAGCACAAGGGCAAACTGCGTTTTGAAAAAGACAGCTGGGAATATCGCCTGCTTTTGAGTTGGATAAAGGGTGGCGCAAAAAACGATTCAAAACTGACCCCGGAATTCGAGCGCCTCGAAATCGTTCCCCCGTCATTGCGCTTCACCGAGTCCGGGCAAACGCAGCGGCTTCAGGCAATCGTCCACTGGAAGGACGGTTCAATCGAGGACGTCACCGAGTTGACTCGGTTTCGCAGCAACGATGAATCGATCGCCACGGTGAACGAGATCGGTATCGCCACCGCCACCGGTAGCGGTGACACACACATCATCGCCTTTTACGACAACGGCATTCAACCGGTTCCGATTTACCGGCCCGTCTCCGACAAACTTGGCGACGCCTACCCCGAGGTCGCCGCCACAAGTGAAGTGGATCAATTAATCGTGGCCAAGCTGAGAACGCTGGGGATCGTACCGTCCGAAAAATGCACCGACGAGGAATTCCTGCGTCGCGTGAGTCTCGACCTCACAGGCTCGCTTCCGCTCCCGGGTGAGATCCGCTCCTTCGTCGCCAGCAAATCCCCCGTCAAGCGCTCGAGGAAAATCGATGAACTGCTCAAGCGCCCCGCTTATGCCGCGTGGTGGACCACCAAGCTTTGCGACTACACCGGAAACAACGCCCAGAACCTGAACGATCCCGTTTTCCGGAACGACATGGCTCGCCAGTGGTACGAGTGGATTTATCACCGCGTGAAAACCAATGTGCCATATGACCAAATTGCGGAGGGGTTGATCATGGCGACCAGCCGTCAAAAGGGCGAAAGTTTTCAACATTTTGCCACGGGAATGAGCCATCACTACAAAAAGGAGAATCCGGTTCCCTTCCACACCCGCGAGTCAATGCCGTTTTACTGGGCTCGCAGAAACGTCCGCAAACCGGAGGAAAAAGCACTCAGTTTCGCTCACGCCTTCCTTGGCGTCCGCATACAGTGCGCACAATGCCACAAGCACCCTTTCGACCAATGGACACAGCAGGATTTCAAAAAGTTCCAGGCTTTCTTCGAGCCCATCCAATACAAGGCGAACACGCCGAGGAGCGAGAAGGGTTCCGGTATGAATTACCAGTCGCTGATGAAAGAAATCGAGCAGTTTGTCGGCTACGACAAGAAAAAGAAAAACAACAGGAAACAATTGCGTGAGGAGATTCGGAAACGCGCCAACGCCGGCAAACCGGTTCCATGGCAGGAACTCCACATCGTCAACACAAAGCCGAGATCCAAGGGCGGCAAAAACAAAAAGAAGCAGAATTACTCAAGGCGCGTGATCACGCCAAGTGTGCTTGGCGGGGAGGATGTTCACTTGACCGAGTACGATGATCCGCGCCAACCGCTGATGGACTGGCTTCGATCCGGGGACAATCCCTACTTCGCCCCGGCGTTCGTCAACCGTGTTTGGCACAACCACTTTGGCCGTGGCATTGTTGATCCCGTGGACGACATGAACCTGGCCAACCCGCCCTCCAACAAGCCATTGCTCGATCACTTGGCCAAGGGCTTCGCCCAAAGTGGCTACGACATGCAATGGCTGCACCGCACCATTTTAAACAGCGACACCTATCAGCGCAGTTGGCGTCCCAACGACACGAACAGGCATGACGAGCGCAACTTCAGCCGCATGACCATTCGCCGGCTGCCCGCCGAGGTCGTTGCGGATGCCATCACACAGGCCACCGCGTCGAAGTCCCGGGTTGACGCCATGACTGCCACCTCAAAGAATCGCACCATTGGCCCGGACACTTTGTCCAGAAACAACAAGAATATTTCCTCGCTGAATTATGCGTTGTCGGTTTTCGGCAAGCCGGATCGGACGGCAAACTGCGACTGCGAACGCTCCAACGAGCCCACCCTGCTTCAAGCCATCTTCACGCGGAACGACCCGGCGATGAACTTGTTGCTCGCTGGCAGAAATCGAAAAAACAAGGGCTGGATTCAGGAAATTAACGAGTGGTACTCCGGTAAAACGAAGTCAACAGCACAAGCCGCAAAAAGCAGACAACACAAGGTTCTGGTCGGCCAGCGAAAGAAACTCATGGCCAGGGTCCCAAAAAAACCGGCGAACAAGCAAAATGCACGGGCCATGCAGCGGTATCGGATTTCCGCAAAA
>Ga0257109_1000372_pt1 | contig 14283 bp, 13 predicted proteins | sample LP_taG_8_FD_191566 | JGI IMG/M metagenome (GOLD analysis project Ga0257109, IMG submission 191566) | Marine microbial communities from Northeast Subartic Pacific Ocean, Canada - LP_J_2011_P26_2000m | ecosystem: Environmental > Aquatic > Marine > Oceanic | place: Canada: Northeast Subartic... | reverse complement strand
GAATATAAATAATCCAGCCAGCCCTAAAACGCCAAGGCCAACGACACTCATTCCCATAACAGATCCGCCCGTAAAAGCCACATTCAATGCAGAAGCCAAGCTCGTTCTGGCCGCATTTGTTGTGCGGTTATTCGCTTTAGTGGCTACCTTCATTCCAAGGAATCCTGCTAAACCAGAAGTAACAGCACCCACAACGAAAGAGAGCGAAATTAATGCACTGGAATCGGCTCGGCCTGAATTTGCAAACCCCAAAAGAATAGCAACAGCAATAACAAATATAGATAGGACACGATATTCAGCTTTTAAGAAAGCCATGGCGCCATCGGCAATACTTGCGCCGATGGATTTCATCCGATCGGTTCCTTCGTCTTGGGCTTCAATCCAGCTTGTTTTCCAGAATGAATAGACCATGGCTAATACAGCCGCACCAATCACAAACATATAGTTAGAACTCATGGGTTCAATTACTCCTAATTTATAAGAGGGGTTTTCAAAGCCCTCTAAGAATTAAAATGGTTCATGGTATGATTTAAACCACGCACCAAAAGATTTTCCAAAGCATCCGCGCCGCGTTTTACCAGGGCTTCTGCTTCCGGCTCATCATCCGCTCGAAACGGTTTCAGAACAAATTTTTCTGCAGGACGCATATTTTCATCAGTCCCTATTCCCAAACGAATCCTCGGAAACTGGTCGGATCTAAGGTGATAAATAATGTTTTCCATGCCTCTGTGGCAGCCATCTCCGCCTTTGGGTCGAATGCGAATAGTCCCCAATGGTAAATCTACATCGTCTACTACAACATGAATATCCGATGACAAAAGATCCCAGCGATTCGCCACATCCTTTACCGCAATACCACTGAGATTCATGCCTGTGGTTGGTTTGATCATTAACACTTTCCGTCTTTGATGTTGTGCAAATACAAAGGGGCCTTTCCCCGGTTTGTAGGACAATTTTTGTCGACGGACCAATTCATCCACCACCCAAAAGCCTGCATTATGTTTTGTATTTGCATATTGATCACCGGGATTCCCTAAGCCAATAATGGCAATCATGATTCCTTGGAGGTTTCCCCCTGATCAGCATCACCACTAGAATCTTTTTTGCTATCAGTATCTCCATCTGCTTCTTCACCTTCAGCCTGTTCACTGTCTTCGCCCTCAACGCCTTCTTCGCCCTCAACTAATTCAGGTTCGGGTTCAACTTCAGCTTTTGGCGGATTACAGGTAACAATGGTTGTATCCTCTGGGGATACTAAAGAAACATCTGCCGGCAAAACGAGATCTGCAGCTGTCATTGCACTATTTAATTCTAATGAGGATATATCTGCCATAAGATTTTCAGGTACATCCGTAGGTAAACATTCAATTTCAATGGTGCTGGTTGCTTGGGTTATAAGCCCACCTTCACTAGCGCCTATCGATTCTCCTTCCAATACAATTGGAATTGAAACAGTCATCTTTTCATCTCGACGGACACGCATTAAATCAACATGTATCACTTCTTCGGTTACTGGGTGATATTGCGCATCTTTAATCATGGTAAAAACAGTTTCTCCATTGATATCGCATTCAAACACACGCTGACCCGATTTCACTGCATGAAGGAAATCTTTTTTATCAATAGCCAGATTTTGGTTCGGTTCACCATGATAATAATAATTTGCAGGGATTTTCCCATTTCTTCTTATTTCACGCGCTGAACCTGCTCCGATTCCAGATCGTTCCTCAGTTGGGAGTTTATAGTAGGAAGCCATTTTTCTTACCTCTAATTAAAATTCGAAAAGGGCGCTAACCGACTCACCTTCATATACTCGACGAATCGCTTCTCCAAAAACCTGCGCCACACTTACAATTTCCATATTATCTAATTTTTTATTTTCTGGGATAGATACAGTATCTGTCACAATTAATTTCTTTATTGCTGATTCTTTAATCCGTTCAATTGCCGGACCAGATAAAAGTGCATGTGTTGCGACAGCCGTCACACTCTTTGCCCCATTATCTTTTGCCGCATTTGCTGCATTTACTGTCGTACCCGCTGTATCAATCATATCATCAATGATGAGAACATCTTTATCTTTTAAATCTCCAATCAAGTGCATGACTTCAGCCTTATTCGGTGCATAACGGCGTTTATCAATTAATGCAAAATACATTCCTAATCTTTTTGCATATGCTTGGCTCATTCGCGCTGAACCTACATCCGGAGCCAATACAGTTGATTTTTTAGGATCAAGCCCTAAATTGTTAATTGCGTCCATTAAAACCATTCGACTGTATAAGTGATCAAATGGTATGGTAGCAAACCCTTGAATCTGGGTCGAATGTAAATCCATGGTTATGATTCGATTGGCACCCGTTGCAGTCATAAGATCAACCATCACCCTTGATGAAATTGGCACCCGAGGATTGTCTTTTCGATCCTGCCGGCCATACCCAAAATATGGGACTACCGCCGTCACCGTATTGGCAGATGCACGGACGGCTGCATCAATGATCAAAACCAACTCCAGTATGTTTTCTGCAGGACTATTCGTTGGTTGAATGATGAATACATCACGACCGCGGATGTTTTCTTCAAACTTAATCCATAGCTCACCATCAGAGAAAGTTTTGATCGATAATATGCCCAGTTCTATCCCCAAAGAATCGGCAATTTTTTGAGCCAAAACCGGATTACTCCGACCGGAAAATATTTTTAGATTTTTATCCATAATGTTTCTGCTGGGGCGCAGGGACTCGAACCCCGACTGCCTGGACCAAAACCAGGTGTCCTACCGTTAGACGACGCCCCAATACTTATTTTGCATTGAGTGGTGTGATCCAAAAAGGAGGGTTATGTGGGGTTAGCCAGAATGGTCTGATGTGCTGGGTGGAAAAATAACTCAGCTTCTTTTGCAGAAGCGTCTTCGTCAAAAATCCCATACACAGTCGAGCCACTGCCCGACAGACTGGCAAACCGGGCGCCCAATTCAAGCAACTTCTGCTTTATGGCACCAATCTCCGGATATGCTGGAATCACGATCCGTTCAAAATCATTCTCAAAGATCTCAAGTGAGAAATTATCCCCACTAAAAAAGCTTGTAAAATTAGGTAAAATATTCCCTGATTTCAATTTATTTTTTATTTCTGCATATGCCCAGGCCGTACTGATGGATAAATCTGGAATAACGAGTAAATAAGTGCCTTCCACCGGGTGGGAAAGCGGCGTCAGTTTATCGCCAATTTCTTCTCCAAGCTGTGTTTGCCCACGTATAAAAAAAGGGACATCTGCTCCAACTTCAGATCCTATTTTTTCTAATCCATCATCCGAAAGTTCAAGATTGTATAGTTTGCTTAGCCCTTTTAAAACAGCAGCGCCATTGGCTGAACCACCTCCTAAACCACTACTGGTGGGAATGTGTTTTTTAATATGGATTGACACACCACCTAACTCAGAATGTTTTATTTTTAATGCTGTGTAGGCTTTGTGACAAATATTGGATTCACCTGTTGGTACCCAATCCACATTTGACGATATGGTACACCCAGAGTCCGCTTTTTTAATCGTGATTGAATCCCCAAAATCCAGTTCCTGAAAAACCGTATATATATTATGGTATCCATCATTCCGTTTGGACAATATTTTAAGGCCAATATTGACTTTAGAAAATGTGGGGCAATCCAAGCCCATATTTAACCTGTTTTTAATGTGGCAATGGCTTGGGCGGCGATGCCTTTACCTTCACCAATGTATCCCAGATGATCTGTTGTGGTTGCTTTTACCGAAACAGATGATTCATCTATTTGCAGGGTATAGGCGATTTTATATTTCATTTCCTGTATAAATCCCGACAGTTTTGGTTTCTGAAGTACGATGATCGAATCAATATGATTAATCTCAAATTCCTCGCCTCGTACTTTTTCTCCAACTATATTTAAAAAGTGTAAACTGTCCACATCTTTCCACTGGTCATCTTCGCTGGGAAAAAGCTGACCGATATCGCCAAGATTCGCTGCTCCTAATAACGCATCCACAATGGAATGGATTAATGCATCGCCATCAGAATGACCAACAGCACCTATTTCGCTGGGAATTACCACACCACCAAGAATGAGTTTTTCACCCTCGGACAATTGATGTACATCGTATCCTATGCCTGTTTTAATCATGTTGTAGGTGATTATAAATTGCTTCTGCGAATACCCAATCCTCTTCGGTGGTTATTTTAATATTCAAGGACGATCCTTCTACAAAACCCACCTGATATCCAATTCTTTCTAATAATGACGCTTCATCCGTCCCTTGGATATTTTCCTCCTCCGCCATTTTTAATGCTTCCTGCAATGCGGATTTAGAAAAAACCTGTGGTGTTTGGGCCCGCCAGATTATTTCTCGCTGAAGTGTTTCTAAAATTTGATTATCCATGACTTTTTTAATTGTATCCGTAGAGGGTTGTGCCACGATTACACCATCGTGTTCACTGCAGGCATTCACTGTTTTTTCAATTAATTCTTTTGTTACAAAGGGACGCACTGCATCATGAACACAAATAAGTTCCGATGAATCACTCGCTGCTTTCAGTCCGTTAAAGACTGATTTTTGTCGTGTATTCCCACCAGCCACAACCATCACCGGCTTTACTGAAATCATTGATTTGAGTTCCCGGCTCAATTGCTGTACATCATTTTTAGGTGCCACAACCACAATTTCATTGATTAATTCAGAATCAATAAACGGCTTCAGCGTATGAAACAGTAGTGGGCGGCCACCCATAATTTTGAGCTGTTTTTTCCCGCCAAACCGTTCTCCGCTCCCTGCAGCCGGTATGACAGCTGTAATTTTCATCATTTGTTACTCTGCAAAATATTTAAATAATCAGCATGGCATCACCATAGCTCAGGAATCGATAATCATTTTTCTTGGCTAAACGATATGCTTTCATAATTAAATCACGATTCGCAAATGCGGATGTCATCATCATTAATGTACTTTTGGGTTGGTGAAAGTTTGTGATAATACTATCAACCATTTTAAAATCGTAAGGTGGATAAATAAATTTATCCGTCCAGCCACGCTTGGGGGACACTTGAAATCCGGAAACAGCTACTGTCTCCAAAGATCTTACGGTAGATGTTCCTACGGCAATGACCCGTCTGCGTTTTTTCTTTGTTTCATTGATTGCTAACGCTGTCTTTGGATTCACTTCAAAATATTCCGAATCCATTTGGTGGCGATTTAAGTCTTCCACCTGAACAGGACGAAATGTCCCCAAGCCAATATGTAATGTAGTAAAGGCAGTTTTAGTACCCTTATCATGAATGCGATTTATTAATCCCTCGGTGAAGTGAAGACCTGCTGTTGGCGCCGCAACCGCGCCCCGCTCTGACGCAAAAACTGTTTGATAGCGAATTTTATCTTTGGGCTCCGATTCCCGTTTGATATAGGGCGGTAAGGGTGAAATTCCCACCCGATCAATGACATCATAAATTTCTTCGCCTTCATATTCAAATCGAACCACACGCCCACCGGAAATAGTATTGTCAATTACATCACAATATACATTTTTTGTAAACATGAGTTTATTGCCTATTCGCACTTTCCGTGCCGGACGAACCATGACTTCCCAAAGGTCATTTTCTAATTCCCGCAACAAAAATACTTCCACTTTTGCTTCGGTTCGATCTTTGTTTGCGTAAAGTCGTGCTGGAAATACTTTCGTATTATTCATAATGACTAAATCATTTTTTCGTAAATACTCCGGGAGGTTCGAAAATATTTTATGTTCTATTTCACCTGTATCGCGGTGCACTACCATCATCTTGGCTAAGTCCCGGCGTTTTGCGGGGTATTGTGCAATATATTTTTCCGGCAATGGATAGTCAAAATCCGCCAGTTTCCATTTTTTCTTCTTTGGTATCATTCAAATAACCTCTGTTGTTTTTTAGTAATTTTTCGCCCAAGAAGGGCATAGGCCTGTTCCTGAGCTATGCGGCCTCTATTGGTCCGCTGAATAAAACCTTCTTTAATTAAATAAGGTTCATAGACATCTTCAATGGTTGAAGCATCTTCACTTACGGCTACGGATAAGGAATTCACACCCACCGGTCCACCGTTAAATTTATCAATCAACGCTGCCAAAATTGCGCGATCCATATCATCCAGTCCATATTCGTCAATCCCCAGCGATTCAAGGGATGCTTTGGCAACTGTTTCATCAATTTTCCCCTGAGCTTTCACTTGGGCATAATCTCTCGTTCTTCTCAAAATTCGGTTGGCAATTCGAGGCGTTCCTCTGGATCGCCGTGCAATTTCCATGGCACCTTCATCATCAATTTCTACTTCCAGAATATCTGAAGAACGAGTCACGATCTGAAATAAATCCTGAGGATCATAATAGTCTACCCGAAGCACAACACCAAATCGATCTCGGAGTGGTGATGTGAGATTCCCCAGGCGTGTGGTGGCCCCCACCAGTGTAAAGGGTTCAATATTGAGTTGAACACTTCGAGCGCTGGGTCCCTTATCAATCATAATTTCAATCCGGTAATCTTCCATGGCAGAGTAAAGATATTCTTCCACAACTGAATTCAAGCGGTGAATTTCATCAATAAAAAACACATCCCGAGACTGGAGGTTTGTAAGCACGCCCGCTAAGTCACCCGCCCGTTCTAAAACCGGGCCCGATGTTTGTTTAACATTTACACCTAATTCTCTTGCTATAATATTTGAAAGGGTTGTTTTTCCCAATCCGGGTGGACCAAATAAAAGAACATGGTCTAACGCTTCATTCCTTTTTACGGCTGCCTCGATATAGAGTTTAAGACTGTCCACCACATCCTTTTGCCCGATGAATTCATCCATGGATCTTGGGCGTAAGGACTTCTCAATAACAAGATCATCTTCAAAGGGTTGAGGGTCTGTAATATGGATTTCAGTCATTTATGATCTCAAATAGAAAAAAAGCCTACACTATCAGGGGTGGAAGGTACAAAAATGAAGGGGGGGTCGTCAAATTTTTGCAAATCTATTCAGGTATAGACGCCTGAATAGAGGCCAACCGTTGTTTTCGCTCATTTGCAAATCGATTGATTCCTTCCCAAATACTCTCCGGATCAAGTTTGGATTCCGCAATAATCTCATCCAGAGAACCGCCGGTTCGCCACCGATTGTCAAAATCTGGACTCATACTATATACTTCCACAACACGGTTGGCTATCCACTTATGCATGAGCCTTTTTGCCCCATTGGTAATCACCATGGCATCCATCCATTCCTGATTCGAAATAATAGACTCGCGATAGTCTTCAGTTTGCTGCTTGAACAACTCCCAGGAAATGGCGGCCACCACTTTTACATTGGGGCCTTCCGATTTCAATTTGGGTAAAATCTTGACCAATGAATTAGTTGAACTGGTACCACGGACAATCACGAGGCCTTCCTTGGACCGATCTATTTCATAATCCTTGATAATATATGCACCCTTTGCCGCATCCAAATGAGAGGCCATCCCTAATGCCTTTCGATCAGGAATTTCTATGGGTGGCCGGGTTAAATGGATGGCAACAATTGGAACATCTGTGGCTAAGGCCGCCGCTAAAGCGGGAGCCACTTCATTGTGCTCCCAAGGGTGAATATTAATCACTTGCCCGTCGGGAAGCAGTTGCGTTACGCCCGGGGCAAAAATACCAAAATGGGTACGGCTGTCTTCCGCTGTTTCCGGCCCCGAATGACCAGCCACCCAAATAAGTTTTCCCACTTTAAAATTGGAATCCTGAGCTACTTGGCTAAATAGCCGGATGGGACCATATTTTAAATAACTGAATGAACCATAGGTACTCATGGCACCAAAAAACCCATTATATTCCTTGTATGGATCTTCATTCAAGTTCACCGTTGCCAACCCAGCCAGCATACCGGCGTTGGTAAATTCTGTGATCCCCTGTGGCATGAGGGGACTATCAGGATTATTCGTTTTATCATACATGCCTAAATCGGGAGAACCATTATATCCTTTTGAAAACCCGGAAATATTTGTGGAATCCGCCAAATCTGCACTCATGGCAATCACCAATGGCCGGCCATATTCTTCTATTGATTTTGAATTGATATAACTGGCATATTTTGAAAAGCCAACCCGATTAGGGGCTTTCGTCCCCGGCGTTGCAAACAAATCATCCGGAAGAGCATTTACGTCAAAAAGTGTTTTGTCGTTTGCGGGATTTTTAACGGTGATTTTACAACCTTCAATTTTTTCCGGGACGGATTCACCAACAGAGATGAGTGTATCGGTTAAATAATCCACCAATGGTTGATTCGATTCCAAAACCGAAAAAACATTATTAAATAACGATCGGGCCTGATCTACTTGTCCGTCCCAGGAAGATGGTGCATCAGAACCAAATCCATCAAAATTAATATTATATGTTTTGGCGAAATCCTCCTTGGTTTTCCAGAATAATTCTGAATTCCGTTTATGGGCAGCACCATGACTGGCAGCATCATATTTATAGTATCCCCGTCCTTTACGCAATTTGGCATAGAGTACTTTTGGAATATTGGGGTCCGCTTTTTCTACCAAAAGACGGTGATAAGCTTCAGTTAATTCACTCCAACTTTCACCTTCCATGGTGCCTTCCACATGCCACCCATGAGAGCCAAACCAATCATTTGGTGTGCCATACATAATTGAACTGAATGGACGTGCATCAATGCCGAAATCATTCCAATCCATAAAATATACCAGGTTTCCCAATCCCAATCCCCAGGCAGAATTGAGTGTCTCATGGGATGCGCCGGCAGTGAACCCGCCTTCACCTTCAAAAGCAAATACCTTTACTTCCGGAACTTTCGCCAATTTTAATGCTAACGCTTCCCCTGCAGCCACTGGTGAGCCGTGCCCGCTGGGGCCTGTGTTAAATTTAAAAAATAAGGTTTTTCCTTCCATTTCTGCATGGCCGGGCAAGCCGCCATTTCGTCGAAGTGAAAGCAAGTCTTCCCAAACCAATTGAAAGTCTTTTCCTTTATTATGCTGATATTTTGAATCACCGGTCTGGCGGTATTTTATCCGCATCGCTTCATTCAGTACTGCAAGGGTCGCATAAACCATGGGGTTGGCGTGGCCAGCCACTAAAATAAATCGATCACCAAAGCGTTTCCCTGCTTCGCGAATATCCCAGCGCATGGCGCCGGAAAGAAGGGTCATTACCATGGCGTGGACTTTCGATCTGGAACCACCCGGGTGGCCGCTCTGCCGTAGGTTGAGCATAATATCAATACATTGATCTATTAAATCTTTGGTCACTTCCCAATGAGGATAATAATGCCCAAGTTCTTTAGGTGATCTCATTATTTACGCTTTCCATTTAATGCCGTTTTTAAAAATGATCCCGTATAAGAACCAGGATGTTTCGACAATGCTTCCGGTGTTCCGGAAAAAATGAGCTGTCCACCTTCTTCGCCCCCTTCCGGGCCCAGGTCTATAATCCAGTCAGCTGTTTTAATCACATCAAGGTTATGTTCAATAACAACAACAGTATTCCCCTGGTCCACCAGCCGTTGGAGTACAGTCAGTAATAATTTTACATCTTCAAAATGGAGCCCGGTTGTGGGTTCATCCAAAATATAAAATGTTCTATCTTTTGATGCCCGGGATAATTCTGTTGCTAATTTTATCCGCTGTGCTTCACCGCCTGATAATGTGGTGGCCTGTTGGCCCAATCGGATGTACCCCAATCCTACATCATTGAGTGTAATCAATTTTTTCTTCACCCGGGGAATATTCTTAAAAAAGCCTAAAGATTCTTCAACGGACATACTTAAAATATCTGCAACGTTTTTTCCCTTATATTTTATCTCAAGCGTTTCTCGATTATAGCGTTTCCCTTTACAAACTTCACATGTTACATAAACATCAGGCAGGAAGTTCATTTCAATTTTGATAATCCCATCGCCTTCGCAAGACTCACAGCGTCCTCCTTTTACATTAAAGGAAAAGCGCCCCGGTTTATATCCCCTAATTTTGGATTCAGGGAGTTGAGAAAACAAATCTCGAATAAAAGTAAACACACCTGTATAAGTAGCTGGATTCGAGCGAGGTGTCCGACCAATGGGTCTTTGATCAATCTCGATAACCTTATCAAGATATTCTAATCCACTCATGGATTCGTGATGCAGGGGATATGCCCGGGCATGATTCAATTCCTTGGATAAAACAGGGAAAATTGTTTCGTTTAACAGGGTGCTTTTCCCTGAACCGCTCACACCGGTGACAACAACCATTTTTCCCAATGGAAAAGAAACCTCAATTTCTTTTAGATTGTTTCCCCGTGCGCCAGTAACGGTGAGCAGTTTTCCATTTCCATTCCGGCGGCTTGATGGTATGGGAATCGCTTTTTTTCCTGTGAGGTATTGGCCTGTAATCGAAGTAGAGGACGTAAGTATTCTTTTAGGTGTACCTGAGAACACAACCTCACCGCCATGCTCTCCTGCTCCAGGTCCCAAATCAATAATCTGGTCGGCTGATTCCATAGTCTCTCGGTCGTGCTCAACCACCACAATTGAATTCCCCAAATCTCGAAGTTTTTTCAAAGAATTTAACAGGCGGCCATTATCCCTAGGGTGGAGTCCTATGGATGGTTCATCTAAAATATATAATACGCCCACCAGTTGGCTGCCAATTTGGGTTGCCAACCGGATTCGCTGCGCTTCTCCGCCTGAAAGGGTGGCGGCAGACCTGTCTAATGTTAAATAATCCAACCCCACATCAATCAAGAAACTTAACCGTTCTTGAACTTCCTTTAAAATTTGGTGGGCAATAGCCGCGTCTGTTTTACCCAACTTAAGGGATTTAAAAAATGCACCCGTACTTTTGATAGAATAAGAAGATAATTCTCCTAAACTAACATTACCAATCGTTACAGCTTGGGACTCTTCCTTTAGCCGGGAGCCATTGCATTCTGGACAGGGCCGCATACTCATAAATTGCTCGATCCAATCACGAATATGGTTGGATTTGGTTTGTTTGTACCGACGCATTAGGTTTGGAATTGTTCCTTCCCAACCACCGGTATATGTGCCGCTCCATCGTTCAGATGAATATTCCATTTTTAATTTTGTTGAACCGGTTCCATTTAATAATATTTCGCGGATGCCTCTATCCAGCTTAAACCATGGGGTGGTGAAGTTAAAACTATAGTGACGGGAGAGGCTTTTTAAAATACTGCCATACCAATTCCCCCGAGGCTGTTCACCCAATGGAGCAATTGCACCTTGAATCAGGGATTTGCGTTTGTCCGGCACCACCATTTCTGGATCAATGTCCATGTGGGAACCCAGACCATCGCAATGAGGGCAGGCGCCGTAGGGGGAGTTGAAGGAGAACATCCTGGGCGATAATTCTTCCATAGATACTTCACAATGAGGACAAGCAAAATGTTCGCTGAATAAATGATCTTTTTTCGGCAATTCATGCACAATGGTTAAACCAGAACCAATTTTTAATGATAATTCCACCGACTCCGTCAGACGATCTTTAAAATCATCTTCCAAAACAAGGCGGTCAACAACCACTTCTATGGAGTGTTTTTTATTTTTTTCTAGTGTGAATTTTCCGTTTACACCATGGATGATGCCATCCACTCGAACGCGTAAAAATCCTTCTTTCCGCACTTCTTCAAAGACACCCTTATGCTGGCCTTTTCGTCCCCGAACCACCGGTGCCAAAATATAAATTCGAGCTCCTTCCCCAAATTTGATAATGGTATCCACAATCTGCTGTACCGTCTGGCGTTGAATTGGACGGCTGCAAATCCAACAATGAGGCTTCCCGATATGGGCATAAAGTAGGCGCATATAATCATGAATTTCTGTTACGGTGCCCACGGTAGATCTTGGATTCCGCGCAGTGGCTTTCTGTTCAATGGAAATGGCCGGAGACAAGCCTTCGATATAATCCATATCAGGCTTTTCCATTAACCCTAAAAATTGACGCGCATAAGAAGAAAGAGATTCTACATACCTGCGCTGCCCTTCTGCATAAAGGGTATCAAAGGCCAATGAAGATTTCCCGGATCCAGACAAGCCTGTAATCACCACAAGTTTATTGCGCTCAATTTCCACATCAATATTTTTGAGATTATGCTGGCGGGCGCCTTTAATTATAATTTTATCTACTGTTTTTATCATGAATATTTTATGTTCATTTTCATCCAAATTTTTGACGGCCATGAATTTACAACTTTATTCGGGGGTGATCAAAAAACGATTTGCTGAATTTTTATATAATTTTATGGTATTCAAGCCTACAATTTCATAAGATAGGCCATGAATTCGATTATAAATCACATCCTCATTCCCATGCCCCATATGCAGGATCCTTACTTTAACCGTTCGGTTGTTTTTATGTGTGAACATAATAAGGACGGTGCCATGGGACTCATAGTGAATAAACCATTCAGTGATCCTGCCTTGAAAGAGTTATTTGATAGTTTTTATGATGATGCGGATGAAATTTTAAAATCTGTGGAGCGGGTTTATTTTGGCGGCCCGGTGATGGTGGAAAGGGGAATTGTGCTCCACAGTAGTCATTATCAGTCAGAGGATTCAATTAAAATTTCCAATGATTTTTTTCTGTCCAGTCATAAAAAAACACTGGAGGATTTGTCGAAACAAAATGGCGATGCAGAGTGCCGACTTCTACTCGGTCATGCAGGATGGACATCGGGACAATTGGAACGGGAAATTGAAAATGGAGATTGGTTGGTTCAAGAAACAACTCCAGATTTTATCTTTAATATGCCGGAAAAACAAATGTGGGAAATGGCGATTCGATCGTTTGGTATAGACATATCAAATTTTTCATCAATTGGGGGACAAGCTTAATAAATACGGTATCGATAGAAACCAAGCGTCGAGCTTCATGCTTTTATAATTCAATCGCTCAATAACCGATTGGCAAAATCCAATGCAATCATTCGGGCATTGATGCGATAACGATTTTGCTATTTTAAAAAATAATATAAGTATGAATTAAACCTATCTAGGAACTTTTCTGGCGCTTGACGGACTTAAAATCTATTTTATCGGTTTCCAATCACCTCTATATAAGCTGTAATTTCGCCGGATGAAAAAGTACCTTCCTGCCCTTGCTGTCATTTTTGCTGCATTTCTCTGGAGCTTTGATGGATTTATCCGCCAAAACTTGTTTGCTTTACCTTCCTTTTTGATTGTTTCGTTAGAACATGTTATTGGCGCAATATTATTTTTACCATTACTCATCAGGGGATGGAAGGAAGTTTCTTCGCTCGGCCAGCGTGGATGGATATCCGTTTTGTGGATAAGTATTTTCGGCGGCGTTCTCGGCACTTTTTTCTATACGAAAGCCCTAAGCTATGTGAATTATATTGATCTTTCTGTGGTGGTTTTACTTCAAAAGCTTCAGCCCATTTTTGCCATTGCTCTGGCCGGTGTCATCCTGAAAGAAAAAATAACCAAACGATTTATCATTTTAGCATTTGCTGCGATTGTGGGTGGATATTTGGTTACCTTTGGTTCCAGTTCCATAAATGATTGGGATGATAAAACAATCATTGCGGCACTACTTGCCCTTCTTGCTGCGTTCAGTTGGGGAAGCTCCACTGTGTTAGGGAAACATGCGCTCAATCGTTTGTCTTTCACAACGGTTACTTCTTTAAGATTAGCCATTACCGCATCGGTAACCGCATTTGTCCTGCTCTCAACTGGTCAATATGATGCCATCAACAATATGACTTTATCTCATTGGGGGTTTATTGTTTTAATCGTTTTAAGCACTGGTTCATTGGCGCTGTTTTTTTACTATTACGGATTAAACAAATTGCCTGCCTCCCATGCAACTCTTTACGAATTATTTTGGCCCCTCTCCGCAGTAGGGCTGGATTGGTTCATTCGTGGTAACATTTTATCACTCCCCCAATGGGTGGGAGCCATATTATTATTGGGAGCCATTATTATATTAACGAGAGAAACAAATAATGGCCAGACTCAGTCTTAGTGATCATCGTCATAACTTGGGGCTGAATATTGTTCACGAGTTTTGTTGGGGAATTGGATTTGCTTTCAACGATGTATCCACAATACTGCCCTTATTTTTAACACTGCTCGGTGCGCCCCTCAGTGTTGTGGGCTCCATTGCAGGCGTGTTTGCAATTTTGATGGCGGCGCCCCAATTGATTTCCGCTCTCATGGCACGAAATATTAGCGATATAAAAATGGCCACCGTTAAAGTGCACCTTATTGTTTTACCACCCATCTTTCTAGCAG
>Ga0257109_1000366_pt1 | contig 14391 bp, 14 predicted proteins | sample LP_taG_8_FD_191566 | JGI IMG/M metagenome (GOLD analysis project Ga0257109, IMG submission 191566) | Marine microbial communities from Northeast Subartic Pacific Ocean, Canada - LP_J_2011_P26_2000m | ecosystem: Environmental > Aquatic > Marine > Oceanic | place: Canada: Northeast Subartic... | reverse complement strand
GAAATTTTTTTCCCTTGTAGTTTATAATTAGTGCATCACGTACATCACCTGGTTTTATCATTTTTTGATTTGATGTTGTTATATGACTAGAAATATTCAGCGGTTGTAGTACACCTGCATATTTCAGTAATTGTGTTTTTGGAAATATTTCTTTCCGAAAATATTGTGGTGTTTCTAAATATTTTAATGATGTTGATAAAAGCGCTGAATCATTTTTATTCTGTTTTCCATCTTGGTAAATAAAAATCTGATTTATTTTAAAAATTGCACACGCTCTTGCGATTATTGATATTTTTTTAGTTTTGTTTAAAATGGTTGATTCATCTAGTAGTGATGAATCAGGTATAGCAATTGATAAATTCAATAACTAACATTACTCCATAATTACAAAACTATAATGATTACTTTTTTTCAATATGATATTTTTCTGTTGCAGATCGTAACAAATCTGTAATCTGATTTTTATCTATAACCTCAAATCGTTTAGTATCAGATTTAATCTGACAAATTTTAATTTGTTCAGAATTAGTTGTAACATTACTTACTAAATTAATTGCAGCGACGGCTAATATTTTAGATTCTTCTAATGTCATTTCTGGCTTGTATTCTTTTATTAAAAATTCTGTAACCTTATCTGAATATGCACCAATTGCAACTGCATGATATGGAACATATGCTCCACTAGGATCAGTTAAAAATAACGAATTCTCATTTTCGTCTATTCCTCCAATAATTAATGCTACACCAATTGGTCTAGCTCCCGCATATTGAGTATACTGTTGACATTGATCAGCTATATGTTTTGCAACAGTTTCAACACTTACAGGTTCATCATAAACCATCTTACTACTCTGCGAAAAAAATCTTGCATCAGTTACTTGACCGCGTGCATCTGGAATATAACCCGCTGCTGCAATCCCGATATGTTGGTCAACCTTGAATAATTTTTGTGATTCTTCTATAACTTGGAATTTTCTTGGTTTTTCGTCTGCTGCAAATATAATACCATATTTTGTTTTAATACCAAGAGCGATCGTTCCTCTCTTTACTGTTTCAATCGCATATTCAACTTGATACAATCTTCCATCTGGTGAAAAAACAGTAATTGCTCGATCATAACCTTGTTGTGATGGCATCAATTCAATTGAGAATCTCAGAAAGTTTAATTTAAGTTTAGCATTATGTCGAAATTAGTGAATTAAGCAACAGTTTTTTTGAATAAAATTTGTTTTTTGAATGTAAAATGGTAACGCAGCAGGGCGGAAAACTTATTTTATTTCCTCAAAAGAATTTTTGTAACTGTTTGTGTTCGTTATGAGTGAGTTTTTTATGTAAGATTCTGAAAAACGATGTTCTTTCTTAAGATGTTCTATAATATCATCACAAGTTTTTAGGCACGATCTACATTTGTATTTCATACCTAGTACGAAATATCACACTATACATACCCATCTAATTATCTACGGATATGCGTGTAATACAAAAAATCATTGTTATTTCACTTGCAATTTTTATATCCGCATTTTTTATTCCGACTGTTTTTAATATAATTTGTAATGGCACACTAAGATTAGATTGTTAAATTAATGATTTAATACATTTTTAATGAATATTGTTGGTTAATTGTTATGGGTGAATTTGAAATTAATTTGAAACTTTCTGAAACACCTACATCTTCTCAGATTAAAAAACTGGAAAAATATTTCAAAGAAATTCCACTATTTGAAATATTATCTGGTTTAAAATTTGCAAACAATCGTTGGATTGCTAAAGATGCTGGTATACTAAAAGTTGGAAGGAAAAGCATTTTACAAAAAGAAACCCATTCTGTTACTACCGAGCAGGCTCAATGGCGATTAAAAAACTGGAAAATGATGATTGCAAATTATCGTAGAAGGGGTTATAGTTACCCAACAATCTCTCGAATTAAAAAATTACTTGTTCAGATTAGTAAAAAAAAGTCTAAATCATAGATTCTTTTTCTTTTGAAAAATGTTGTAATGATGTGGTTGGTGGCTCTGGCATAGCGGTTCTTGTTTTTCCCTCAATAACATTATGTGCTTCCTGAAGTATTGCATCCGTATCTGCATTTCCTTGATATGTTGGTGTGATTGATTCTTGCGACAGTGATGAATCAGTTAACATATCACCAAACATGCTTGTTAAATCTTCCATCGATGTATGCATTTGCGGCATTAACGTAGAAATTGATGGGGCGAGTCCTTTAATTAACGACATACATGGGCTTAATGTAACAACAATATCACCTAATTCAGAGACAGTACCCAACCTAATCTTAATTTGCTCCATTGCCAATTTTGCTTCAGCAATTTTATTTATTGCTTTTTTAACTTCTTGTAATTCTATTGCATATGTCCTTGCTTTTGATTCATTTCGTGTTAGTTTTGCATCAACAATTTTTTTGAAAATGTAATCATAATTTTGCTTTAATTTATTGTGTGTCTGCTCAAGTCGTAAAATTTGGCATTCCATTTTCTTTCCAGCACCATCAATTTTATTTTTTAATGTGGCTTCTGGCCTAACTCTATCTAGAAATTTCTGTGATAGAATACTATTTTTAACCTCCCGCCAATTTTTAGTTATATAACCCATCTTCTAAAATCATTCAAAAAATCTACATTTTGTGACTTAACTAAAATATTTTGATCTAATTGGATCAAAATATTTTATGTAATTTCATTTTTGAACCTAAACACAAGGAAGTTTCAAAATTACATTGCTTTTTATCTAACTATTTTTTATTTTGAATGTGAATAAGCGATTAATCGTAGTTGGTATATTTCTAGGAATTGCCATTACAATAGCGTTTTTTATTGGTTGTCCAAACAAGGCAATTGGCTGTTTGGCCTTTGATATCAGTCGTTAATTATATTAAATGAAATTTACTTTTTGCATTTTCTAATACATACAATGATTTTGCTATCTGTTCATTTGTTAACCTGGCAGTAATTGAAATTCTAATTCTTGCATGATTACGTGAAACAGTTGGATACCTGATTGGCTGTGCAAAAATTCCATTTTTAAAAAGATATTCACCAAATTCCATCGCTATCTTTTCCTTTCCAATAATAATGGGAAAAATATGCGAATTTGAATTATCATTAAAACCTATTTTTTTCAAACCATCTGAAAATTTCTTAACATTTCTCCATAATTTTTTTCGATTTTTCTCTCTATTGGATTCAAATCTTTTTGTTGCATCATCAATTAGAAGCCTTGGCAATGCAGACGTATAGATAAACGATTTTGATTTATTAATACATAATTCAATGATGTTTTTCTTTGCTGATACATATCCTCCAAATGATCCTAATCCCTTACTTAAACTGCTAATATAGACATCAATTTTTTTTGAAACACCAAAATGATTTGCTGTGCCTTTGCCATCATTACCAACAACAAAGTCACCATGAGCATCGTCTAATACGACTATTGCATTATTTCTTTTAGAAATTTCAGAAATTTCGTTTAGATTGGAAAAATCTCCATCCATGCTAAATATTCCTTCTGTAATTATGAATTTTCGTTTGGCTTTTGTTTTTATTTTATGAGTTAGATCATTCATATCGTTGTGTTTAAAAATTGATAGTTTTGCATTTGATAGTTTACACGCTTCAATAAGGCTTGCATGATTTAGTTTATCGCTTAACACAAGATCGTTTTTTCTAACAAGTGATGATATCACACCAAGATTTGCCATATATCCAGTTGGGAAAATTAACGAACTTTCCTGTGATTTATGCTTCGCTAATTTCTCTTCAAGTATTCTAAATGAACTATCATTACCAGAAACTAGACGTGAGCTAGATTGATTTTGTTTGTTTGAAATTTTTGGTTGTACTATTCCTAAATAATCATTTGAGCATAGGTTAATGAGAGTTTTTGAATTAACAGTTATGTATGCACCAGTAATTTTACTATCATGCATTTTTCTATAAAGATTATATTTTTTAATTTCTTTTAATTCAGAATTAATGTATTCTAACTTATGTTTCAAGATTTATCTCATTAATCATTCTGGTGTCTTTTTTTATCGTATTACCACCCATTGTTAGATATCCAGCACTGATTATTCCATTTGCCCCACTAAGCAGTAATTTTTGCCCATCGTCTTTTAGGTTTACTTCACGGCCGCCAGAAATTTTGATTATTGATTCTGGTAAAAGAAACCTTAGTGTACTAAAGACCCTCAAGATCTCTGTAATATCTAATTGTGTCTGAAGTTCTAATGGTGTTCCTGGCATTGGAATCAACATGTTCACAGTAACTTCTTCAGGCTTTAATTCTGAAATTTCAAAAATTAGTTCTTCACGCTGTTTTCTGGTTTCACCAATACCAATTATCCCACCGGTGCAAAGTTCTAAACCAGCGTTTCTGGCGATTTTTAGTGTTTTTATTCTATCATCATATGTATGAGTTGTACAAATTTCTGGAAATTTGCTACGTGATGTCTCCAGGTTATGGTTATATCGTTTTACTTGAAGTTTCTTTAGTGTTTTAGCTTGTTTATCAGTTAAAAACCCAAGACTACATTCAACTGAAATTCCAACTTTTTTATTAATCTCTTCAATAATTACACACACCTTTTTGAAATCAAGTATGCTAGGTTCTCTCCATGCAGCAACAAGACAAAATGAACCAGCACCATCATTTTTTGCATTTAGTGCCTGTTCAACTATTTCTTCTGGTGGTGGAAGCTCATATCCAGTAATTTTTGTATTAAAGAATGCTGATTGTGAACAAAATGTACAATCCTCACTACAAAAATTTTTTTTAATATTTGCTAATTCTTCAATATCAACTTTTGATCCATGAAAATGTCTTGTTATGTAGTTTGCTGCATCTGATAAATTTAGAAGGAATTTATTATTAATATTAAATAATTCAGATATAGTAGATCTTGTTAGTTTTTTGCCATTCACAACATCATTACGGTATTTTAATATCAGTTCACGTTTTTCAGACATTGATTTTTTTAATTTTGATACATAATTAAGCGTTAACCAAAATATTTGTTGAGGTTAACTATTATTAGTAATGAATAATATTTGTGCAGTAATGAAAAACCAGAATCATTTGTGGCATCCAAATACACAGATGTCAGAATGGAACAAATTTCCAAAAATTGTTCGTGGTGAAGGAATGTGGTTGATTGATGAAGATGGGAATAGGTTACTTGATGGTGTTGCAAGTATGTGGTGTAACGTTTGGGGGCATTCCAAAAAAGAGTTGGTTAATGCAATCATTAAGCAAACAAAAAAACTTCAACATGCACCATTATTCAATCTTACAAATGAACCCTCTGAATTACTTGCTAAAAAATTAATAAAATTGTCTCCAAACATGACTCAAGTTTTTTTTTCTGATAATGGATCAACTGCCATGGAAGTTGCTATAAAAATTGCATTGCAATATTGGAATAATGTGGGGGAAAATAAAAAAACAAATGTTGCCACTCTGGAAAATGGATATCACGGTGATACTTTTGGTGCAATGTCTGTAGGATATGTGCCTGAATTTTTCTCAAAATTCCGTTCAAAATTATTTTCAACTATACAATTTCCTGTTCCAAGAACTATATCTGCTGGAACTCACAAAAAAATGTCTTCTAAGGAATATGAAGAATACTGTCTATCAAAAATTGAAGATAAACTAAAAAAAGATAATTCTATTGCTGCATTTGTTATGGAAAGTGGTGCACAGATGGCTGGAGGTGTAATAATTTATCCTAAAACTTTCCAAAAAAAGATATCTCAGATATGCAAAAAAAATGATGTTTTGTTTGTCTTAGATGAAATTGCAACTGGTTTTGGCAGACTAGGATCTATGGTTGAATATCAATCTCAAAACTCTATTCCTGATATTGTTTCGTTTGGAAAAATGCTTACTGGGGGATATCAAACATTTGCTGCAACTTTAACCACGAAGAAAATTAATGATTCTTTTCTTGGTAAGTTCTCTGAATTCAAACATCTTTTTCATGGTCATACCTATACTGGAAATCCCACAGCTGCTGCATTATCTCTAAAAAATATTGAATTGTATGAAAAATACCATCTAATTGAAAAAATTCAAAAAACATCTAAGGTTTTTGAAAATAGAATTAATGATATTTCTAATTTAGATATTGTGGGAGAAATTCGTCATAAGGGAATGGTTATGGGAATTGATCTTGTTCAAAACAAAAACTCAAACAAACCTATTTCATCTAAAACATCCATTAACAAATTAGTATTTGAAGAAGGTAGAAAACATCAAATCTATTTCCGAACACTTGGAAATACCATAATGCTCGTTCCTCCATTAGCGATATCTCAAAAAGATCTTAACTTTCTAATTGATGGAACCATATGTACAATCAAATCAATATCTAGGAAATTATGATGAATTCTTTTTTTGTTACTGGAACTGATACTGATGTTGGAAAAACATGTGTCAGTGCTTCAATAGCTAAACATCTTCGTGATATTGATGTAGATGTTGGTGTGATGAAGCCTTTTGCATCTGGTTACAAGGCAACACCTGATTCTGTATCCGAGGATGTTGAAATTTTAATGAAATATTCGGGAGTAAAAGATCCTGTTGATCTTGTAAATCCATATTATTTTGAAATTCCTACTTCTCCATATGATGCATCTAAACAACTTAATCTTGAAATTGATATCTCCAAGGTAATTGAATCATACAAACAACTTGCTTCAATACATGATGTTGTAATTGTAGAAGGAATCGGTGGAATTATGACTCCTATATCTAAAAATTATTTTGTTTCTGATCTGATTTCTGATTTACAATTGAGTTCATTCATTGTAACTGGTTCTAAAATCGGTGCTGTAAATCATTTCATGTTGACATACGAGCATGTACGACAAAAAAATTTGAATTTAAAAGGATTTTTGGTAAATCAAAATGTTTCTGACGGGTATGAGTTAACTAATTTGAAGCATCAAATCTTTGATCTAACTGGACGCAAAGTTTTTGGTGCAATTCCATACAATCATTCATTTACCATTGAATCGTATGTTGAAAATTTTCCAAATTTTGTTGATATGTCAAACCTTGGTCTTGAAAATATTTAGTTTATTCATCTTCTTTGTTTTAATAAAATTTTGAGCATCTTTCAAAAATTTACCAAAAGACTCTTTTTCTGTTATGTATGTAGATTGTGGAATTTCAATATGATCTTTTGAAATAATCCATATGTTTAGATCCTCTTTCTGAATTTTCTTTATATCTTGAATTCTTTGTTTTATTTCTTCAATATTGGATGTTTTAACAAAAAATATCATTATCGTATTATGACTATTTTTTTGTAATTCTTCTGTATTTGGAATTATCATGTCTAGTTCTATATTTTTAAAAGTAATTTTTCGTTGACTAGGAATTAACATCTCTGTAAACAGATAATGTGTTAGGCTTTCTGCTAATGTCCCATGTTTTTCATATTCTTCTATATTATGTACACTTTGAATAACTGGTCCGTAAATTTTTTCAAATAATTCTGAAAACTTACCGTTTAACAATAATTGGTGTATTTGTTCTTGCCCGATGTCCTCTATCTTTGCGTATAATGCATCTTTAATGGGCGAACTTTCACTCATCAAATTTAATCAACAAAGGCATAATGACGTTCGCCTTTACTCTCAGCTGATGTTTTTACATCAACTATAACGAACTCTTTGTTTGCTGAACGGATATTTTCTTCATATGTACGCTTATTTTCATGAAGTTCTTCGTATTCATCTAGAGACAGCTTAGTTCTTGGTCCAAGTTCTGCTTCAAGATTCATATCTTTTACAACTTGGGCATATTCAGGTTGTATTACACCACTAAAGATCATGGCACTAGCCCCACTTCCGTAAGAACAAAATCCTATACGCTTCCCTTCCAAGTCAACTCCCTTTTGGTATTCAAACTCTAAACTACTTCTAAATCCAAGATATAATGATGCAGTATACAAATTACCAATCATTTTAGATGCAATTAGGGAGCTAGCAAGTTTTGATTCATAAAGTTCAGCATACATTTTGGTGCTTGTAAATAATTTTGTAAATTGATGATCATTAGCCATAAACTCTGCATCCTCAAGAGTCGATTCAATTGTTCCACGTGGATCTTTTGGAATTGGCTCTTCCATTCCTATTTCTTCAATAATTTTTTTCCATCTTGGTAAATCTCTCCATTCATGTCTAACAAGATAAGCAAGAGCCTTTTTACCCATGTTACTGTATGGAAGATGCATATTCAGATAATCAACGTGATCAAGAATAGTTTCACCTTCCTTTAGTTTGATTAATCCTGTTTCTTTCACTTTCCTTTTATAATCTATTAGTGCATTTTTTACTTGAATTAGATAAAGAAGGTTAGAATATTGTCCATGTACAATTGGTGTTTCTTTTCCAAATGGTCTGTAAAAATCATACTCATTTTTAATTGATGTCGATGTAACTTTAGGATCAAATGATAATAATCTAGGATTGTCATTCAATAGCATTGCTATAGCGCCAGCACCCTGAGTTACTTCACCGCTTGAACCCAAGTCATATTTTGCAATATCAGAAACAACCACTAGTGCATACTTATCTTCAGCCTCACCGGCCCTAATCCAATTAGTATTATCATATAATGCATATGAACCGCTAACGCAGGCAAATTTACATTCAATTCCACCACAGTGTCCAAAAGTATCTTCGCCGTAAACTTGTTCTAACATTCCTATTACATACGAATTCATAGCCTTCGATTCGTCAAATGCTGATTCAGTTGCAACATACAATCGGCCAATTTTATCAGGAGTTAGTTTGTTTTTTTGCATAACTCTTAGACAAGCGTTTGCCGCAAGACATGCAGGATCCTGATTTGTATCAACAATGGCCATTTGACTAATTCCTAATCCACGCTCTAATTTTTCTGGATCTAGACCTCTTGCCTTAGCAAAATCACCTGCATCAAGATAAAGTCTAGGAATGTAAATTGCGATATCATCTATACCTGCTGCCATGAGCTAGCCTTTCGAAGTTGGAATATATACATTTCCTGTTAATTTTTTCAGATCTTATTAACAAATTTTTAGATCAATGTTAATTTTTCTGAAAATTACTATCATTCAAGTAATGAATCAAACACTTCCTGAAACACATCATAATGTTGTGCACCAGTAATTTTTAGTACTTTATTATTTTGATCGATGATAAAAAATGTTGGTGTTGCACTTACACCTAATGTACGACCATCTACTTTACTTGAATCAACTAATTCTTTCCATTTTGATTTAGACATACATTCTGAAAATTTATCCATGTCTAAACCTAATGTAGATGCAAACTGATGAAGTTGTTCAGAAGATGCCCATCCAGTTCCCTCACCATCCCAATTATTATATAAAGTTGAGTGGTACTGCCAAAACATTTCTTGATCATTTGCACAATGTGCAGCATTAGCTGCATTAACTGAATCATTTCCAGGAACCACTATGAAATCTTTAAACAATATTTTCAGTTTTCCAGTTTCAACATAATTTGTTAGAATAGATTCCTCTGTTTCACTGAAAAATTTTTTACAAAATGTACATTGATAGTCACCAAACTCAACCATAGTAAGTGGTGCATTTAGATCACCTAAGATTGGCGATGCGTTGTCATAAAATGATGCAATTGTAGGTTTTTTTGTTGTTGTAATTTCATTTATTGTAATTTCATCTAAAACTTGTGTGGATTCTGTGTTAATCATATTTACCAATAATACAGCACAAAAAATACAAGCAATGGCGATTCCAGCTCCAATTCCAAGTGATGGCCAATGAACAGTTCGATTAGATGTTCCATGAGATTTTTTTGATGTAGGTTCAAATGAATTAGTTACATTATTTTTTTTATGAGATAATTCTTCAATATTTTTACTGTCATTAGAAAAAAAGCTTGGTACATTATCATCTGATGGTGGTTTTGAGTCGGGTTCCATGGTTGCAATAAAAAATCATGAGGATTTAGGTCTTTATTATATATCTAAAAAATCAAAATTACCAATAATTTCTAGCTTATAGATTATGGATCGTTAAACATACAGTATGTAAATAAATGACAGTCTCTAAAAATAATTATGAAGAAAGTTTTTGTAAATGGATATGGATCAATTGGTAGCCGTATTACAAAATTTATCAAAGATGATCCTGACATAGATATAGTGGGAATTGGAAAACATTCCTCAAATGAAAAAGTACAGCATGTTATTAATGATGGATTTTCTGTTTATGTTCCTGAAGATAAAATTGATAATTTCAAGAATTATGATATTTCGGGCTCAATTGAATCTGTAATAGATAACTGTGATTTAGTAATAGATGCTTCACTAGGTGGTAATGGATTTATTAATAAAAAAAATATTTACGAACCAAATGGTATTAAGGCTATTTTTCAGGGCGGTGAGACAATTTTTAATGATAACGCAGTAGCTGACATTATTTTTAATTCTAGAGTAAACTATACTGAGGCATTTAATAAAAAATACGTTATGCAAGGAAGCTGTAATGTAACTGGAATGGGTAGAATTCTAAATCCATTAAGAGAAAAATATGCTGATAAATTAGTACGATTTGATGCAACATTAATAAGAAGATGGGCTGACCTTGAGCAAACTGATAAACAAACTGTTGATACTATTGAAATGACAGAACAGCCACATCATGGAACTGATGTAAAAGCATATTTTGGAAAAGATACGCCGTTATTTGTTAGAGCAATTAAAGTGCCTACTAAACAAATGCATTTACATATTATGGATATACGTTTCAATGGAAACGCTCCAACTTCAAATGAAATTCATGAGTTATTTAAGAATGAATATGGTGTTGCAATTCTATGGACAGCTAAGGGAACAAAAGATGTTCGTGACTTTGCTGAATCTACAAAATTTCATTTTAAGGATACAAACATGTTACATATTCATGCTAACATGACTACGTCTATAGGTGATACAATTCAATTAATGTACTCTGATGATCAAACAGGCATTGTAATCCCAGAAAATTATATGTTATTGCAGGCAATGCTATTTCAGCGTGATTATAAAGATGCACTAAAACGGACAGAAAAATTGTTTAATATGGATCAAAAGAAAAAATTACTAGAAGAACATTTTTCAAAAAAAGATTAAATTACAATTTTTTCAATTCTAATTTTTTCAGGTTTGTTACTTAGAACCTTTTCTACAATAATACGAAGCTTACCTATAATTATTTTATCGCCCTCTTTTGGAATATCACGTAATTTTTCATGCAATAAACCATTGAGTGAGGCGTAATCATCGCCTTGAGGAATATCTGTTCTAAAAATTTCATTAATTTCATCAATTTCAATATCACCATTAGTGATTATTACATCATCACCTTCTTTTTGAAAATTAGATTTTGTTACGTCTGTTTCATCATGTATTTCACCAACAATTTCTTCTACTAGATCTTCCAATGTAACGCAACCCTCTACTCCTCCAAATTCATCTAAAACTATTGCCATGTGAGCTTTTCTACCCTGCATTTCTTTTAATAGATCACTAACTTTTTTTTCTTGAGACACAAAAATAGGTTTTCTCGCGAGCTGTTGTAGATTAACCAATTTTTGATCTAATTCTAAATATTTCAAGATATCTCTAACGTTAATAATTCCTGTAATTTCATCATGATTTTTTCCATATAGTGGTATTCTGGAAAATCCACTTTTGTTGATTAATGGTAATGCCTCAAAAAGTAGCATTTTTGAGTTTAGTGTAAACATTTTGGTTCTTGGAGTCATGACTGAACGAATTACAATATCATCGAAATTCAGTGCGCCATGAACTAATTTACTTTCTTGTTTTTCAATTGCATTATCTTCAAGACCTTGTTCAATTACACCTTTAATTTCTTCTTCAGTTAATCTAGGTGGCTCTTGACTACTACCTGTTAATTTTATTATTCCTTTTGTTATCTGTTCAAAAATCCATACAACCGGATAAAATGCATAACTAAATGCAAGTAATACTCTACTGTATCTAAGTGCGATTTTTGCTGCATTTGCATTGCAATATGTTTTTGGAGTTATTTCACCAAAAACTAGGATTAAAAATGTCATTACACCAATTACAATGGCTAAACCATTGTTTTCAAATATTTTTAATGCAATATTAGTTGCTAATGCTGTAGATGCAACATTAACCAAATTATTTCCAAGATTAACACTAGCCATCATCCTACTCGGATTGGATTTTAGCTTATGAAGTGCAGTAGCACCTGGTAATTTTTGATTAAGCATCTGATTAACTTTCGAGCGACTAACACCAACTAATGCTACTTCTAGACCGCTGAAAAATCCAGATAAACCAATTAAAATGATTAATACGCTAATTTCATACGTAATGTCCATTTTAGTAATTACAAACTCCGATGACGAAGATCTTAGTCATTAATTGAAAATCCACCACATTTTCTTATGTTCACAATTAATCAAAGGTTCTTTTAAGGTTTCACATTTATGGTGAATTCACGTGAATGTAATTATCGTTTTGGTGGTCTCGCAAACTGGTTTGTTGGTTCATTGTGATAGTTTATTGGCAATAATGGTTCTTTTTGTCTTCCAGTTAAAATGCCAACAATTTCATCGTCTTTCTTCATGATATTTTCGTGAAGAAGTTTCTTTATGCCAGCTGGAACTGCACCTGAAGCCATTTCACAGTCAAAACCATTTAATCCTACTATTGACATTCCATCCAACATTTCTTTATCGGTTACGCTAATGACAATTCCATCTGTATATTCTAACGCACGTATTCCCTTCAGTAAGTTAGATGGTTTACCAATTTGTATTGCAGTAGCCTTTGTTTTTGGTCGTATCCCATCATCATTCATTTTAGTGTAGTATCGTTCAATTAATTCAGTATTAGGACTTCCATTATTCCACCGTAATTCTGTCTCATCAAATTTTCCATTGTATAAAACATCCAAAGTATTAGCACCCTCAGCATTAATAACAGCTATTCGTGGAATTTTTTTAATCCAACCCCACTCATGTAATTCCATTAAACATTTTCCACAGCTTGATGTATTGCCAAGCGCACCGCCTGGATAAACTATCCAATCAGGAGTTTTCCATTCCAAGAATTCTAATAGACGATATGGAATAGTTTTTTGGCCCTCAATTCTAAATGGATTAATTGAATTTACTGTATAACTACCAGATTCTTTAGCAGCTGTTAATGATTTAGTGAATGCATCATCAAAATTTCCTTGAACGTGTATCATTTGTGTACCAAATTGATATGCTTGACTAAGTTTACCTGGAGCGATTTCGCCTTCTGGAATATATACATCACATTCCATATTTTCATTTGCGGCAAACATACCTGCTGAAGCTGAAGTATTACCAGTTGATGCACAAATGATTTTTTTTGCTCCAACTAATTTTGCATGTGTAACAGCAGCAGACATACCATTATCTTTAAATGAACCACTTGGATTGTAGCCTTCTGGTTGTAACATTAATTTTTCATTTTCAATTCCCACAAATTTTGCAACTTTTGACATATGATATGGTTTTGATTGTCTTCCTTCAGCACCATCAAGTGAAACCAAGTGTTGTGAACACTGCGTTAGATCTTCTGTATCTATCTCACAAAAATTTAATAGTTCACGAAATCGCCATACACCACTTTCATTAAATATACTTCCCTGTGGATTTCTTCTTTGATAAAACACTTCTTTGAGATTTTGCGATGGAGTATCATTATATTTAACATCCAAAAGATTTCCACATGTACAATTAAATTCAAAAACTGGAATAGGATACTCTTTTCCACATTTGTGACTAATGCATTTTAAACATGATTTACCTTGCAACGTCATACATGTGGTTGTTGGCAATTTAAAGATAAGAAATTTAGCAAAATTCTATTGTTAATTTGATTGAATATTCCTAAACTTTTTGAATGACTATACAAATTATCAATTGCTTTGACAGATATTGATGAATATTTAAAAGGAATTTTAGGGCAAATTTTAGCCTCATACAAAATTTTAACTGGATTAAATGATGGTCCAGATGATCTTGATGTGATTAAAAAAGAATTATCCAAAATCAGAGGACTTTTGCAAGTTACATGTAGTAAATTGGGAGGAAAAAAATATCAATCTGATCATTTAGTCACCTTATACAAATTATCAACATATTATATTGATACGTATGATTTCACAAGAGAAATTGAAAATTTAGCACCAATTTATTTTAATGATTCTAATAGATTAAAAAATTTGAGATTGTTGATTATCGATTCGCTGAATGATAAAAAACTGATTGAAAAACTTCAAGCAATATTAAACAGATTATAGTTTTTTCTTATATTATT
>Ga0257109_1000361_pt1 | contig 14482 bp, 12 predicted proteins | sample LP_taG_8_FD_191566 | JGI IMG/M metagenome (GOLD analysis project Ga0257109, IMG submission 191566) | Marine microbial communities from Northeast Subartic Pacific Ocean, Canada - LP_J_2011_P26_2000m | ecosystem: Environmental > Aquatic > Marine > Oceanic | place: Canada: Northeast Subartic... | reverse complement strand
CACCCGCGCCGGGCTGCCAACGGCCATCGAGCCATCGGGGATTTCCTGGCCCTGCTTCACGAGGGCGTTGGCCCCGACGATGCACTGGTTGCCGACCACCGCCCCGTCGAGAATCGTTGCCCCCATCCCGACAAGTGTTTCGTTGCCGACACGGCACGCATGCACCACTGCCGAGTGGCCCACGGTCACATAGTCACCCAAGTAACAACCGAAATCGTCGGCGATGTGCAACACGGCGTTGTCCTGGATATTGGCGCCTTCGCCGACAACAATCTCGTGAATGTCGCCCCGCAGCACAGCGTTGTACCAGACGCTCGACTGCTTCCCAAGCGTCACCGCGCCAAACACCACCGCCGACTTGGCGATGTAAACTCCCTCGCCGATTATAGGCAGCTGGCTAAGATATTTTTCAAGGCGAAGATTGACTGAATGATACATTTCCATGTTCCGCCGCCAAGCTAAGCTGCCACTCAAACCGGGTCAACGGCAGCTTGGGCAGGTGACTCGGGGGGGGACTTGCTGGGTGTAGTTCTGCAGAGCAAGGCGGTTGGAGCGTTGAGGGAAGCAAGCTTTACAACTCGAGAAACGCTCGAGATCCCAGAGGTCGGCGAAGACGCGGCCTCGCGCTTGGCCAACGCCGTAATCCATCGCGTCTTCCAGTTGGCCAAGCGAGGGCTCGGTGAATTGACCAGCGGCGGCGAGCCGATCCATCGCGCCATTGCCTGTTCTGGTGGGGATCAGCGCGGTGACTGTCGCGCCGCAATCCTGCGAAAAATTGACGGAACGATTGGCCCACTCGACGGCTTCTTCCGGAGGGATGAACGGCGGCTGAAGTAAAACAAAAGCGCGCAGGGCCATGCCATTTTGAGTGACTAACTCTGCGGCGGCGCGGAACTGATCGAGCGTCACTCGCTTGTTGAGTTTTTGCAGCGCCTCCGGATGAACCGTCTCGAGGCCAAGCGCAACTTCGAGTTGGCCGCTCAGCCGGTCGCGAAATTGGAGGCAACGATCCCCAACCAAAGCCGGGTGGCACTCGACAATGACACGGTCAAACTTGGCCAAGCGCTTGGCGATCGCGGCATCTTCAGCCTTGGGGATGGCTTTGACATCGAAGAAACTGCCTGCGTTGTAGAGTTTGACTTGGCGCAGCTTGGCCAAGCCGCCGCACTCGCGTTCTGCCTGGCCAATCGCGAAGTCGATCTGCCCGGCGATGGCACCGGCCGGCACGGTTTCGTCGAGGGTGTTTTGCCAGAGATCGCACATCAGGCAGCGCCACGGGCATTCCTTGTTGGTGAGAAAGATCGTCAGCCAATCAACGAGACTGCCGTCGTCATCGCGTTCCTTCTCGAGCAGCCAGGCGTAGGGGCGGCTTGGGTTAAGCGTGCTCTTCTGGCCGCGCTGCCCGGTGATCCATTGGCTGCGGGCGGCAGGGGATTCCGGATAAGTAAGGCCGGTATCTGCGGGGGTGTCAGGAATAAAGCTCGAGGAATTTTTTACGGAGTTGCCCCTCACGGGCGGGGATGTTTTCGCGGAGCGAATCAACCGATGTTGCGCCGTGCTGGAAGCGGCGTTTTTCAAAAACCGGCATGTCAAAACCAAGCGCAGACTTGACGCCCCGGCCAACGATGTCGCCCTTGAGCGCGTACAGCTTGTCGACGTCGTAGCCGGTCAACTCAACGAATGGAATACCCTCGGCAACCTCGACCACATCTGGCCTCGTGAATGGGCTAAACCCCTTGAAGCCAAAGTGATGGCTCGGCGCATAGGTGCGGGCGTACGACCGGCTCAAGCCACCGGAGTAGGTGAGCGAATGCTTGATCGTGCCGACGCCCCAGCCTTCCTGATAGAGCATCTGGTTGTTGACGACGCTGCGGATCGTCAGCTCCGGATTTTCGTCGATCGGATAATCCTTCAGGTTTTCGTCGCCGCCGTCGCCGTCGATGAGATGTTTCCAATCAGGATATTTTTTGCGGATGCCACGGCAAAGCGCAACCGCCATCGAGGCGGACTCGATATCGAGTATCTTGTAGTCCTCTACGATTTGAATCGTCTCGGCGACGTCGATGTCGCCGAGGCTGGACTCAATCGGCTCGAGGAACATTCCCAAGTCCAGCTTGCCGAGAAAATTCTTGCACTGCTGCAGGTCGGGGCCGTCGCCGAAGCTCAGCGTAAACGCCTTGAGCCGGCCAAGATCGCAGCCCAGTTCGCGCATCACAGCGTACGTTGCCAGGAACACCGCGCCGCTGTCGATCCCACCGGAGAAACAGCAGCCGACCGGCTCGGTTTCCGGGATGCGCTCGAGCCATTTGCGAACTTCATTTTTCAGCGCGGCGATGTAGTCGTGGCCAATCGGGCCGAGGTCGGTGGAGTAGTTGTTGCGGCGCGGATTGAAAAAGCGTTCGTACGTCGGGTCGGGGTCCGGGCAGCCTACGAGCTTGATGGTCACCAAATAATGCGCTGGAACCATGCGCGTGTAGTACGGATGAAACTGATCGCCAAATCCCTGTTCCTCGAGCCATTGGCGAATAGCATCGATGCGATGAGCGACGATGAGAGCCGGCCCCTCGATTTGCTTTGCCAAAAAGTAGCGCAACGGCCGGTCGAGCGAGCGGGCCAGCTTGACCGACTTGCCGTCCTTGGCGACAAGCGCGAAGGAGCCGTCGAAGTCGCGGATGGTTTCCGGCGAGCCGGCGAGCATGCGTTGGCGCGCCTCGGCGCGGGAGAGATTGTGCAGCTCGGTCTCGTTGGGATCGGTCAGGTCAACGACGCGTTCGATGTACTCGTGCATGACCGCCGATTGTTCACAAGCAACCCCAAACGTCAACCCAACGCGCTTGGCTTAGTGGGAGTGATCGTGGCCTTCGCCGTGTTCGTGGGAGTGGGTGTGTTCCGCCTCCGGTTTAGGGTCAATTTCGGTGACCTTGGCTTTTTCCTCAAGCAAATCGATGACCTTGGCGTTCATGATTTCCTCCTGAACCTGGTAGATGGTACCGTTGTCCTTGAGTTGCTGTGCCAGTTTCTGCGGCTTGACCTTCTGCTGTGCCGCCATGGCGGCGACTTGCCGGCTGAGTTCCTGGTCGGTGACTTTGATGCCTTCCTTTTCGGCAATTTTTGAAAGGATGTAGTTGGCTTTGACGCGCACCTCGGCGTCGGTCTTTGCGTTGGCGTAAATTTTGTCCTTATTTTCCTCGATGATCTCCTTGCCTACACCGCGCTGATGGTTTTGCTGGACGATGTTGTGTACGGCCGCGCGAGTGGCCTCGTTGACAATCGTTTCTGGAAGATCGCAGTTTACGGCGCCAAGCAGCTTATCCACGCATTGGTTTCGGATCGATTTTTTCTTTGAATACTCGAGCTCATTTTTAAGGTCGTTCTCCACTCCTTCACGCAGCTTGTCCATGCTCTCGGCACCAAAGCCCTTGGCGAATTTGTCGTCAAGTTCGGGAAGGGATTTTTCCTTCACCTGCACGACTTCGATCTCGTACTTGGCTTCTTTGCCGACAATCTCCTCGTAGACGAAATCGTCAGGGATTGTGACAGTGACGGTTTTTTTGTCGCCTTTGCTCGATCCGATTAGGGCCTCGACAGTGCCGGGGATCAGCGGGTTTTGTGTCTTGTGAAGCCAGAAGTTTTTCTGTTCAGTTAGGCCACGGGCAACCTTGATGAGATCGGTGATCGGCTTGTCATCAATTGTGCCAGTGAAGTTGACCACAATAAAATCATCCTCCACGACGGGGCGATCCATGTCTGCGTAGCTGACTCGCTGCTCGCGCAGCGTGTCCAGCGCCTTGGCGATGTCCGCATCGTTGACGGAGTGCCGCTCCTTCTCGACTTCTATGCCGATGTACTCCGGCATTTCGAAGGCGGGGGTGACTTCGAGTGTGGCAAGGTATTGGAACGGTTTGCCGTGGCCAAACTGCAACTCCTCGACTTCAGGCCTGATCACTGGGCGGAGCTCGTTCTCCTTAAGAGCCTTGGCATAACTGTCGGACATGAGGGTACGCTTGGCTTCCTCTCCGATCTTGTCACCGTAGGAGCGCATGACGTTGGCCAACGGCGCCTTGCCGGGCCGGAAACCGGGCAGATGGGCGTGCCGTCGGAAGTCCTTGGCCACGGCGTCAAACTTGGCGTTGACGGTCTCGGCGTCGATCTCGATGCGGAGCTGTTTCTTGCACGGGGACAGGTCTGTAATGGTTACTTCCACAGGAATATTTCGTTAAAAGTTTGGGGCTTTGGTCACCGGGAATCGGCTCGGCCAGAGCGGCGGGAGAATAGGTTTGCCCCTTGGCCGCGTCAAGCCTGCCGCTTGGCCAAGCGGCCTCGACATTGGCCAAGGGCATCGTAATACTTGCCGCCCGTGAACAACTCATCGACTGCTCTCACCCGCAGAAATTTCATCGGAACGGCCGCCGCGCTTGGCGCCGTGGCAGGCACCGCCGGCTTCCCGCGCTTGGCCAACGCCGCCGCGCCATCAGCCAAGCGCATCAAGCTCGGCATTTCGTCCTATTCGTACTGGCATTTCCGCGACCCGAAGGTGTCCATCGAGACGGTGATCGACAAGACGGCGCGGCTTGGTGTCGAGGGGGTGGACATCCTCCACCGGCAGATGGACTCGGAGGACAACGGCTATTTGCAGAAGCTCAAGCGGCACGCGTTCACGAACGGCGTCGACTTGATCTGCCTGTCGATTCACCAGGACTTTGTCGATCCCGATCCCGCTGTGCGCGACAAACACATTGAGCACACGAAGAAGTGCATCGACTTGGCGTACCGCATGGGCATCCCGTGCATCCGGCTCAACTCCGGCCGCTGGGGCACGGTGAAGTCGTTCGACAAGCTGATGGAGCTGCGCGGCAAGGAGCCGTTGCTGCCGGGCCACACGCTGGACGAGGGATTCAAGTGGTGCATCGACTCGATCGAGAAATGCCTGCCCAAGGCCGCCGAGTGCGGCGTGATGCTGGCGCTGGAAAACCACTGGGGCCTCACCCGTTCGCCGGAGGGGCTGCTTCGCATCGTCAACGCCATCGACTCGCCGTGGCTGGGGTTGCTGATGGACACCGGCAACTTCCTCGAGAATCCGTACACCAAGCTGGAGAAGATTGCCCCCAAGGCGGACTTTGTGCAGGCCAAGACCTACTACGGCGGCGGCGAGTGGTACACGCTGGATCTCGATTACGAGCGAGTGGCCAGGATTCTGCGGAGCGTGAACTACACCGGCTACGTGTCGCTGGAGTTCGAGGGCAAAGCCCCGGCTGACGAAGGCGTGGCCAAGAGCATCGACCTTTTCCGGCGGGTGTTTGGGTGAATTGAGGCACGTTTTTCGCGGTTTACTCCGGGGGAGATGGCTGGTAACACTCCCGCCCCGTTTGAATGTTTCAACGGCATGGGCGTCTGTCTCCCCGAGGCTGATGAGGACGTTCCTGCGTTTTACCGGCGAGAATATACTGAATAACATTTTTAGAGATGATGAACCTACGAATCCATACCACTAGAATCCGGCTGCTCGGCTTGGCTGCGGCCGCCATGCTTGGCATGACGACGAGCCAAGCGCTGGAGTTAAACAAGGGCGACCATGTCGTCCTCATTGGCAACGCGCTCGCGGAGCGCATGCAGCACCACGGCTGGCTCGAGAGCTACGCGCAAGCCGCCATGCCCGACAAGGAACTGGTGTTCCGCAATCACGGCTTCGGCGGCGACAAGGTGAACAACCGGCCGCGCAACAGCGGGTTCCCGAGTGCCGACGCGTATCTCGAGATTTCCAAGGCGGACGTGATCCTTGCGTTCTGGGGTTACAACGAGTCGTTCGACAACAGCCCGGACGCATACCGCGCCGACTTGACCAAGTGGATCGATGAAACAAATGGCAAGAAATACAATGATAAGGGCGCCCCGACCATCGTGCTCTTCTCGCCGATTGCCCACGAGAACCTTGGCCAGGCCAATCTGCCGGACGGTTCTGCCAACAACGAGCGCCTGGCCAAGTACGCTGAGGTTACCCGTCAGGTTGCCAATGAAAAAGGAGTGGAATTTGTCGATTTGTTTGACCTTTCTCAAGATCTCAACGAACGCAGCAAATTACCGCTGACGATCAACGGCATCCACTTGACCAGCAAAGGTAACAACCAACTTGCACGGGGCATCCACAAAAGCCTGTTCGGTAAATCTCCGAGAGCCAGCGGACGCAAGCTGGCTAGGATTCGGGATGCCGTGCTCGACAAGAATTGGCACTGGTACAACCGCTACCGTGCCACCGACGGCAACGACGTCTGGGGTGGCCGCTCTGGCTTGCGCTTCGTCGCCGGCCAAACCAACCGCGAAGTGTTGCAACAAGAATTGAAAATGATCGATGTCATGGCTTCCAATCGAGACAAGGTCATTCACGCTGCTGCCAACGGCAAATCCATCAAGGCAGACGACAGTAATGTTCCGTCTCCTGTTAAGGTGGTTTCCAATGTCGGCGGCGGCTCAAAAAGCAGCAATGCCAACAAGGAGGGTTCCGTAAAATACGACAAGCCGGAGGAGACGCTGGCCAAGCTCAAGCTCGGGCCGAACATGAAAGCCAATATCTTCGCCTCCGAGGAAATGTTCGACAACATGATCAACCCGGTGCAGATGGGTGTCGATACCAAGGGCCGCCTCTGGGCTGCCGTCTGGCCCAACTATCCCAAGTGGGAGCCGATCAAGAACGGCGCCAACAAGCAGATGCAGGATTCGCTCGTCATTCTGCCGGACAAGGATCGCGACGGCGTGGCCGACAAGATGATCACATTCGCGCGCGTGCACAACCCGACCGGCTTCGAGTTCTGGAACGGAGGCGTCATCGTCGCCAGTTGTCCGGATCTGATTTACCTCAAGGACACCGACGGAGACGACAAGGCAGATGTGAAGGAGCGCCTGCTCCACGGCCTCGACTCCGCCGACACGCATCACGCCGCCAACAACATCGTTTACGGGCCAGGCGGCTACATTTACTACCAGCGCGGTGTGTTCCACGTCAGCAACGTGGAGACCCCGTGGCAGGGGCCGCAGCGTGATACCGCCTCGGCGATGTACCGCTTCAACCCGCGCACATTCAAGTTCTCGCACCACGCCAACAACAGCCCAAATCCACATGGCATCAGCTTCGACTACTGGGGCTATCATTTCGCAACGGACGGCACCGGTGGCCGCGCATGGCAGGTGCGCCCCGACGGCAAAGGAAAATTCAAGATGCAGGAACTGCTGAAAAAAACCGTTCGCCCGGTCTGCTCCAGCGGCATTCTCTCAAGTGACCATTTCCCTGAAGAAAACAACGGTAACTTCTTGATCTGTAATGCTATCGGTTTCCTAGGAATCAAGCAGTACACTCTTGCTTACGATGACGAAGGGGATGTCTGGGGCACCGAGACGCACGACTTGCTTGTCTCCGACGATCGCAACCTGCGACCGACCGACTTCGAGATTGGTGGCGACGGCGCTCTCTATGTTTCCGACTGGCAAAATGTGATTGTCGGCCACATGCAGCACAACGTCCGCGACCCAAACCGCAACAAGACCCACGGCCGTATTTACCGTGTGACCTACGAGGGGCGACCGCTGTCCAAACACGTTAAGATCGACGGTCAATCAATCAACAAATTACTTGATCTGCTTAAGCATCCGATCAACGGCATCCGGCAACGAGCCCGCGTAGAGTTAAGCGAACACCCAAGCGATAAAGTGCTCGCCGCCACGGAGAAGTGGGTCAAACAGTTTGATCCCAAGGCCAAGGAGGACGCGCACCACTTTCTTGAGGCACTGTGGCTTTACCAGCGTAATGACACAAAAAACGAAGCGTTGTTGGATCAAGTGCTGAATTCACCCGAGGAACACGCCCGCATCTCGGCCAGGACCGTGAAGCAGTTCTGGGATAAAAATCTCTAAACCAGGCGAATGAGTTTTTCCCTGAGAAACACGATCGGCTCATTCATCCTATTGTTCTTGGCAGCCGCTGCTTGGCCAAGCGTGGGCAGCGCGGCGGATCTCGTTGCGACGGGAGCCAAGCCGGTCAAGCTGGCCGGCGGCTTCAAGTTCACCGAGGGGCCGGCTGTGGCGGCCAACGGCGATGTATATTTCACCGACATCCCGAACAACCAGATCCATAAATGGTCGGTCGCCGACAGGAAACTCTCTACATTTGCCGAGGATACCAACGGGGCCAACGGCCTATTCTTCGCTGAGGATGGCAGCCTTTATGCCTGTCAGGGCTTGGCCAAGCGCGTCACGGCCTACACCTCTGACGGTAGCGATTCCAATTCTCTCGCGAAGAGATACGGTGGTAACAAGTTCAACAAGCCAAACGACCTATGGATTGATGGCAAGGGCGGGGTTTATTTCTCAGACCCCAACTACGGCAACACTGAGCACACGCAGGACGGGGAACATGTGTACTATATCCCTCCCGGGGGCGAAGTGATCCGCGTGGCAGACGGTTTCAAGCGCCCGAACGGACTCGTCGGTACGCCGGACGACTCGACACTCTACATTGCCGATATCGGCGACAAAAAAATATACCGCTACACTATCCAGTCTGACGGCACGCTGAAGGACCGTGAATTGTTTTGCGAAAGCGGCTCGGATGGCATGACGCTCGACCAACATGGCAACGTGTACCTCACCTCTGGTAGCGTAAAAGTGTTTAGCCCGGAAGGTAACCAGATCGGGGATCTTAAATTTCCAGAGAATCCGGCCAACGTCGTTTTTGGTGGCAAGGATTTGAAGACGCTCCATGTTACGGCGCGCACCGGCTTTTACTCACTCGACATGGCCGTGAGTGGCGCTAAGCGAAAGGAGGCATTCCGCATCACCATCAGCACAGTGCAGGACAAGATGCTTTACGACAAAAAGGAGTTCAGCGTCGAGACCGGCAAGCCGGTGCAGTTGACTTTCATTAACAACGACTTCCCGCCGCACAACCTGTTGATCGTCAAGCCGGGGACGGCGGACGAGGTGGCCACCCTCGCGATCCTGCTGGCCAATGATGGCTTCAAAAAACAGTGGCGTCCCGACACACCGAAAATTTTGTGGGGCTCGACGATGATCGACTATGAGCAGAAATCGGTCATCAGCTTCACCGCACCGGCGCCGGGGGATTACCCGTACGTCTGCACCTTCCCCGGCCACGCCCTGCTGATGCGCGGCATGATGCATGTCCTGCCCAAGGGCGGTGCGAAGAAGAAGTAGCGCTTGGCCAAGCGCCTTTACTCCACAACGACGGCCGTGCCGTAGGCCATCATCTCAGCGGCACCGCTCATGATGACGGAGGTCTGGAACTGCAGCCCGATGATGGCGTTGGCACCGAGTTCCTCCGCCTGCTCCACCATTCGGTCAAGCGCCTGTTCGCGGCTTTCGCCCAGCAGCTTGGCGTACTCGGTCACCTCTCCGCCGACGATGTTGCGCAAGCCGGCCATAATGTCTTTGCCGATGTGGCGGGCTCGGATGGTATTGCCGCGCACGAGGCCAAGGGTGCGCACGACGTTTTTTCCGGGGATGCCCGGTGTGGTCACGATGATGATTTTGTTTGTTTCGCTCATGGTGTTCAAATTTGCACGTCCGTGTATTTGTCCGTCTTGGCCACTTTGAGGCGCTGAAACAGCACGGTGAAAAACAGGATGCCGATCCCGCCGATCAGCGCCGGCAAACCGAACCGGATGAAGAACGGCACCTGATCCTTCACGTCGCCCGTCTCGGCAAATTTGGCGTCGGTGACCAACTCCCAAGAGAGCCAGCAGGCGCCCACGCCGTAAACAAGGATCAAGCCGGCAATGGCCATAAATTGGCCAAGGTTCGACCACACTCCAGATGTTGCATTTTCGCTCATGGTAATTCTCTCTTTTTCAGTTAGTTGATCGAAGGGGATGCCACCCACGCCTTCCCGAAGTTTTTTAATCTCCCGATGAGTGGCGGCGCATTGCCCGCAGTCCTCCAAGATCAAATCCACGCGCTGCCGGTCGGACTGGGTCAGCTCCCCGTCAAGGTAGCCGGAAATCAGCGGTTCGGTTTCCTGGCAGTCGTGTTTCATTTCAGATATTTTTTCATGCGTTTGCGCAGTTCATTTCGAGCCCGGTGTAGCCGGCTCATCACTGTGCCTGGCGCGATGCCGAGCACCTCGGCGATTTCCGTGTAGCTCAAGTCGTGAAAGTCGCGCAGCAGGACGATTTCTCGCTGATCCACCGGCATCGCCTCGAGTTGCCGGCGCACGATCCCGGCCAGCTCTTCCTGCTCGATCGCAACGTCCGGCAGCCTCGCCCTGTCCTTCAGTTCAGCAACCGCCTCCTCGTCGTTCGGCCTGCGTTGGCGCAGGGCATCGAGCGCGCCGTTGCGAACCACTTTCAAAAACCAGGCGAGTGGACTGCCCTTTTGGGCTTTGTAGCGGCCGCTGTGAACCAGCTTGCGCAGGGAGTCCTGCACCACGTCTGCGGCATCCTCGTGACGGCCCAGCAACTGGATGGCCAGCGCGAAGCCCGATTCGCTCAACGCTTCCAGCTCGTCGCGGGACGGAAGGTTGTTGTCGACCGTCATCTCACCGGCCAAGGGCCATTGCAGTCGGGCAGTCGCATTGGGCTGGCAGTTCACCATGTCGGGAGTACTACGCGCAACTTCCCTTTTTATTCCCTCAAAAAAGCCGCTTGGCCAAGCGCTTGGCCGGGAGGCTCAGGCCGGGTGGTATGTTCGCCGGATGAATGGTTTTTCGACGATGAAGTAGAATGCGTAAATCCCTATATGGCAGGCTAGTGCAAACGACAGCCCTGTAAGGGAGTTCATAATCAAGGCAGGGCCGTAGGCATGGAAATTTCCTACGCCGTACATTGGATTGGCCAACCGCCTGTAAGGGCCACGAGCGGTATACTCGCCGTGAGATTTTTCCAAAAACAAATCGCGAAAATAATAAGTATTTATGCCCACGATCCAGGTTGCCCAAAACTTGATTCCAAAACCGGCCACAGTGAGCAGGACAAACAGGCTCCATCTTAGGGCTGGTGGCATTGGAATAGCTGCATCGGCATGTAGGGCTGCTGCCGCAACACCTAAGCCGATATTGAAAAACATCAGGCCGCAAATCATGTCGTACAATTTAGTGGCATTATTTTCACCAAACTTTTCGAGCATAACCCTCTTAATTCGTGTGCCGAGAATCAGACTGATGCCAAGGTAGTAAAAAACCCAGGAGCCGATGGCGAATTCGAAATGCCACCCGGATTGCTCCGCTTCGTAAGCCAGCCAGGTGCTCACGCCGAGCAACGGAATCCAAGCGAGCAGAAATCGGCCCGCATCCAGCCGTAGCCCTGACATCGCAAGGGCAATATCAGCCCCTTTCCACAAGTTTTTTAAAATGTTCATTGGCAAATCCAAGCCCAATTTTGTGCGGGCTAAGGGGTGCTGAAAAACAGCGCGGTGCAGCGTAGAGCCACCGGACGATTGATACAATGCTTCACCCCAAGCTGTTGGGGGTACATCGGGTTTTCTTTCCGTTGAGCATTGTGCCTACCCACGTGTAGCGGACGGCGTACTCGTAGATTATTAGCAGCGCCGCCGTGCTGACCGCGCAGATGCCGAGGAGCTTGACTACGCTTGGCAAGGGCCAGTTGCTCACCCAGATTTGCAGCATCATGATTGGCGGCAGATGCATCACATAGAGCCAATATGATGAGTCGGAGACGTAGCGGATGCGCCGGTTCCCGCTCGAAAAAAATCGCCGGAAAAATCCGATGAAGCCGAAGACCATCAGCCAGGCGTACACGACGCTGAACAACGTACAGAGCAGGTGGTTGGCCAGCAGATCAGGCAGCAGATTCGATGCGCTGGTAAAAAAAAGACTGCCGCGAAGCCCGAACCAATGCAGCCCGAGCAGCAGCGCCGGGATGGCGAGCAACAGGCTCACCGGCCAGAGCCGCCCCACTTTTTTCTCGAACGCCTCCTGCCCGTGGCACAGCGCGCCGAAGCCAAAGAAGACCGCGTAGTACGCCAGCATGGGCGGCCAGGGGATGGGGCTCGCGGCGGTGTCCGGCCCGAAGGTGGTTACCATGAAAAACTGTGGCACGAACGTCAGCGGCACGAGCCACAACAGGCGAAGCGGTGAGGCGACGAACCAGGCCGGCACCGGCTTCCAGTTCAGCTTGCGCGCTATCCAGGCCACCACGGCGAAACCGGCCACCAGCCAAACGAGGCAGTAAAGAAACCAAAGGTGCGCAAATATGGGAATCATCGCGAGCAGCCAGTTGACGGCCAGAACGATGGCGGCGGCCTGTGCCCACTCTGGAAGCTGACCGGCGATCGGCTCGAAGCCGGGAACCAGCAGGTACAGCCAAGCGAGCGGGTCTTCGGCGACGTCATGGCGGGGAAGCGCGCCTTTAGCTTTTAGGAACTTGGCGATCTCCGCGCGTCCGGTGGCCATCTTTTTTTCATCCACGGGAATCTGCAGCATCCCGGCGATGAACTGCGTGGTCAGTTCATCCGCTTCCGTCGCCGAGAGCGGCGTGCCGCCATCGTCGCTGGTGGCATTGACGTCGGCTCCGTTTTCGACCAACAGCCTGGCCACCGCCACTTCGCCCATGAACGCGGCACAGTGGAGCGCGGTGGTGCCGTCGGAGTCCGTGGCTTCAAGATCTGCGCCGCCGGCGATGAGCGCCTTTGCGGCGTCCGCTCGGCCAAGCAGCGCAGCCCACGACAGGGGAGTTAGCCCGGTCGCGTCCGGTTGGCTGGCATCGGCCCCCTCGATCAAGTGTTGGTTGATTGCCTCGACATCCCCAGACTTTGCCGCCGCCCAAATCGTCTCGTTTCCCCTGTGTTTGGCGCTGAGGGCTCCGCCGTACATCCCGATGCCGATGATGATCGGCGACAGGATGATGGTGAAGATGAGCAGCGGCAGCAGGATGCGCTTGGCCCGATGCTTGATCAGCCCGCGCAGGCCGCGCTGCCGGAACATCATAGCCGTGAAAAAACCGCTGACCAAAAAGAAGAGCTGCAACCGGAATCCGTGAATGGCGTGCATTGCAAACAGGTAGCCTTCGTGCTGGTTGACATCCTGCGCAGACCAGACCGGCAGCGGGAACGGTACAAACGACATGAATCCATGCAGCCCAATCCCAAGCAGCATGGCAAACGCCCGCAGGGCGTCCAGATCGTGGTATCGTTTCTTGGCTAGGAAGGGAGGGGGGCTATTCTTCACTTTGGAGAGCCACAGAAGAGGGAGAAAACATTTGTTCGTAGGCCTGGGCCATCACGGCGTAAAACCAGGGCCCTGCGAAAATGAGCCCCAATCCACAGGGGATCAAGGAGACAGCTATCACCAAGCTGCCGATAATTATTAGTTTGAAAATCGGGAAGAAGTTTCGTTTTGAGACTTGGAACCCAAGACCAAAGGCTTCACCAAAACCGAGCTTCTTGTCAGCGAGCAGGGGTAGCGGGAAAAAAATCAAGGCGTAGCTGATAAAGGAGAGTAATAACGTTGATAGAAATCCTAAAATAGCCAAAGGGTGCAGCAGGCCAGCTCCTAAGGTCTTCAGCAGAGCTTCCTCGTTTTGCCCTTCCAAATCTCCAAAATCGACTTCCATAACAAAGCCGCCAATTATCAGGGCGACCCCTGGAAGGATAACCAAAGTCACAATTAAGGTTTGAGCCAAAGTCACAAGAAAAAGCCCGCCGAAGGATTCGAACCCCTTAAAAAGATCCCCAATTGAAGCTGCCCGGGCTCGGACTAGGTTAAGGATTAGAATAAAAAACCCGCCCGTCAATGGCCCCTGCAAAGTTATGTGCACACATGACCCAACAAGGGGAACGCTTGCTGTGGCCATTATTAGCAGCATGAAAAGCAGGAAACTGCCGATCAGGATGCCCATGTGCGCCTTGAAGAGTTCACTCCCTTGTGAAAACGCCAGCCCGACGTCCAGTCGCCGGTTGCCAGTCAGGATGGCTTCCCTGTATTCGCTGAAGTTCTCGATGGACTGATTGCCGAGCACTTGGCCAAGCGGTTGCCAGGCTTCAGTTCCCGTTTCTCTGATCTGGGTCTGCGCATTGGCGCGGCCGTGTGAAAGATTGTCCTGCAACTGCTGAATAGTGAACGGTCCATATTGTTCACCGTCGCTGCCAATCATTTCATATTGTTTATCTTCCATATATAATTTCTACATCAATTGAATCTATGTGGTTACAAATATGGGAGGGTTGGTAAATAACCATCGTTAGCCAGTTGGTTCAGCAGAACTAAAAAGTTACGTGCCTAGATTAGCGAAAGTCCTCACCGCTGCGTCCGCCATTCTCCTTCAGCAAATCGACGATCTTGGGGCGACCTGCCTTGGCACGATCAAGGTCCACTTCCATTTGCAGAATCCCGGCAATAATCTGCATAAGGCCCTGTATTTCATCCCACCCATGGGCTGCGCTATCCAGTGGGGTTTCTCCATCGCGGTTGGCTATATTTAAATTTGCCTTGTTCTTTATAAACAGCTCCACAATTTCTGTCTGG
>Ga0257109_1000359_pt1 | contig 14513 bp, 10 predicted proteins | sample LP_taG_8_FD_191566 | JGI IMG/M metagenome (GOLD analysis project Ga0257109, IMG submission 191566) | Marine microbial communities from Northeast Subartic Pacific Ocean, Canada - LP_J_2011_P26_2000m | ecosystem: Environmental > Aquatic > Marine > Oceanic | place: Canada: Northeast Subartic... | reverse complement strand
ACCCTTCGCTGCCTGCGTCATCGTTATCGCGGCAGTCAACGTTGTCTTACCATGATCTACATGGCCGATTGTCCCAATGTTTAAATGGGGTTTATTGCGTTCAAATTTTTGTTTTGACATAATTTAAGATCCCTTCTTTTTAAGAGGCTTTTCCATGCACCATTTCGATAATACTTTCTTTTACCGAGGCAGGTACTTCTTTAAAGTTTGAAAATTCCATATGAAACACGGCACGACCTTGAGTTATCGACCGCAAATCTGTGGCATAACCAAACATTCTTGCCAAAGGTACAACTGCATTTAGTACATGCGCATCTTTACGTTGTCCCATACTCTCAATATTCCCACGGCGCGAATTAATATCACCCATAACATCGCCCAAATATTCTTCAGGCACAACCACTTCTACCTTCATCATAGGCTCCATCAATACGGGTCCTGCTTTTTTACACGCTTCTTGGATAGCCATAGAACCAGCAATTTTAAACGCCATTTCAGAGGAGTCAACATCATGGTACGAACCATGAATAAGCTCAACACGAATATCTTCAATCGGGTATCCGGCAAGGACACCATTCTTAATGGCTTCTTGCATTCCTTGACTAACTGGTTGAATATATTCCCGAGGTATAACACCTCCGACAATTTTATCCTCGAAATGATAACCTTTGCCCACCTCATTTGGCTCGACATTAATCACAACATGACCATACTGTCCACGACCACCAGACTGACGAGCAAATTTCACGTCGATTTTTTCAACACGCTTCGTAATTGCTTCTGTGTATGCGACCTGCGGTGTACCTACGTTTGCTTTTACATTGAATTCACGCAACAAACGATCGACTAAAATCTCTAAGTGAAGCTCTCCCATACCAGCAATAATTGTTTGACCTGTATCAGGATTGATTGAAACCTTAAAGGTAGGATCTTCATCAGAAAGCTTTCCAAGCCCTTTTGACAACGCATCTTGATCAGCTTTTGTTGCCGGCTCAACAGACACCTCAACAACAGGTTCTGGGAATTCCATTGATTCTAACAGAATCTCCTTTTTTTCTTCGCAAAGCGTATGTCCAGTATGCGTATTCTTCAACCCAACAGCTGCAACAATTTCACCAGCAGATACTTTTTCTAATTCTTCTCTTTTATTGGCATGCATCAATAAAATCCGACTAATTCTTTCTCGCTTACCCGTATTTGGATTCGCAACATAAGAGCCGGCATTTAAACTACCAGAATAAACGCGCATGAAAGTTAATTTCCCTACATATGGGTCCGTCATTACTTTAAACGCTAAAGCACTAAACGAATCGTCTACACTTGGCTCTCTCGTCATGACTACATCAGAATCATTTGGATCATATCCATAGATTGAGCCAATATCAAGAGGAGAGGGTAAAAAATCATTTACAGCATCCAATAGTCGCTGAACACCTTTATTCTTAAAGGCAGAGCCGCATAAGGTTGGTACAAATGTATTATCTAAACACCCTTTTCGAATTGCGGCTTTTAATTCATCTTCAGTGATTTCTTTTTCGTCTAAATATTTTTCAAGAAGATGCTCATCGTAACTTGCCGTTTCTTCTATGAGGTGGTGACGCCATTTTTCAGCCTCTTCGACCATATCATTGGGGATATCCCCAATTTCAAAGTGAGCACCCAATGAAGATTCATTATAAAGAATAGCTTTCATGGTAATTAAATCAATAATTCCCGTAAAAATATCTCCGGCACCAATGGGTAAAACAATTGGAAGTGGATTCGAACCTAAACGCTCTTTAATCATTTCTAATACATGATAAAAATCAGCACCGATTCGATCCATTTTATTTACAAATGCAATCCTTGGCACCCCATATTTATCAGCCTGTCGCCAAACGGTTTCACTTTGAGGCTCCACACCGCCGACAGCACAAAATACTGCGCACGCACCATCCAACACCCGGAGAGAACGCTCCACTTCTACAGTAAAATCAACGTGCCCAGGAGTATCAATTATATTAATTCGGTGATCCTCCCAAATAGCTGTTGTCGCTGCTGAAGTAATCGTAATACCACGTTCTTTTTCCTGCTCCATCCAATCCATGGTAGCACCACCATCGTGAACTTCACCAATTTTATGGGTACGGCCTGTGTAGTATAAAATGCGCTCTGTTAATGTGGTTTTACCCGCATCAATATGAGCCATAATACCAATATTCCGAACGTTACCTAATGTGATTTTTTTCATGGAAAAATATAAAGTTTATCTAAAATGTGCAAACGCACGGTTTGCTTCCGCCATTCTGTGCGTATCTTCTTTTTTCTTTATGGCACCACCTTCATTGTTGGCAGCGGAAATCAATTCTGCAGCTAATCGTTCTTTCATTGCTTTTCCGGAACGACCCCGTGCTGCATTTATAATCCAATGAGACGCAAGAAAAAACTGTCTGTGCTTACCCACCTCAATCGGCACTTGATAGTTTGCACCACCAATACGACGGGTTTTTACTTCTAACATAGGTGCCGTGTTTTTTAGGGCTAATTTGAAAATTTCAACTCCATCGTTTTTTGTACGAGATTTAATCGTATCCATTGCACCGTAAAATATTTGTTCAGATATACCTTTTTTACCACCGAACATCAAATAATTCATAAACTTAGCTACTTCAAGATCATTATAAATCGGATCGGGCAAAATTTTTCTTTTTTCTGGTCTTCTTCTTCTCATAATTATGCTTTTGGACGTTTTGCGCCGTAACGTGATCGGCTGGTTTTTCGATCAGACACACCTGCAGTATCCAAAGTTCCTCTAACAATGTGATATCGCACTCCTGGTAAATCTTTGACACGACCACCCTCAATCAATACGATGGAATGCTCCTGTAAATTATGGCCTTCACCCGGAATATAAGCAGCAACTTCAGCTCCGTTTGTTAATCTGACCCTTGCCACTTTACGAAGTGCTGAATTCGGTTTCTTAGGGGTTGTCGTATACACACGCGTGCATACGCCCCTTTTTTGGGGGCTTCCTTTTAAAGCAGGTGTAGATGTTTTCTTTTTAACCCGCTTTCTTCCTTGGCGTACTAATTGGTTTATCGTCGGCATTTCATTTCCATAAGAGCCGATAAAATTACATCTGAATTGAAATGTGTGGCAATAATATTCTGTTTAATTTTCATTTTATTATGCAACTTCTTTTTCGGGTTCTATTTCAGCCGTTTCTTCTTCCTTTTTCGAGGATGATTCCGGGTCCGAAACCAAGATATGCTTGAGATGTGGTGACCCTGAACCAGCTGGGATTAACCTCCCCACCGCAACATTTTCTTTTAAACCGCGAAGATAGTCCGTTTTACCAGCGGTAGAAGCATCCGTCAATACACGTGTTGTTTCCTGAAAAGAGGCAGCAGATATAAAACTTTCTGTATTTAACGAAGCCTGAGTAATCCCCATCAATAATGGATTAAAAGTAGCCGGGTTTGATTTCCGCGATTTTGATGGCTTTTTACCATCCGCTTTTAATGCCTTATTAATTTCGAGATATTCTTTTTTATCCACAAGGATCTCTTCCTCTAATTCTGAATCACCGGAATCGGTAATCACAACCATTGACTGTAATTTCTCATTTGTTTCAAAGAAATCAGCTCTATTGATACGATCCTGAGGAAGATACTGAGAATCACCTACTTCATCTATACTCACCTTTTGCATCATTTGACGCACAATCACTTCAATATGCTTATCGTCAATTTTCACACCTTGCAATCGGTACACTTCCTGAATTTCATTTACGAGATATTCACGAACTTTTTTGGGTCCTAAAATATTCAAAATATCAGCAGGAGATATACTCCCTTCACACAATGATGTACCAGCTGTAATCTTATCCCCCTCATGAACAACTACATGCTTACCATAGGGGATAGAGTATTTTCGCACAGCCTCATCGACGCCTTCTACGAGAATTTTTCGAATACCACGTTTGGTTTCACCGAATTTGACAATACCGTCAATCTCCGAAACCACAGCGGGGTCAGAAGGCTTTCGGGCTTCAAACAATTCTGTTACTCTTGGGAGACCACCAGTAATATCACGGGTTTTACCAATCGCACGAGGAATTTTTACCAATGTTTGTCCACGGGTAACTTTATCACCTTTTCGTACGACCAAATTGGCATTCACAGGAAGAATTGTTCCTCCTGCGATAATGGTGCCATTTTTATCAACAATTTCTACGTGAGGACTGAGGTTTCTGTCTTTGGACTCCACAATTACCATTTGTTTTTTTCCACCTTCGACGGATTCAACCTGATACGTTTCATTCTCAATAAAGTCTTTTAATTCCACGAACCCTGTTTGGCGTGCCAAAATAACATCCGTATAAGGGTCCCATTGGAATAGGATAGTCCCTGCATCCACTTTTTCACTATCACCTACATGGAGATTTGCGCCATAGGGAACATTGTATTCCATTGTTTTTTTGCCATTTTTATCCGTGATGGCAAGTTTTGCGTGGCGGACCATACATCGTGTAACCAAGACTCCAGATTCATCTTTTGCATCGGCGACTTCAAGATTATCAGAATATTTTATCACACCGGCTCGTTTAGTATGCATTTCTGATTGTTCAATAATTCGCGTTGCAGTACCTCCAATGTGAAAAGTTCGCAGTGTTAACTGGGTCCCCGGTTCACCGATACTTTGGGCAGCCTGAATTCCAACGGCCGTACCCAAATCTACTAATTTGTGGTTTGATGGATTCCATCCATAACATTTAGCGCACACACCACGTAATGACTCACAAGTAAGTACCGATCTAATTTGAATTGATTCAATATTACTATCGGCAATCATATCCCCTTCATCGTCACGGATCATGGTGCCCGCTTTAATGGCTGCCTTACCATTTTCTACGAAATCTTCCAAAATAGTGCGCCCAAGAATTCTTTCAGATAAGGGTTCAATAATATCTTCGCCTTCTTTTAAGTCATCGGCTAAAATTCCATTAATCGTACCACAATCTAATTCGGAAATCACCACATCCTGGGCCACATCCACCAGCCGACGGGTAAGGTATCCTGCATCAGCTGTTTTTAATGCAGTATCAGCCAATCCTTTTCGGGCTCCGTGTGTTGAAATAAAATATTCCTGCACAGAAAGACCTTCTTTAAAATTTGAGGTAATGGGTGACTCAATAATTTCACCTTTTCCACCCGTCATGGATTTTTTGGGTTTTGCCATTAAACCACGCATTCCGGCCAACTGTTTAATTTGATCTTGACTTCCTCGAGCACCGGAGTCAGCCATCATATATACGGGGTTAAAACCTTGATCATTTGATTCCATGCCATTCATCATCGCGGCAGCAATATTATTTGTTGCATGGGTCCAAATATCAATGACCTTATTATATCGTTCTCCATCCGTTAAAACATGACGTTTAAACTTATCTTGAATGTCATCCACTTCTTTTTGTGCTTCATCAATAATATCGTGCTTTTTATCCGGAATCAAAATATCGCTAATTGCAATAGATATACCGGCTTTAGTGGCCGCATCAAATCCAAGATTTTTCAATTTATCTAAAAAAGTAACTGTCTTTTGATTTCCGGCTGTGAGATATGTTTCATTTACCAATTTACTCAGACGCTTTTTATCAATTAAATCATCAATATAGCCTACCTCTTCAGGAAGAATATTATTTATAATCACTCGACCAACCGTCGTATCCTTATGCCAAACACCATTGTGGCGGACATTGATAATTGCATTAATATCAACGGATTTATTTTCATTCGCGAGCAAAACTTCTTCAAACGATCCAAAAGATTTACCTTCACCCTTTGCCCCCGTCCGTTTTCGTGTGAGATAGTAAGTCCCCAGCACCATGTCCTGGGATGGAAGTGCCAGAGGTTTTCCATTTGCCGGATGCAATATATTATGACTTGAAAGCATAAGCATCCTTGCTTCCATTTGAGCAGCCAAAGACAAAGGCACATGAACTGCCATTTGATCTCCATCAAAGTCAGCATTAAAAGCTGCACATACCAATGGATGTATACGGAGTGCTTTTCCATCAACCAATACAGGTTGAAACGCTTGAACGCCTAATCGATGAAGTGTCGGCGCACGATTAAGGAGCACTGGATGATCATGAACCACATACTCAAGCACTTTATAAACGACGGGATCCTTTTCTTCAATCAATAGTTTCGCACTTCGTGGCGTTTGTGCATATCCACGGGCAATCAATTCATTGATCATGTGTGGTTTAAAAAGCTCTAATGCCATATCTTTAGGCAATCCACATTCGTTTAGATTTAACTCTGGACCAACCACAATAACTGAACGGCCGGAATAATCAACACGTTTTCCCAATAAATTTTGACGAAATCTCCCCGTTTTACCGCGAATCATATCAGAAATTGATTTCAATGGGCGTCTTGTACCACTTCGAATAGCCGTTTTACGACGACTATTATCAAACAACGCGTCCACAGATTCCTGAAGCATCCGTTTTTCATTCCGTAAAATCACATCTGGAGCTTTGATTTCCATTAATTGTTTCAACCGATTATTTCGTATAATTATACGACGGTATAAATCATTTAAATCACTGGCAGCAAAACGGCCGCCATCTAATGGAACAAGCGGCCTAAGTTCTGGTGGTATAACCGGCAGGATGGATACAACCATCCATTCAGGTTTATTAATTTTTTTAACAGTGGTAATATCCACCAAAAATGACTTCACTACTTTCAGACGTTTAAGGGCATCGGCGCGTTTCTGTTTGGACTTGGAATTTTTAAGTACATCCTCCAATTCACGACGAAGTTCAACCAAATTCATCCGCGATAACATTTCCTTGAGTGCTTCACCTCCCATGGTGGCATAGAAAAAGTCTTCATTATCGCGCTCTTCTTCACCAACTGCGTCAAAACCATATAGTTTTTCCAGCTCTAAATACTCCGGCTCATCAATCATCTCAAATTGTTCTTTATCACTTTTTCCTGGTTCAATCACCAAAAACTGTTCATAGTAAACAACTCTTTCCAAATTCTTAGTACTGATTCCAGCAAGATAACTTAGTTTCGACGGAATTGATCGTAAATACCAAATGTGTACTACGGGTACAGCCAAAGTAATATGACCCATCCGCTCACGTCGTACTTTTTTTCGAGTCACCTCAACACCACAACGGTCACAAATAATACCCCGGTATCGGATACCTTTATATTTACCGCAGTGACATTCATAATCTTTTACTGGACCAAATATTTTTTCACAGAATAAACCATCTTTTTCTGGTTTATATGAACGATAATTGATGGTTTCAGGTTTTAATATTTCACCATAAGATTTCTGTAATGTACTCTCGGGTGAAGCCAATCCAATCGTTATGGATGAAAATCCTTTTGATGTGTCTATTTTATTCGTTTGAATGAAGGTCAAAATAATTCTCCCTTAGTCTAATTCGATGTCTAAGTTAAGTCCCTGTAATTCCTTGATGAGCACGTTGAACGACTCGGGTACTCCGAACGCTGGCAAAGCTTCTCCTTTTACAATAGCGTTATACGCTTTAGATCGGCCATCAACATCATCTGATTTGATCGTCAAAATCTCCTGCAAAGTATGCGCTGCGCCATATGCTTCTAATGCCCAGCATTCCATTTCACCGAAACGCTGTCCGCCAAATTGCGCCTTACCACCAAGTGGCTGCTGTGTTACCAATGAATATGGCCCTGTAGAACGCGCATGCATTTTGTCATCTACCATATGACTTAGCTTCATCATATAAATAGTACCAACTGTTACAGGATTATCAAGCTTTTCACCGGTACGACCATCTATTAATGTCGTTTTTCCCGTAATAGGCAATCCTGCTTTTTTCAGTTCGGCTTCAACTTCGTCCGGTGTGGCACCATTAAAGACTGGTGTTGAATAGCGTACACCCAATACATCTCCCGCCCATCCCAGCATTGTTTCATATAACTGGCCTAAGTTCATTCGAGAAGGCACACCCAGAGGATTTAATACAATATCAACCGGTGTTCCATCTTCCAGAAAAGGTAAATCTTCTTCAGGTACAACCGTTGCTACCACACCCTTATTTCCATGACGCCCGGCCATTTTATCACCTACCTGTATTTTCCGTTTATTGGCAATATCTACCTTTGCCAACTTAAGAATACCAGGTTGAAGTTCATCTCCAACACGTAGTTTAAATACATTTTTTTCTAGTGTTTCTTCTAAGACTCGCCACTCTTTCCAGAAGGATCGCCACACAGCTTTAATCCTTCTCCATGACTGTTTGTCTTCTACCCATGTTTTATCTTGAGAAAAACGTTCTAAATTGTAACTTTTTAATCTTTTTGCAGTGAGTTTTGTCCCTTTTTTAATTAAGGTACGTCCTGAAGAAATATCCCGAATACCATCAGAAACCTGGTCTTTAAGAAGCACGGTTAATTTTACATCTCGCGCTTCTTTTAATTCTCGTTTCAGAATAGCTGTTTCTTTCTGAATAATGAGAATGTTTTTTCTTTCTTCACCCCTGGCAGATTTACTGCGTTTTTCAAACAGTTTTGTGCCAATTACAACTCCTTTTACACCGGGATCAGCTCGCTTGGAAGCATCTTTCACTTCACCGGCTTTTTCTCCAAAAATAGCGCGCAAAAGTTTTTCTTCCGGTGTTGGATCTGTCTCACCTTTGGGTGTGACTTTTCCAATTAAGATATCACCATCCCGCACTTTAGCACCAATGCGAATAATACCGCGATCGTCCAACTCTTTCGTTGCATCTTCACCCACATTTGGTATCTCAGCTGTTAACTCTTCTTCTCCACGTTTCGTATCCCTGACTTCAAGTTCGATTTCATTGATATGGATACTGGTAAACAAGTCATTTTTTACCAGACGTTCGCTAATTACGATGGCGTCTTCAAAATTATATCCTCGCCAAGGCATAAAAGCAACAGTAATATTTTTCCCTAATGCAAGTTCTCCCTTTTCAGTAGAAGTACCATCTGCAATGGGTTGGCCTTTTTCTACTTTCTCACCTTCTACCACGATAGGTCGTTGGTTTTGACAACTATTTTGATTGGTTCGCTTGAACTTTCTCATTTCAATAGTAATAAGGTTTTCCCCTTCAACCAATGTTAAATCTTCCGGTACATCATATGATCGAATAATTATTTTATCAGAATCAACGTAATGGACTCTACCGCTGACAGGAGCAATGACGGCAGATCTAGAATCTACAGCCACCTTAGTTTCAAGACCCGTACCAACAATCGGAGCATCAGGACGGATTAAAGGTACACTTTGTCGCTGCATATTTGATCCCATCAATGCACGGTTTGCATCATCGTGTTCTAAAAATGGAATGAGGGAAGCTGCAACGGATAAAATCTGATTTGGAGCAACATCCATATACTGTACTTGATCGGGTGTTACAATGGGGAAGTCACCTTTTATCCGTGCACGAATGTGCTCACTTGTCAGCATTTCATTCTTACCCAGTTCTTCATCAGACTGGGCAATCATTACACGATCTTCATCGTCAGCTGATAAGTATTTAATTGAATGCGTTGCGTATGCATTACCATTTTTAATTTCTACTTTTCTATAGGGCGCTTCAATAAAACCATGTCGGTTCACAATCGCCAACAACGCTAAAGAAGAAATTAATCCAATATTCGGACCCTCAGGTGTTTCAATAGGACAAAGACGACCATAGTGTGTATAATGAACATCTCTAACCTCAAAACCCGCACGTTCCCGCGTCAATCCGCCCGGCCCTAATGCAGAGATTCTCCGCTTATGTGTTACTTCTGCTAGTGGGTTTGTTTGATCTCCAAATTGAGACATTTGGCTCGTACCAAAGAAAGTGTTTATCACCGTTGTAACGACTCGGGAGTTTATCAAATCCTGAGGTGTAATTGATTCCTGTTCACGCAAATTCATTCGTTCATAAATCGTTCGAAGCATCCGACTCAGGGCAACAGAAAATTGGTTGGTTAACTGTTCTCCGATTGATTTAACACGGCGATTTCCTAAATGATCGATATCATCAGACCCTCTTTCGCCTTTCCGCATATCTACCAGAAAGTTCAACACTTGAACAATATCATCCATCGTTAATACTGTGTCTTCAACCGGTACATTTAAACCAAATTGTTGATTGAGACGATAACGCCCAACCTCACCCAAATCATATTTTTTGGGATTGAAGAAAATTCTCTCAATGAATTTCTGAGCCGTTTCAAGATTTGGCGGTTCACCTGAACGCAACAATTGATAAACAACGCTTAATGCTTCTTCTGTATTATTTGTCGGGTCTTTAATCATTGTATTTTGAAGCATCATTGAATGGAAGTTTTTGTTTGAGTCTACAACTTCAATCGATTTTATTTTTGCTTTTTTTAGCTCATCGATGGATTCTTGACTTAACTCAACCCCACCTTCCATATAGATTTCACCCGTTTGTGTATCAATGATATCCTCAACAACAGTACAACCAATAGCATTCGAAATGTTTTTCGACGCTAGTTTAAATTCTACAATACATCCGAAAGCGCGGAAAATATCTGCATTGGTTGAATATCCCAATGCACGCAATAGCATGGTAACCGGAAATTTCCTCCGACGATCAATAATTGAAAAAATACAATCATTAATATCTGTTGTAAAGTCAACCCAAGATCCACGAAATGGAATAATTCTTGCTTGGTACAATTTCGTCCCATTTGGATGAATAGAACTGTCAAAGAAAACGCCAGGTGAACGCTGTAACTGAGAGACAATTACCCGTTCAGCACCATTGATAACAAACGTACCCTTAGGAGTCATATTCGGAATGTTTCCGAAGTAAACTTCCTGCTCAATGGATTGATCATATTTACTACGATCATCTTCATTCGTGATATGAAGAATTAAGCGAACTTTCAATGGTACTGAATATGTCAATCCTCTATCAATACATTCTTCAGGCGTGTATTTAGCTAATCCCAAAAAATAGTTTTTATATTCTAGAACATAGTTGCGATGAGAATCCTCGATGGGAAAATAATTTGAGAATACTTCTTCAAGTCCGACTTTCAGTCGTTCGTCTTCAGGAACATTTTCCTGAATAAAAGCTTGGAAAGCATCCACCTGAACAGATAAAAGGTCAGGGAATTCTATTTCTGATTTTGTCTTTTCGAACGATTGACGTTCGGCGTACGGATTGGATATGGCAGTCAATTAAGCCTCCATTGTAAAAGTGGAAAAGGACGAAATGTTATCTTTTAAAAAGATCGGTGTTTTTGTCGAATTATTTCAGTTCGACTGAAGCACCAGCTTCTTCGAGTTGCGCTTTTACTTCCTCAGCTTCCGCTTTGGAAACACCTTCCTTTACGGCCTTTGGGGCACTATCAACTAATTCTTTCGCTTCTTTCAACCCTAAGGCTGTCATAGTGCGAACTGCTTTAATAACACTTATTTTTGATGAACCAGCAGATGTTATTACAACATCAAATTCATCTTTTTCTTCTGCCGCAGCTTCTCCGCCACCAGCGGGTGCAGCAGCGACGGCTGCAACGGGGGCTGCAGCGGTTACACCAAATTTTTCTTCAATATCACTGATTAAATCAGAGATTTCCATCATATTGGCATTTTCAAGGTATGTAAGCACTTGGGCTCTCGTAGTATCGGCCATTGTCATAGCTCCTTTTTATTTCTTAATTCGTTTTATGTTCTTTTAAATTACGCAACGCATAACCCACATTAGCCATTGGCGCCTGAAGGGTCCGGGCTAATTTGGTCATTGATGAATTCAATAATGCAGCAAGCATCGCCAGCAATTCTTCTTTGGTTGGCATTTCAGCGATGCGTTTCAATTCACTACCATCCAATAAGTCGCCATCAAAATAAATGGCCTTTACTTCTGGTAATTTGTGGTCTTTCGTGAAATTTTTCAGGACCCGTGCGGGACTGGTTGGGTCTTTATAAGATAATGCGATTGCTGTAGGTCCGCTGAGATATTGATCCATTCCTTCTAAACCATTATTCTTTGCAGCCAACTTTAATAACGTATTTTTTGCAACTTCATATTCCACATCGCTTTTATGAAAATCCCGGCGGAGCTCTGTAATATCTTCTACATTTAATCCAAGGTATTCTGTAAAATATATGGCTTTTGCTCTGCCGAGCTTATCGGTTAATACTTCAACCTGTTTAATATTTTTCGTATTTGGCATTTTTTACCTGATAGTTCCTTGATCCACTTTAATACCAGGACCCATTGTAGATGATACACTAATTTTTTTGAAATAAGTACCTTTCACAGAGGAGGGCTTGGCTTTCATAATTGTATCATAAATCATTTTTATATTTTCAACTAAGGCCGTTTCTTCAAATGAGCTTCTTCCACACTGCGCATGGATAATACCCGTCTTTTCTACTCTTAGTTCGATTTTTCCTGCTTTTAATTCTTTCACTGCTGCTGCAACATCCATAGTTACCGTTCCACTTTTTGGGTTTGGCATTAATCCTTTCGGGCCTAATACCTTTCCCAATTTTCCTAATTCCGACATCATATCCGGTGTGGCAATAATTTTATCCACGTCATCCCATCCGCCTTTAATTTTTTCCAGGTATGATTTGCCAACATAATCCGCACCTGCTTCTTCCGCTTCTTTTTCTTTTGGTCCTTGGGTAACTACTAAAACTTTTACATCTTTACCTGTCCCGTGAGGCAATGATGTAGATACACGAATATTTTGGTCTGCATGACGGGGATCAACACCTAAATTCATAGCCAGATCAACCGATTCATCGAATTTAGTAAATTTTAATTTTTTAACCATTTTTACCGCATCTTCAAGAGAATATTCTTTCATACGGTCTAAATCAGCATTTACTTTTTTACCATTCTTAGTCATTTTCATTAGCCTTTTACCTCCAATCCCATACTCCGAGCTGTTCCACGAATCATTTCCATAGCCATTTCAATCGAATTGGCATTTAAATCTTCCATCTTTATTTCTGCAATATCCCGTAAATCATTTTCAGTTACTTTTCCCACTTTTTCACGATTTGGCTCACCAGATCCTTTGGGAACACCTGCTTTTTTCTTAAGCAGCACAGCGGCAGGAGGCGTTTTTGTAATAAAGGAAAAACTTCGATCAACATAAACGGTAATAACCACGGGGATAATCATCCCTGCCTGATCTTGCGTTGATGAATTGAATGCTTTGCAGAATTCCATGATATTCACACCATGTTGACCCAAGGCCGGCCCAACCGGCGGCGCAGGATTTGCCTGACCTGCAGGAATTTGAAGCTTAATAAAACCTGAAACTTTTTTTGCCATTATTTAGCCTATTTCTCTAATTCAACCTGTAAAAAATCTAACTCGATAGGTGTAGGTCGTCCAAAAATACTGACTGAAACCTTCACTTTTTGTTTATCTTCATTCACTTCATTCACATACCCGGAAAATTCTGCAAATGGACCATCCGTTACTTTGACTGCGTCCCCCACTTTATAAGGAGCTACAACCACTTCACGACCTTCACGGCCTTCTACTTCCCCTAAAATTCTTGTTATTTCATCTTCCTTAAGAGGCTGAGGTTCACCCTTAACTCCAACAAAATTCATCACGCCCGAAATGTTTTCCACAATATGGCGTGCAACTTTTGAGTCACTCATATGAATTAAAATATATCCCGGGAAAAAAACTTTATTTTTTATCTTCTTTTTGCCATCTTTCATTTCAATAATTTTTTCAGAAGGCACCAGGATATTCTCAACTTCATCAGACATTCCTTCGTAATCCAACTCAAAAAGGATGTTTTCCCGAACTTTCTTTTCCTTACCGGAAATCACTCTCAGAGTGTACCAATTCATAAGTTAAAGTATTACCTGCATAAGGGTGGCGAGAATTCGGTCAATAAAAAATAGAAATACACTGACCATGATGGAGAACGAAATAACAACAAATGTTGATCCTTTTAACTCATCCCATTTTGGCCAGGACACTTTGTTCATTTCAAATTTTACGTCGGAAAATATTTTTGTAATCTTGTTCATTCTAACTTAACTAAATCGATTCCTAATTCATTTTTACTTTTACTGCAGGAGTGACAGGAATCGAACCTGCAACCCCCGGTTTTGGAGACCGGTGCTCTACCTAATTGAGCTACACTCCTATGAGATATTTTAGCCGAAAAACGACCAAATAATCATCCGGAATTCCTACTTGGTCTCTTTGAAGATTACGTGCTTACGCACCACTGGATCGTACTTACGATATTCGACGCGATCCGGGTGTAATCGTTTACTTTTAGTAACTGTATACCGGTAACCAGTACCCGCTGTACTCTCCAACTGAATGATCGCCCGTTTGCTATTTCCAGCCATTCGCGAGCCTATTCCGTAATCTCAGTTACCACGCCAGCACCAACCGTATGCCCACCCTCACGAATGGCAAAACGCAGTTCCTTATCCATGGCAATTGGCATTATCAGTTCAATATCAAGTTCCACATTATCTCC
>Ga0257109_1000354_pt1 | contig 14623 bp, 14 predicted proteins | sample LP_taG_8_FD_191566 | JGI IMG/M metagenome (GOLD analysis project Ga0257109, IMG submission 191566) | Marine microbial communities from Northeast Subartic Pacific Ocean, Canada - LP_J_2011_P26_2000m | ecosystem: Environmental > Aquatic > Marine > Oceanic | place: Canada: Northeast Subartic... | reverse complement strand
ATGTCTATCCCTATGCATAATGGTAGCCAGCCATTATTAGATGGAAATGACTCTGGGGGGAAATTCATCAGTTATTTATTGAAAGTGGCATTTCAATGATCAGACTTCTATCTATTCTTACTTGGGCTGCAATTCTTACAGGCCAGGGGAATGGTAAACTAACAGGCCGTATTACCAGTAGCGAGACCGGTGAAGGATTAGCAGGTGTCAATGTGATGGTGAAAGGCACGTATTATGGCACTGCGTCTGATGTGGATGGATATTATACTATTTCGCAAATAAACCCTGGGATATATGATATTGAAGCTTCGATCATTGGCTATAAAGTAGTCTTGCAAACGGGGATCAGATTAGAACCAGCCCAATCCATTACTCTAGATTTTCTTATGGAAGAAACTGTCCTAACGATTGGAGAGGAAGTGGTGGTGATGGGTAAAAAACCTCTTTTTGATGTGAATGAAACATCATCCATGACCCGAGTAAGTAGTACTGAAATAGCAAATAAGGTTGTTAGCAGTGTGGAAGACATTCTTGCGCAACAGATTGGTGTTACCAAACAAGATAATGAGATTCATATCCGCGGTGGCCGTATCGATGAAAGTCTTTTTGTGGTTGATGGTATGTCCATTAAGGATCCTTTATCAGGGTATTCTGGCAACTTGTTCGTTAATGCAGATGCAATCGAAGAACTTGAGATTGTTACTGGGGGTTATAATGCGGAATATGGGCAGGCCATGTCAGGTGTGGTAAATATCACCTTGAAGGAAGGGCAAGATCATTTCGAAGGCGCGTTCAAATATGTCAGTGATAATTGGGGTATGACAAAAGATATGTTGGCGCACTATAATACGGATAGAATCGAATTTAACCTTGGCGGTCCTGATCCTATTTTAGAATTACTACCAAAAGTTATAGGTACTGATTTACCAGGAAAATTTTCCATGTTTTTTAACGGATACGGTAAAGTATACGATGGTAATCTTCCTGTTGCAGGTACGCTTTATCCCCATCGCAATTGGGCACCACCCCTAGGGATGAATGAAGAATCAGCCGATCAATTCCTGCAGTCTCTGGCACGGCGATCGAACAATGACTGGCATGTACTTTATAAACTGACCTGGGATATTTCTGCCAAAAGAAAACTTAGCTTATCCTATGATCTATCATTGAACATTAACCAGGGGTTTTTCATGCCCAGAGCTTTCTCATCTACGTACTTCCCGTACAGTTATATCCAGATCCTGGATAATTATAATACGGTCACCCGTGAAACTCGTTTAATAAATATTAATTGGACCCATACACTGAATACCCAATCTTTTTATGAAGTGACTATGGGCCGATTTATCACAATTGAGCACAGCGCCGTACAGGATCTGCATTGGACTGAATACAAGGAACGGCTGGATCTGGAACCAATAAACTATACAGTCACAGACCGCGATGGGAATATACTGATCACCTATGGTGATGAATTTTATGATACTGGCTTCGCTCCGGAATGGTATGACCTAATTAGCGATAACTACCGCTTGGATGCTGATTGGACTTATCATACACAGACTAGGCATAAAATCAAGGCGGGAATTGAAAATACTCTCACCAGAATCCAGGTGGTCGATATTGATGAACCTTGGATTGGCAGCACTGGTTTTGGCGCGAATTATGATGCCTATAAAGCTAACACAATGTTTGGTGCATTATATTTCCAGGACCGCATCACTTTTGAAGGTATGACAGTGAATCTGGGTATGCGATATGATTACTGGTTCCCGGGAAAATATGTTGAGGATGCAATAAATGACCCCAACACAGTCATTATTACGGATGCGGCTCGGCAGAAATTTCTTGATGAAACATTTAGTCTTTTTGATTATAGAGTGAAAGGGCGCTTCAGTCCACGATTTGGTATATCTCACCCAGTGACTGATAATGATGTGTTGTATTTCTATTATGGTCATTTTTCACAATTACCCACCTTTCAATACGTTTATGCCAAACTGCAGTCTACGTCCCAATCCACCTATCAAGTTTTTGGTAACCCAAACCTTAGTCCCAAGACAACTGTACAATATGAATTGGGTATAAAACACCGTTTCAGTGAGGATCAGGTACTGGAAATGAAAGCCTACTGGAAAGACATGTTTGATTATGAAACATCCCAGACGATTTCACCATCGAACCCTAAATATGCTCACCTGCGCTTTAATATGTATTTCAACGCGGACTACGCAAGGGCCAGAGGTGTAGAGATCATATTGAAAAGTCGTGTCCTGCAGAACTGGTTTGCTGATGTCAATTTTAATTATTCCATCATAACAGGCAAGAGTTCAACACCGCTGGATAATCTCCTGGTCCAGGCTGGCGAACTACAAGAGAAACCATTGGGTGAAAATTATATGAGTTGGGATAGACCGCTGCAATTTTTCAGCAATCTCTATTATAACCACCCTTCCAATTGGGGTTTTTCACTTAGAATTGAACTGGGTTCAAATCGTCGTTATACGAGATCAATCCCTGGCACTAGGGAATATCAAGATGGAATCATTCAAGTAAATGGCCAAGAATATTATATCGGCACTCGGGAAGATGACAAACCCTATGCTTACTTGGGTAATTACACACCAAAACTGTTCCGCATGCTGGGTCTTGATGGCTTGAATGGTACCAGCACGATTGATGTGAAACTATTTAAAACATTTCAAATAAATACTATAAAAATGAAAATGTTTTTCGATATTGAAAATTTACTTGATGAAAAAATCCCGCGTAGGATTAATTCATTTACAGGTTTGGGTTATGGGCCAGGAGTCATATTACCATATAGCATGATTAATAGTCCCAATCCGAATTATGATCCATCACGTTTTCGCCGTCCACGAACAATTGAATTAGGGATACAGTTTTTCTTTTAATGTTATACTTGTATAGATATATGGTATTTGTGATTGTTCTGACAGGATCAATACTTGGTCAAAACTTTTTTCCTATTCTGGGAGGCCAAAGAGCTGGCACATCTATATTTACCTTCTTAAAGATTGGTGTCAGCGCACGTGCAGAGGGCATGGGTGAGGCAGTGGTTGCGTTGCAGCAGGATGCTGCATCTATTTACTATAATCCCGGGACGATCGCTCAATTTTCCGGCACAAAATTTTCGGCCTCGCGGATTAAATGGCCAGCTGATATAAACTATGACTATTTTGCTTTTACTCGAAAATTAGCAGGGCGCCATAGTATCGGTTTCAGTGCGGGAATTTTACATATGGCACCAATGATGGAAACCACTGAGTATTTACCCCACGGTACAGGAAATTATTTCACTTATCAGGATCGGTTTATTGGCCTTACTTATGGCGCCAGAATGACTGATCGCTTTAGTTTTGGTATTACCATCAAACATGTCCAGGGAGATTTAGCTGGGCATCAGCTAAGCACGCCGATGATGGATATGGGGACTTTTTATTGGACAGGCTACAGGTCACTACGTTTTTCAGCATCCCTATCTCATTTTGGCAGTCAGGCCAAACCAGCCGGTACATTTGAAAAGAAGTATCTGGATTCAGAAACGGGTGAAGAAACAATTTCCCAAACAGAATTTCAGGAGTTTTCTCCGCCTTCAATCTTTCGCGTTGGTGCGGCAATGGATGTGATCGATAAACCGGGACAGGTAATGGTATTAGCTCTGCAACTGAATCACCCCGTAGACAATGCAGAAAATATTGCTGCCGGATTGGAATATACCTTCATTGAAATATTACAAATTCGTGCAGGATACCGCATTAATAAAATAGAACAGAATTATTCCTTTGGTGTAGGGTTAAATATACCCGCCGGTCCAGTAATCCTTAATGTTGATTATGCCTATTCCAATTTCAATCATCTTACTGATCCGGTACGTTTTACGTTAGGAATCTCTTTAAAATGAAATTGCGTATTCTATATTTATCCCTTGCTCTGCTGATCTTAGGCTGTATCGAAAAGATGACTTTGCCAACTGCAATTAATAGTAATACTGAATTTGCGGCAGGGGATACCACATATTTAATAGTTAATCCCGTATGGGATGAAACTTACGGTTTTGTTGCTCCCATTGAAATTTCCATTGCGCCAGATGGACACATTTTTGTCGCAGATTCTGCAGCGAATTGCATATTTGTTTTAGATCAAAGTGGAAATGTACTCAGCGGTTATGATGATTTGAAGGACTTGGATATTATTGATGATACTGTAATAAGCCCAATTGATGTAGATGTGGATCAAAAAATGAATGTCTATTTTATTGATGGTAGTAATCGAATATATCGCTGGAGTCATTATTGGAATAATGTGGGCGTTAAATCTTTTGCTACTGCTGCCGTTTTTTCGAATACAGAAACGGGAGACACAACCAGGTTAGATCATCAGAATCCTTTGTGGTTCGAGTTATTGAATCATCCTGAATGGATAATGACTAGTATTGAGTGGTCGAATGAACAGACAATGATCGATTCAATCTTAGGCCCACATGTGTTTTTTGAGGGATCCTGGGCGCGTAATACATTCGCTGATTTATATTATGAGAGTGAGAACAATAGCTTTTCAGGTATTGCCGCTACGCTGGATAGTGATAATTATATTTATGCGCAGGATTATCATCATAATCGGATCATAAAAATTCTCCTAGAGCGATCCCAATACATACAGTTATCAAATGGAGAATTGGTTTGGGTACATTCTGGAACTTTTGGTCAGACCGTAATAGCAGAGGGTACAGGTGCTGGTACTGTAAACCTACCATTGGGTATCGATGTGGATTATGCTGGTAATTTGTATTATTCTCAAGGGGGAGAATTTTTCGCAGTTCATAAAGTTAGACCTGTCGTAACTGGCCCATATACAGTTTATCAATCAGTATTTCAGGTGGGCATTAATGAAATCATGGATCTCTTCCGATTTGGTTCCCCAGCAGATGTAGCTGTAGATTTAAACCAGAATATTTATGTTGCCAACACTGAGGGACAGGAAATACAGGTGTTTAATTCCAATGGACAGTTATTTAAAAAAGCTGGTGTAGAAGAAGTGACTGTTGATACTACAATGTGGGTTACACACGGGAATGTGGATATCAAAGTAGATACATTTATTGTGAAAGAGATGAAGGGATTTTTAACTAGTCCGCAAGCTGTAACCGTAGATAAGCGCGGTGTAATCTATATATGTGATACACCTACAAGTCGAATTTTGCGCTACCGTTTATCAAATAAGCTGGATGAAGATTTACAACCCATACAATGATTAGATTAGTTATTTACTTTATTTTTTTAGTAGGGTTATTGTTATCTCAGGAAGTAACAACATTTATTAAATATTTTAACAATGATCGTGATTTTCTTGGCGATAAACCTATGCTGGCGAGTGAAAGAAGCGCTGTAAAACATATACGCGTTTCTTATAATGAGGCTAAACAGCCGATCTTTAAGGAATGGATCAATACACAGGGTCAGCCCGACAAGCGAGAAATATTTTCTTATGACAAGGAAGGTAAATTATTGAGCCGTGCTATTCTTAAAAAAAATAATAAACCTGACAAAGTGATTACCTATGGTGATTCAGAACCATGGGGCATTGAGTTTCGTAAATATTTTTATAATGATAATGTGAATATACTCTATGTTGCTCAGCGCTCAGAATTCCAGATGTCAGCTGGAAACCAGCTTGAACAGATAAACTTTTTTACGGTAGATAATAGTCATTATGGATCCATTTCATTTGCTTATGATCGTCTAGGTTTTGTAACGAATGAAATCTGGATAAAAGAACCGGAAAATCAAATTGTGCGCCGTTTTAAATACCAATACGATATCATGGCGCAGGTAAAACAAATTTGGGAATACGACCGAACTGGTAATTTGATAAGCCATCAGGCGCTACAGCAAGCACCAGCGGATGAACTGTATAAAAAACCGCCCCCGCGAACTGGAAATTTGCTAAGTGAAGCAGGTCTAATTATTGAAGAATTACGTTCCAGTAGAATGTTAGCGCCGAATCCAGCATTCATCCCGGTTACCCTTTGGGATCAACTTGTTACAATTAATGAAGACCGGCTGGATATAGATTTTATCAGCGTGAATGATAAGAATATAAAATTTAAAGAACCGAATGGTCAGGATATTTTGTCAATTTCTTTAGATCGTGTCACATCCGTTGTTTCACGCTTTGGTGAAATAATCTACCCCTGATATTGCTTTTCCAAAATTTTGGGAAGTAAATTGCACTATCACTGGATGGGTAAATCCAACCATATACCATGAATAAACGCCAAACTACTAAAGCACTAGCCTTAGTTTTATTAATTTTATCAACCTTGTTTGGTCAGGGCACATCATACCCGCCACCAACTACACTGGTAACCATACCAACAGCTGGAACCCTTGTCCGCGGTAGTTTTTCCATGGAAATGCGTGTTCAAAAAGGTGGTGGAATGTCTACTGCGCTGCAAGCGGGTATTACTGACCGGTTTCAGTTTGGATTATCATACGGTGCTTCCAATCTTATTGGTGATGACAGTTTGCGTTGGTATCCGCGACCAGAAGCAAATCTTAAATATCGCTTGATTGATGAGACGACATCTATGCCTGGTGTTGCTATGGGCATTAATACACAGGGTTTTGGTGGATATAATGATGCTGATTCCTTGAAACGATATGATACAAAAGCCTATGGATTTTATACATCTGCGAGCAAGAACTGGCAGACACCACTAGGGAATACTGGGTTGCATGCTGGGATGAGTTATAATTTCCTAGAAATAGCGGATGGTGATGAGGACCCCAATTTATTTTTCGGAATGGATCTTGAATTCAACCCAGAGCTATCTGTATTAATAGAGTGGAATGCTGCTTTAAACGAAAATGATATGCAAAGTAAAAGTCTAGCAATTAATAAGGGTGGGTATCTTAATGCAGCCGTGCGGTGGACATTTGTTGATCATCTGCATATTGAATTAGATTTTAATAACCTACTATTTGATGATGATAAGGTAGACTACTTTAATAGGGAATTAAAAATAACCTATATCGAATATTTTTAAAGCACTTCATCAATGTTTCCCAGGTGTGTTTTGTTTTATTTCATGGTTGCGTACGGCATATGCAGCCAGAATGACCTAGAAAAGGGAATTGCTTTTTATAATCAGCGTCTTGAGGGTAGCGTTAAGAGTTCCGCTAAACCAGAACCGATTACCAGCGCAATAAATGATTTTCAGTATGCACTAAAGAACGCTGCTACTGAAACCGATGCTGCTCTATACCTGCTAAAATCTTATTACTTTCGGGGCAAGTATGTTCACAAGGATAAAGAAAAACAAAAATTCGATTTTAGTAAAGGCAAAGCATTAGGTGAAAAGTATATCAAAAAATATCCTGATTCAGCGCCATTTCAGTATTGGTATTTAGTAAATCTTGGCAGTTGGTCTGAGGTTTATGGAATAATAACTGCCGCTCGTGAAGGTGTAGCTGACCTTATGAAAGAGCACTCTGAAATAATTATTTCTATCGATCCTGAATATGAAAATGGCGGCGGTTATTTCATGCTTGGCGCCGTTCATTTCAAATCACCCTATATTCCCTTTTTACTGTCTTGGCCAGATAATGATGATGCTATCAAGTACCTAACAAAAGCATTAAACATTGGTGAAGCGACTTCAAACCAAAAGGTATATTTAGCACAAGCAATGTATAAAGACGGACAAAAAATTCGCGCAATTGACATGTTGAAAGAGGTTGCAAATATGCAGCCATCAGCGGAGGGAACAGTTAAAGATTGGGAACAGATTGAACTTGCCGAACAATTATTGTCAGAATATCGCTGACTTTTTAATACTTACACTGTTTATAAATAATAGTAATTAAAAAATGTCCGATTTAAAAGAATCCAAAATATCCTCAGAAAATGTATATAAAGGTAGTTTTTTAGATATTAGAAAAGATAGAGTAACGCTACCCGATGGGAAAACATCCACTAGAGAATGGATAAAACATCCAGGTGCAGCTTGTATCATACCTGTTATGTCAAATGGTAACATTGCACTAATAAAGCAGTACCGTTATCCCGTGCAGTCTGAAATGATTGAACTTCCCGCAGGGAAACTAGATCCAGGAGAAGATCCACAAAAGTGTGCAAGTAGGGAGTTGGAAGAAGAAATTGGATTCACAGCTGGTAAATTGACCTTTATCTGCAAAATCCATCCAGCGATTGGTTTTGCCAGCGAAGTAATGTGGATTTACCTCGCTGAGAATTTGACCAAAAGCGCAAAGAATACCGATCATGATGAATTTATTGAACTTTTACCCACAGATTTGAATGATGCGGTTCAAATGGTTTGGAATGGAGAAATCACTGACGTAAAAACAATCATCGGTATTTTGTGGGCCGAACGTCTGCTTTCGTAATCACTATCTTTTTTCCTACATTTAGTTATGTCAGAATCCTTAGCAAATTGTATTAAGGCAAAATCACACGAGCTTGGTTTCCAAAAAGTAGGTATAACAAGAGCGGTCTCTACTTCTGAAGAAAAAGAAAAATTGGAAACATGGTTATCACGTGGACACCATGGAACAATGTCATGGTTAGCAGAGCGGAAGCATGAGCGAGGGGATATCTTTACTTATTTTCCGGATGTAAAATCAGTTATCTCACTGGGTATGAATTATTACACTGGTTATGGTCAGAGTGAATTGAATTCGGACAATAAATTCAGTAATTATGCCTGGGGTGAAGACTACCATGATATATTGAAATCGAGGTTATATAAATTGTTAAACTGGCTGAAAATAGAAATGCCAGACCTAAACGGAATTGCCTGTGTTGACACATCACCAGTCATGGATAAGGTATGGGCGCAGCGCGCGGGATTAGGTTGGCAGGGGAAACATACCAATCTAATTACAACAGATTTTGGCAGTTGGTTATTCCTTGGAGAATTGCTTGTTGATATTGAGTTGGATTATGATGAGCTATTCAGTGAAGATCTATGTGGTTCGTGTACGTCATGCATTGATGCTTGCCCTACACAGGCACTGGGAGAATATGAGATTTACGCAGAAAAATGCATTTCCTATTTAACAATTGAGCATCGGGGAGATTTCTCCGATAATCGTTCAGAATTACATAATTGGATTTATGGCTGTGATATATGCCAGGAAGTTTGTCCATGGAACCAAAAATTTTCTCAAGTTACTATTCAAAATTATTTTTATCCAAAAAAGGAGATATTATATTGGACGAATGAAGATTGGGAAAGAATTGATGAAGAAGGTTTTCGCAAATTATTCAAAGGCAGTGCTGTAAAAAGAACAAAGTATTCAGGATTGTCAAGAAATATAAATGCCAATAGGTAAGGATGTATTATGTCTAAAGTCGGAATAGTTCTCTCAGGGTGCGGTGTAAATGATGGTTCAGAGATTCATGAAGCAGTTATTACTATGCTAGAACTTGATAAAGCAGGTGCAGATATAGTGTTAATGGCACCTAATATTGATCAATTACATGTTATCAATCATGCCACTGGTGACGAAATGGATGGTTCCAGAAACGTATTGGTAGAATCTGCGCGTATTGCTCGTGGTAATATTAAAGATATTGCAGAAATTACATCAGATGAGCTTGATGCATTGATTTTCCCGGGAGGGTTTGGTGTAGCAAAGAATTTATCTGATTATGCAATGGCAGGTGCTGAGTGTTCAATAAACCCTGATGTACAAAGGCTTTCAAAGGAAATTCACAATGATGGTAAACCCATAGGCGTAATTTGTATTGCACCAGCTATGATGGCTCAAATACTTGGCGAGAAAACTGAATTGACTATTGGTTTTGATGATCAAACAGCCAGTGATATAAATACGATGGGAGCAAAGCATATTACTTGCCCTGTAGAAGAGATTGTTATCGATAAGGATAAAAAAGTTGTCTCAACCCCTGCTTATATGGAGGCTAAATCTATAAAAGAAGCAGCGGAGGGCATCCAGAAATTGGTAGAACAAGTCTTACAAATGGCGAAGTAGATAATTGAATTTGGAAAAAATACCTTAATTACTATTAATTGATCAAAAAATAATGAGATATTGGTTTTATTCTGAAACAGGTAGCTAAAATAGGTGATATTCCTGATTGTGGGAGTAAGTTGATCATGGTAGATGATCGACCTATCGCATTATTTAACATAAGGGGTAAGATTCTTGCTTGGGATAACCGTTGTCCCCATAGGGGTGCGTCACTAGCCGATGGCAATATTTCAGAAGATGTGATTCAATGTAAATTACACCTGTGGGAATTTAATACTCGCACAGAATGTGCAATTGCAAATCCTACGATTAAGGTGAGGTCGTATCCTGTAAAACTACAGAATGATATTGTATATATTGATGTGCCAGCTGTCGGAGTTAAGACCTAAAGGCCCATTTCAGATACTGTCTTTTGCACAGCAGCTAGCGTGTCGTTCAGAGCTTCTTTTTCATTAACTTGGAGTTCAAACTCAAGTATCCGTTCTACACCGTCTGCGCCGATGACGGTGGGTACGCCAATAAAATAACCGTCAATACCAAACTCGCCTTGGCACAGAGATGCGCACGGAATAACCCTTTTTTTGTCTTTTATATACGATTCAGCCATCTCTATCGCAGATTGAGCTGGGGCATAGAAAGCAGATCCATTGCCAAACAACTTAACAATCTCACCGCCGGCAAATCGTGTTCTTTCTTCAATTTCAGAGAGACGTTCTGCAGAAATCAAGTTCGTAACAGGAACGCCACCAATAGTTGCTAAACGGGTTATAGGTACCATCGTATCACCATGACCTCCAAGAACCATGCATGTGACATCTTGAACAGAATAACCTGTCTCCATTGCAATAAAAGTCCTGAATCGCGTACTATCTAGAGCTCCAGCCATACCCACTACTTGGTTTTTAGGGAATCCTGAAACTTTATAAAAAGCATAGACCATCGCATCAAGGGGGTTTGAAATCACAATTACAAAAGACCGGGGAGCCTGTTCCTTTATGTTCTCAGCTACATCTTTCATGATGCCTAAATTGATTTCCAGTAGATCTTCCCGGTCCATACCCGGTTTTCTGGGAATCCCGGCGGTAATAATGAAAACATCAGCATCTTTAACATCTTTCCAATTTGAGGTACCGGTAATAATGGCATCATAGCCATCGTGGGGACGAAGTTGCATGAGATCAAGCGCTTTACCTTTAACCATGCCTTCAGCCTTTGGAATATCAAAAATTATAATGTTACCTAGTTCTTTCTGTGCAGCTAATAAGGCCAGGTTTCCACCAATTTGACCACCGCCAATTAATGCGATTGTTTTCCTAGACATTTATACCTCCATTAGTGGATCATTAACGTGTAATGAACTTACAATATGATATCTATTTTCTGATATGAAAAACCCCGCTAAGTGGGGTTATAAAGGGATGAACTAGGTATTCTAATTATTCGACAGGTAAAACGTTGACAATTTTTCTTGTTTTCCCCTTTTGACTGAATTTTACTACACCATCTGCTGTGGAAAATAACGTATCATCACCAGCGCGCTTCACATTCAAGCCGGGATGTGTTTTCGTACCCCGTTGGCGGAGTATGATACCACCTGCTAATATTGATTGTCCGTCTGTTACTTTGATCCCTAGCCTCTTTGCATTAGAATCGCGACCGTTTCTACTACTGCCAACCCCCTTTTTATGTGCCATTATTCTACCCCTTTTTTCTTTGGAGGTGAGGTTTCAGTATCTTTAGAAGAATTATTTTTCTGTACTTTTTTGGTACTAGACGCTTGAAGGTTATTTACCTTTAATAGAGTATATCCTTGCCGATGTCCATTTTTTCTTTGGTATCCTTTACGGCGTTTCTTTTTATAAATAAGCAGTTTTTTGTCGCGGTTATGTTCCAGTATTTCTACAGTCACAGAAGCACCAGCAACTGTGGGAGTGCCAACTACAATATTTTTCCCGTTATCCGATAGTAATACCTGGTCAAATTTTACCCGGTCCCCAACTTTCCAATCTTGAGACGATACTTTTATGGTATCGCCTTCAGATACACGATATTGTTTTCCTGATATTTTTACTATTGCGTACATATTTTACCTTAAAAGCCCGCGAAGTTACGTGCAAGCGGATTTCTATACAATATCAACCTTATTAGTGACATCTTTACCATCTTTTGCTCGATAAAACCGATATTGATCTCTTTTTATAGAGGAATTAGCTTCAACAGAAATATGTACAAAGTTTTGCCACATGAGCCCACGTATTATTTTTTTCTTATTGGTGTCCAAAAATTCTGCATTTTCAGGGTGTAGATCCAGGCGAAGTCGCAGATCACTGAATTTACTCTTATATCTGCGTAGCCAGTGATCGATTCTTGTGATAAGAGTTTCAAGAGAAATAATTTTTCCGGCACCATGGCAGGTAGGACATTCATCACTCATTGAATCAAGCAAACTTAGTCGAATACGTTGCCGCGTCATTTCCAGGAGTCCAAATTCGCTAATAGGTGATACTGCAACTTTTGCACGGTCTTTTTTCAGTTCTTTACGCAATTCATAATATACCTTACGCTGGTTATCCTCTTCGCGCAAATCAATGAAATCAATTACGATCAATCCTGAGAGGTCACGCAGACGTAATTGCCGAGCTACTTCCCGTGCTGCCTCCAGGTTAATTTTAAGAGAGTTTTCTTCATGTCCTTTTTTACCTACGAACCGTCCGCTATTCACGTCCACAACAACCATGGCTTCTGTTTTTTCGATAATCAGATATGCACCGCTTTTTAGCCAAACTTTTGGTCGTAACAACTTGGCAATATCATCTTCAATACCCATGCCTTCAAATACTGGAGTTTTCAGTTTGTAATAGTCTAATCTGGATGCCATGTTAGGGGACACTTCCTCCAGGTAGGTTTGTGTCTTGCGATACAATTTTTTTGAATCAATAACTATTTTTTCCACATCTGAACTGAACAAATCACGGATTACGCTGGAAGCTGTTTCTAGGTCTTCGTAAACAATGCACGGTGCTTTTGCCCGTTTTGTCTTGCTTTCCAGAGTTCGCCATTTTTTTATTAATGTCTTGTAATCATTGCTCAATTGTTCCTCTGATTTTCCCTCGGCTACAGTTCTTATAATTAATCCCAAATTATCTTCTTTTAAAGAATTCGCAATTTTTTTCAACCGCCTCCGTTCATACTTATCCCACATCTTTTTTGAAATACCAATGTATTTTGCGTTGGGGACTAAGACTAATAATCGGCCAGGTATTGCCACTTCGGTTGTAACCCTTGGACCTTTGCCCGCAAACGGTTCTTTTATCACCTGGACAAAAATTTCCTGCCCAGTTTGAAGATCTACTTTAATTGAACCATGATTGCGGTTATTTTTATTATGATGTTCATCGGAATCCGTTTCATCAAGGTATTTATTATTTTGGATTTCAGTAAATGGAAGAAACGCATTGATATCATAACCAATATCTACAAATGCTGCCTGCATTCCCGGTAGTACATTTTCAACAACTCCTCTATATACATTACCGACCATCCGATGTTTATCTTGTTTTTCGATATATACCTCGACCAATTGACCATCCTCAAGGATAGCGATACGGGTTTCACCCATACTTTCATTGATATAGATTTCTTTTTTCATATTTTCACCTTTATATATTTATTGCCGGCAGATAATTAGTATCTGCACAGCTTCGTCAGTCCGTCTTCACAGGCGGACCAGCTATCTTTATCTTTAAGGTGATGGGATTCTAGTAGGAAGGAACGGGTTTTACCCCGCTGATAAAAACTTTGTTAAATATTTTCAATTATGTTAAAAATTCTTTTTCTGGTTTAAAATCCTCTAGAAACTATCACCAGGAGAAAAGCTACCTTATATTCTAATGCTCCACAAGTGTTATTATTTCCAGCACTTATTTGTTTGAAAACTCCCGATTATAGATTAATATTTGGGAAATTAATATTGAATAGTCGTGATTTGCACCATATTGCCGCGACAGAAAAAAACGTTGCTAAAAAGGTTATAAGCCCCGAATAGTAACGGGGTTTTTTATTATGAGTAGGATAAAAGACATCTTCAAAGATCGAATTCTGGTTCTCGATGGAGCAATGGGAACCATGGTTCAATCGTACAACCTGACGGAAGCGGATTTTAGAGCAGAACGGTTTAAAGATCACACTAGCGATCTTAAAGGGAACAACGATCTGCTCTGCCTGACACGTCCTGATGTAGTGGGGGAGATCCATAAAGCCTATTTCGATGCTGGGGCAGACATTGTGGAAACCAATACCTTTAATGCCAATGCCATTTCTCAACAGGATTATGATACAGAAAGACTGGCCTATGAAATCAATCTGGAAGCAGCCAAGATTGCCAAATCAACTGCAGCATTATTTTCTGATAAACCTAGGTTTGTAGCCGGCGCATTGGGACCCACAAATCGAACCGCTTCATTGAGCCCTAGTGTAAATGACCCAGGTTTTCGGAATATAAATTTTGACGAGCTCAAAGATGCCTATTACGACCAGGCGAGGGGGCTTTCGGAAGGGGGAGTAGATCTTTTCCTGATTGAAAC
>Ga0257109_1000352_pt1 | contig 14643 bp, 10 predicted proteins | sample LP_taG_8_FD_191566 | JGI IMG/M metagenome (GOLD analysis project Ga0257109, IMG submission 191566) | Marine microbial communities from Northeast Subartic Pacific Ocean, Canada - LP_J_2011_P26_2000m | ecosystem: Environmental > Aquatic > Marine > Oceanic | place: Canada: Northeast Subartic... | reverse complement strand
TATTCTAGACCCTCAACAAAGAAGTTTTCTGGGAATACTTCCGCGTAGTTTTCTGGGAACCTAAAGCCATGTCTTTTATCATATGTTTCCAAACCTTTTTTTAGTGCTGCGACTGCTTGATTCTGAAGTTCAGAATCTATGGTGGTATAGACCTCTAAGCCTTCTTTATATGCATCCAAACCGTATTCACTAACCATATATCTTCTAATGGTTTCAGCAAGGTAAGGTGCATTAGTTTCAGAAACAAGGCCGTGATAAGTCGCTGAAATTGGTGCCTTTATGGCTAGATCAAACTGCTCTTTATGTATAGAGCCTAAATCAAGCATCCTTGTTAAAATCCAATTCCTTCTAATCATAGCCCGCCTTGGATTGATTAATGGGTTCATGGAAGAAGGAGCCTTAGGGAGGCCAGCAATCATTGCCCATTGGGCTAAATTTAAATTTTTTATTGATGCGCCGTAATACACTTCACTGGCTGAAGCTATACCGTACGCTCTATTCCCTAAAAATATTCTATTTACATAAAACTCAAATATTTCTTTCTTGGTATAAATTCTTTCTAATCTATAAGCTAGAAAAATATCTTTTATTTTTCTAAATAAATTGACATCTCTGCCGGTGAGGTAATTTCCAGCTACCTGCATTGTGATGGTGCTGCCCCCACCCTGCACTTCACCAGAAATTAATAACCTTAAGACTGATCTTATTAAGCCCGAATAGCTAACTCCTGAATGATTAAAAAAATTATCGTCTTCGGCAGCTAGAACAGCTTTTACGAAATAAGAAGGAATTTCATCAAACTTTAAAGCGGATCTTCGTTTCTCACCAAACTCGCCGATCAACTTATTATCGGCTGTAAATATTTTTAGTGGGACTTGTAATTCTATTTCTCTTATTTCTTGAGCTTCAGGAAGCTTCTCCGAAATATAAATGTTAAGACTACTTATGCCAGCTAATAAGCAAGCAAGCAGAAATAAAAAAGCCCTAAAGTAAAAATTATTTATAAATGTGATCATCAGGCATTATCAATTGTATTCGACAATCTCTGGGTAAAGATATAATAAGATCATGCGTATATTTATAGTGGGTCCTATGGCTTCAGGCAAGTCGACTCTAGGAAAAAAGCTTGCTCAAACACTGGAGATAGACTTTCTTGATACAGATAATGAAATAGAAAAGAAAGCCGGAGCAGAAATCTCCTGGATATTTGAGGTTGAAGGTGAAGACGGCTTCAGGGAAAGAGAAAGCAAAGCTCTTCAAAAATCTGTAGAAAAAGACAATGTTGTTATCTCAACTGGCGGGGGCATAGTAACAATAGAAGAAAACCGAGATCTGATGATTGCTAAAGGGAAAGTGGTGTACCTTAAGACACCTATAGAGATTCAACTAAATAGAACTGAAAATGATAAAAAAAGGCCTTTGCTTTCTCAGGGCAGCAGGGAACAGACTCTTAGGACCTTGAAGAAAGAAAGGGACCCTCAATACGAAGAAATTGCGGACATAACAATTAATCAGGATCAACAAAAGAACAGAAATACAGTTATCGATGAAATAATAGATAAGTTGTCGAATTAATAAGATAAAAATGGAAACCGTTGAAATAGAACTAAGTGAGAATTCTTATAAGATTGATATTGGGTATCAGTTTTTGTCTAAAGAAACATTTTCTGGTCTTTTAGAAAATAAAGAAGTTCTTCTTGTCTATGATAAAAATATTAGTGGGCCTGTCCTTAGTGATACAGAATCTATCTTGAAGCCTTTATCAAATGAGTTTCTAACAATTGGATTAGAAGCCTCTGAAGAAAATAAATCACAAGAATCCATAGATATAATCCACAACCTTTTATTAGAGAAAGGTTTTAGTAGACAATGCATTCTGGTTGGACTAGGGGGAGGAATATTATGTGATCTTTGTGGATTTGCTGCTGCCACCTACCAAAGAGGGGTTAATTTTGTGCTTATACCCACTACCTTGTTAGCACAAGTCGATGCCTCTGTCGGAGGTAAAACAGCCATAAATCACCCCAAAGGGAAAAATATGATTGGAGCTTTTCATCAGCCAATCAGGGTACTTATTGACACAAGCTTTCTCTTAACACTCCCAGAAAGAGAAATAAAATCAGGGATGGTAGAAATGATTAAGCATGGAATCATTGAAGATGAAGATTATTTCAGTTGGCTAGAATCAAATATTGATGAAATTAGTGCTCTTAAAGAACCACTTATGAGTGAGGCAATAAGAAAATCAGTGAAAATTAAATCTAAAATCGTTTCTCAAGATGAAAGAGAGTCAGGAATCAGAGCAGTTTTAAATTTTGGTCATACTTTTGGACACGCAATTGAACTGATTGGTAAATATAAGGAATACAATCATGGTGAAGCTGTGGCTTTGGGCATACTTTCTGCTTCAAAACTTTCACAAATGACAGAAAATCTATCTGCAGAGAATGTTGAAAGAATTCAGTCTATTTTTCTAAAAGCTGGAATAAGAACGACTACATTAACTGAAATAGATGCTGAAGACCTCTATTCAGCTATGCAATCTGACAAGAAAAAAGAAGGGAAAGAACTTAATTTCATTGTCTTGGAGAAAATAGGAAAAGCTAAAAAGATCAATGGTTTAAATAAAGAAACAGTCTTAAAAGCTATTAAAACCAGCCTTTTTCCGAGCTAATTTCCTTAAACACTCTTAAGGAGGTAGAATTACCTTTCTACCTCGTCTTTTAACTAAAATTTATGATTTTCAAGCATTTGTTTGCTGTAAAATCTATCGCCTCTTTAAAAGATTGTATTCAAGATGAAACGCAAGAAATTACTAAGAATTCCTCTAAAAACAGGGCTTTATGATCCCGCCTATGAGAAAGACTCTTGTGGTGTGGGAATGGTGGCTAATATTAAAGGCATTCCTTCCAGACAAATTATGGAGGATGCCTATCTAGTAAATTCAAGAATGGATCATAGGGGCGGTTGTGGATTCGAAGAAAACACAGGTGATGGCGCTGGTATTCTGGTAGCCCTTCCACATAATTTCTGCAAAAAAATAGCTAAAGAAATTGGAATCAAATTGCCTGAGAAAGGATCCTATGCTGTTGGAAATATCTTTCTACCTCAAGATGAAAAAGAAAGAGACTTCTGTAAAAAAGAAATTCAAAACATTGTTACTTTAGAAGGACAAATATTCTTGGGATGGAGACCAGTACCTGTTGACCCTAAAAAAGCAGATGTTGGCCCAGCTGCAAAACTTTCCCAGCCTGTAATAGAGCAATTATTTGTAAAATCTGCAGCTGGAATTGACCAAGATGAGTTCGAAAGGAATCTCTATCTAATCAGGAAACAATTTAGTCATAGACTTAGAACAGATAAAAACCTTACTCAAGCTAGTTTATTATTTGCTTGCAGTCTTTCATCCAAGGTTATTGTCTACAAGGGCATGCTAACCCCTACACAGCTTTTCCCATTTTTTCCTGATTTAGAACAAAAAAGTTTTGAAACACATTTAGCAATGGTCCATTCAAGGTTTAGTACCAATACCTTCCCTTCTTGGGACAGAGCTCAACCCAATAGATACATGTGTCATAACGGTGAGATAAATACCTTAAAAGGCAACGTGAACTTAATAAGCGCCAGACAAGGTGTGGCAAAAAGTGAGCTTTTTGGTGAAAAACTTAAAGATTTATTCCCCATTGCCGAACCTGACAGCTCTGATTCGGGAAATTTTGACAATATTCTTGAATTTCTAATGTTAACTGGAAGAAGCTTACAAGAATCAATCATGATGATGATACCTGAAGCCTGGCAGTCAAATACCATCATGAATCAGAAAAAAAGAGCTTTTTATGAATACTCTTCTTCTTTGATGGAGCCTTGGGATGGTCCTGCATCCATTGTTTTCACAGATGGTAACTATATCGGGGCTGTGCTTGATAGAAATGGACTACGACCCAGTAGATATTACGTAACCAAGGATGACAAAGTAATCATGGCTTCAGAAGTGGGTGTTCTTCCAGTTGATCCTGAGAATGTATTGATGAAGGGCAGACTTCAACCCGGAAAAATGTTTCTTATCGATTTTGAAGAAGGAAGAATGGTTCCAGATGAAGAAATAAAAGAAAAGATTTATAAGGCCAACCCCTACCAGAAATGGATAAAAGAACAAATAGTCCCTCTAGAAGAAATTGTTCATAACAAAGAATCCAATCCCAGGATCGCTGACGACCTAATTTCCAGAATGCAAGCTTTTGGCTATACCGTTGAGACCATGCAATTTATGTTATTGCCTATTGTGAGGGAATTAAGAGACCCACTGGGGTCTATGGGCAATGATGCTGCACTCGCATGCCTTTCAGATAAACCGAGACTAATTTTTGATTATTTCAAACAACTTTTTGCTCAGGTTACTAATCCGGCTATCGATTCTATTCGTGAAGAAGTAATCATGTCTTTAGAGTGTTTAATAGGACCTGAGGGAAACCTTCTTTCCTGTTTACCTGAAAACGCTCATAGGCTACGTGTAAAAAATCCCATCATTTCTGATGCTGAGCTAGAAAGTCTTCAAAAAATAGACTCTCATGGATGGAAAACAAAAACTATAGACATTACTTATCAAAAAGGTGACGGGGATAAAAAAGACATGCTTTCAGCTCTCGATAGGATTTGCCAAGAATCTGAACAAGCTATCGAACAAGGTTTCTCTTTTGTTGTCCTATCCGATAAGAAACTGGGGCCTAAAAGGATAGCTATAAGCTCCTTGTTGGCTTGTTCTTCTGTTCATCACCACTTGATCAGGAAAGAAAAAAGGACACGAATAGGAATTATTGTTGAAACGGGAGAAGCTCGTGAAGTCCATCACCATTGCTTACTAATAGGTTATGGGGCTGATGCCATTAACCCTTATTTAGCTTTTGAGTCTTTGTGGCAAGCCAGACAGGATGGGCTTTTAGATCAAATTTCTTTTGATGAAATGGTACAGGCATATAAGAAGGGAGTGGCTAAAGGGATTCTTAAAGTTATGGCGAAGATGGGCATTTCTACTTTGCAGTCTTATAAGGGAGCGCAAATATTTGAAGCGGTGGGTCTTGCCGATGAAATCATAGAGAAATGTTTTCCGGGTACAGCCAGTCGTGTCCAAGGGGTTGATTTCGATATTTTGGTAAATGAAATGGAAAGGAGACATGAGTTGGGATTCCCAAATATCAACCTCAATAATGTAAAAGTTCTCCCTAATCCTGGAGATTTTCATTGGAGGCAAGGAGGTGATTCTCACATGTGGGATCCTGAAACTATCTCAGATCTACAGGAAGCAGCCAGAAAAAATAACGAAGATTCGTATTGGAAATTTGCAAATTATGCCAATAAGCAAACCACAAAGGAAAGCACCCTAAGAGGTTTGTTAAAGTTTAAATATTCCAAAACCCCCGTGGAGTTAAGTGAAGTAGAGCATGAAAAGGAGATAGTTAAACGCTTTGCAACAGGAGCAATGAGTTTAGGCTCTATATCCACTGAAGCACATGAATCATTAGCTATAGCAATGAACAAATTAGGAGGTAAATCAAATACTGGAGAAGGTGGAGAAGATCCAATTAGGTATAAAGCCTTAGAAGGTGGTATCTCTAAAAGGTCGGCTATTAAACAAGTGGCTTCTGGAAGATTCGGGGTAACTATGTGGTATCTAACTAACTCTGATGAACTCCAGATTAAAATTGCTCAAGGAGCAAAACCCGGGGAAGGCGGAGAATTACCTGGTAGTAAAGTGGATGAATACATTGCAAAAATTAGACACTCAACACCAGGTGTAGGACTAATCAGTCCTCCTCCTCATCATGATATTTATTCCATAGAAGACATCGCTCAACTTATTCATGACTTAAAAAATGCCAATAGAGAAGCAAGAATAAGTGTGAAGCTTGTTTCTGAAATAGGAGTTGGCACTATTGCAGCTGGAGTGGTTAAGGCCAAAACTGATCACCTGGTAATATGCGGTCACGATGGTGGTACTGGAGCCTCCCCATTAACTTCTATAAAACACGCAGGCTTACCCTGGGAATTGGGAATTGCAGAAACCCATCAAACATTAGTGATGAATAACTTGCGTTCAAGAGTAGTACTCCAAACCGATGGGCAAATTAAAACCGGAAGAGACGTGGCCATAGCAGCATTGCTTGGAGCTGAAGAATATGGTTTTGCCACAGCGCCCTTGATTACTCTGGGTTGCATAATGATGCGTAAATGCCATCTAAATACATGCCCTGTTGGCATTGCCACTCAAGATAAAGAATTAAGAAAGAAATTTGAAGGAGATCCTGAACATGTAATCAATTACCTTTTTATGGTAGCAAAGGAATTAAGAATGATCATGGCCCAGCTTGGATTCAAGACCATAAATGAAATGATTGGAAGAGTTGATTGCCTAGAAGTGGACAATGCAATAGATCACTGGAAAAGAGAAGGTTTGGATTTTTCCAGTATTCTTCATCCAGCAGAAATAATCTTTGATAATACAGAAGTCTTTCATACCCAAGATCAAGACCATGGACTGGAAAAAGCTTTAGACCACGAACTGATTAAACAAAGTAAAAATGCAATTGAAAAAGCAGAAAAAGTTCATATTGATCTTCCTGTAAAAAATACCAATAGAGTTGTAGGCACAATATTATCTAACGAGGTTTCAAAAGTATGGGAAGAAGAAGGACTTCCTGAAGATACTATCAACATTAAACTTGAAGGGTCTGCAGGCCAGAGTTTAGCTTCTTGGCTGGCTAAAGGAATCACCATAACCTTAGAAGGAGACGCTAATGATTATGTTGGAAAAGGATTATCAGGAGGCAAGCTTATTATTTACCCGCCCAAGAAAAGTACTTTTAAGTCAGAAGAAAACATTCTTATCGGTAATGTAGCTTTATACGGGGCCACTGGAGGAGAAGCATATTTCAGAGGGGTTGCAGCGGAAAGGTTTTGCGTTAGGAATAGCGGTGCCAAAGTGGTAATAGAAGGAATAGGAGATCACGGATGCGAGTATATGACTGGAGGTAGGGCTGTGATTCTAGGTCCTGTAGGTAGGAATTTTGGTGCGGGTATGAGTGGTGGAATAGCTTATGTTTATGATCCTGAGGACAATTTTGAGCAGTTATGTAATCTCGATACTTTTGAACTAGAAAAATTGGAAGTTAAAGAAGATATAGATGAATTAAAACTGCTAATTGAAAACCATTTAACCTACACAGACTCTGTTGTTGCTAAGAAAATATTAAAAGACTGGAAGAGAGAATTAAACCTATTTAAAAAGGTTATGCCTACTGATTATAAAAGAGTTCTTCAAGAAGAACTTAGAAAAGAAAGGAAGGCTGGATAGATGGGTAAAACAACTGGTTTTAAAGAGTTTAAAAGGGTTGTTGAGCCCTATAGGCCCGCCAAGGAAAGGGTCTTGGATTTCAAGGAAATCTACACAGAACATGATGAGAACGGTCTGAGTACACAAGCATCGAGATGCATGGATTGTGGAGTGCCCTTCTGTCAGTCAAATGAAGGTTGTCCTGTCTATAATTTAATACCTGAGTGGAATGATCTCGTTTATCAGAATAGATGGGAGGAAGCATTTGAGAGATTAATCGAAACCAATAATTTTCCTGAAATTACTGGGAGAGTCTGTCCGGCAGTATGTGAAGGGGCTTGTGTCTTAGGAATCACAGAAACACCGGTTGCTATAAAAAATCTTGAAGCCGCTATTTCAGACAAAGGTCTTGAAAATGGTTGGTTTAAAGCAGCACCTCCAACAAACCGAACTGGCAAAAAAATAGCCATTGTTGGTTCAGGACCCGCAGGTTTATCGGCAGCTCAAGAATTGAATTTTGCCGGCCATACAGTGACTGTGTATGAAAGGGATGACAGATTAGGTGGCTTAATGATGTACGGGATTCCCAATATGAAGCTGGAGAAATCAATATTGGATTTCAGAGTGGAAATCATGGAACAAGAAGGCATTAGTTTTTTTACCCGTACAGACATTGGAAGTGATAACAAGAATTCAATCGGTATTGAAGAGCTTTCTGAAAGTAACGATGTTATTTTACTGGCAACAGGTGCAACTCAGCCTCGAGACTTACCCATACCTAACAGAGAAGCAGAGGGAATCCACTTTGCCATGGACTTTTTAAGAGCCAATACCAAAAGCCTTCTGGATAGTAACCATAAAGATCAGAATTATATAAATGCTAAAGATAAAGATGTAATAGTTATAGGTGGTGGAGATACCGGTACTGATTGCATAGGGACAGCCCTTAGACATGGATGTAAATCTTTAACTAATTTCGAGATCCTTCCTCAACCCCCTGTTGAAAGAGCAGAAGATAATCCCTGGCCAATATTTCCCAAAACTTACACAGTGGATTATGGCCATGAAGAATCCAATGAACTATTTGGAAGTGATCCAAGAGTATTCTCAATATCTGGTAAGAAATTTTTAAAAGATGACCGGGGTAATCTGACTGGCATAGTTACCGTTGAAGTGGACAATAATTTTAAAGAGATTTCGGAGACTGAGAAAGAGTGGAAAGCTGACCTCATCTTTCTAGCCATGGGATTTTTAGGTCCTGAAGACTATGTAGTAAAGAATTTACAAGTAGATCTTGATGAAAGAAGTAACTACAAAGCTGAGCACAACATTCATGTGACCAGCAATCCCAAAGTCTTTGCTGCGGGGGATTGCCGAAGAGGACAATCTTTGGTGGTTTGGGCAATTAATGAAGGTCGAGCGGCAGCACGAGAAATTAATAATTTTCTCAGTTAACCCTTTACTACTCTCATTAAACCTTCCTGTACCGCTGAAGCTATAAGCACTCCCTCCCTGGTATAAACACTACCTCGGTTAAAGCCTCTGGCATTACTCGCGTTCGGACTATCAGTGGAATAAAGCATCCATTTATCTGCTCTAAAAGGCCTGTGAAACCACATACCATGATCTAAGCTAGCACTTTGCACATTGCCTTTGGCAAAACTCAGTCTGTGAGGATTTAAAGAAGTGCTTAATAACCCCATATCTGAAGCGTAGGCCAGAATGGCTTGATGACAAATATCGTTATCAGGGAGCTTAGCTACTGCTTTCATCCAAACCTGCTTATAAGGTGGCTTCTTTTGAGGTTCATCGAACATACCTTCACCAGGCAAGTTTCTTATCTCTATGGGTCGTTCTCTGGTAAAAAATTCTCTAAACCTCTCTGGCACCTTATCTATCATTTGTTTTCTTATCTCAAGATCACTTATGCATTCTTCAGGCCCTGGTATATCTGGCATATCAATTTGATGAGTCGGACCAGTTTCTTTTTTATGAAACGAAGAAGACATATTAAATATGGCTTCGCCTTTTTGTATGGCTATTACCCTTCGAGTTGTAAAACTCCCACCATCTCTTATCCTATCTACGTCGTAGATAATCGGTTGTTTCATATCACCCGGTCTTAAAAAATAAGCATGTAAGGAATGAACACTACGCTTTTTGTCCACCGTCTTTGCTGCAGCAGTCAACGCCTGCCCTAAAACTTGACCTCCAAAAACTCTTGGTCCACCTATGTTTTCACTTTGTCCTCTAAACAGATTGTCTTCCAATTGTTCCAAATCGAGAAGTTTTATAAGTTTATCTAGCGCTTTTCTTTTCATATTTACTTAAATTTTCTTTCTTCCCACCAAGGATAAAATTCGGGCATGTCTTTCGAAACTTTACTTGGAAACTTGGGCGAACGTTTTTCAAGAAAAGATTCAACTCCTTCCTTAGCATCTGCGCCCTGACCCAATTCATAAATAGCTCTTGAATCTACTTTATGAGCTTCCATTGGATGATCGGCGCCTAATAATTTCCACAGCATTTGCCTGGTCATGGCAACGGATACAGGACTGGTATTCTCAACTATTTCTTGGGCAATTTTATTCGCTTCTTCCAAGAGTTCATTCGCAGGGTGTATAGATTTGATTAAACCTCCTTCTTTTGCTTCTTCTGGAGAAAAAACCCGTCCAGAGAAGGTCCATTCTAACGCTTTATTAATGCCTACAACTCTAGGTAAAAACCAACTTGAAGCTGCTTCCGGAACCAAGCCACGACGGGCAAAGACAAAACCAAATTTAGCTTCTTCACTGGCAATTCTAATATCCATGGGAAGGGTCATTGTCACCCCAACTCCCACCGCGGGACCATTAAAAGCAGCAATTATAGGTTTTGGACAATCAAAAATGGCTAGGGTTGTTCTACCTCCTCCGTCCCGCATCCATTCAGGATCATCTTTTATACCTTCTGTCTCGCCCTTATTGTTTCTTACCTCTCTATTAAATGTATTGCCTCCGGCGCCTAGATCAGCTCCTGCACAGAATCCTCTGCCTGCTCCTGTAACGATAATTACCCTTATATCATCATCCTTTCCAGCCTTGTCGAAAGCTTCAATTAGGTCAGCTTGCATTTGACCTGTGTAAGCATTGAGTCTCTCTGGTCTATTTAGAGTAATGGTTAACACTTTGTTTTTTACTTCATAAAGAATGCATTCAAATTTCATAAAAATACCTCATAAATTTCTATATATTGTGATCTACTTCATAAGCAGGGCTTTTTTTACCAGATTTTCCAACCTCCTCAGCTGGGACTCCTGCAACAGTTGTTCCTTCTTTCACATCAGACAATACAACGCTGCCAGCAGCAACTTTGGCATTTTTCCCAATTTCTACGTTTCCTAAGATTGTAACAGCTGCACTCAAAAGAACTCCTTCTCTTACCTTGGGATGCCGATCACCTGATTCTTTGCCAGTGCCTCCTAAAGTAACGCCTTGAAATATAGATACGTTATCTTCAATGACAGTGGTTTCGCCGATTACCACTCCTGTGCCATGGTCCATCATTACCCCTTTACCTATCTGAGCAGCTGGGTGAATATCAACCCCATAGACTTCAGAACATCTACTTTGAATAAATAAGGCCAAAGTATGCCTGTCATGAGTCCATAACCAATGCGAGACTTTGTGAGCTTGCAGGGCTCTAAAACCTTTGTAAAACAGCAATGGGGTTGAAAAATACCTACAGGCTGGATCCCTTTCTTTGGTTGCTATTAAGTCATTAGCTATATCAGAGATCATTTCCTCGCTTGAGTTTATGGCTTCTTTCATGACTCTTCTAAGCATCATCGGCTGAATAGAGGCATTTGAAAGATCATTAGCTAAGTGATTGGCCAAAGTAGAAGAAAAAGAGTCATGCTCCAACACGGTCGTATGAAAGAAACTTGCCAAGACTGGCTCTGCTTCAGCCCTTTTCCTCGTTTCTTTTCTAATTTCTTCCCAGACTTCATTCACTTCCATGAAATTTTTCCTTACTTAATTTAAAAGGAGCGTAATTGTACTCTACTGTGTGTTCTTGCTGAAATGAAACAAATAAGGATAATAGGCTCTCTTTTTTTATATTATTAATAGAAATGACTATGGAAATAATTGATCAATCAGGTGTCACACCTGACATAGAACTGGATGTACGTCAGACTTTTGATCTTGATGTGGACCTTAAGGTACCCGGATTCAGTACCGCCAACGATTATGTGCCATCTATTGATGAAGCATATAAATTTGATGAACAGACCACTTTAGCCATTCTGGCTGGCTTTGCCCACAACAGAAGGGTAATGATTCAAGGCTATCACGGTTCTGGAAAATCAACTCACATTGAGCAAGTGGCGGCAAGATTAAATTGGCCTTGCGTTCGAGTAAATCTAGACAGTCACATAAGCAGAATAGATTTACTAGGAAAGGATGCGATTGTCCTCAAGGACGGCAAACAGATTACCGAATTCAAGGAAGGTATTCTTCCTTGGGCAGTTCAAACTCCAACGGCTCTTGTATTTGATGAATACGATGCAGGCAGACCAGACGTAATGTTTGTAATACAAAGAGTTCTTGAAGTAGAAGGTAAATTAACTTTACTGGACCAGAATAAAGTAATAACTCCTCACCCCTCTTTTAGACTTTTCTCAACAGCTAATACAGTAGGCTTAGGTGACACCACGGGCCTTTATCACGGAACGCAGCAAATAAATCAGGGACAGATGGACCGGTGGCATATAGTTTCAACTTTAAACTATCTTGATCCTGAACTAGAGCTTAGTGTAGTCCTAGCAAAAGTTCCAAGTTTTGACACGGAAGAGGGCAGAGAGGAAGTCATTAACATGATCTCTACTGGCAATTTAACCAGACAAGGGTTTGCTAGCGGTGATATTTCTACTCTTATGTCACCAAGAACAATAATCACTTGGGCTGAAAATACTTCAATATTTAATGATAGAAATAAAGCTTTTGAAGTTACTTTTTTAAATAAATGCGATGAAACCGAAAGAGCAATAATTGCTGAATACTACCAAAGATGCTTTAACGAAGATCTAGAGGATTCCGCTGCAGAGTCTTTAGAAGAAGAATAAGTATACACTCCATGCCTCCCCACTCCTCTTCAAACGAGAATCTTAAAGAAGCAGTCTCAGCAGCCACAAGAGCTTTAGCCCAAGACCCAGAATTAGAAATTAGCTTTGGAGGAATGCCTTCAACAGGCTCTAAGCTTGTTCTTTCCAATCCACCTACTAGAAAATCTGAATTGGCCTCTTTCAGAGGTAAGGCCGATGCCCTAGCCTGTTCAAAGAGATTTAGTAGTGATGAGATCTCTGTAGACACTGGCTCTTCAAAATTGAACTCTCTTTTAACAAAGTTTGAAGATATGAGGGTAGAAATACTGGGATCTAAGAAATATGAAGGTGTCGCTGGTAATTTAAACGCGAGATTTGAAGATAAATGTAAGGCTTTTGCCGCTCTAGAGGAAAAAGATGATTTGCTTGAACCTGCATTAGAGTCCTGGTTAAGGCAAATACTTTTAGAAGAAAAGTTGTCAAAATCTCAATTACAAGTTCTTAAGCCCTGGAAAAATCTATTAAATGACAAAGGCTCATCTTTTAAAACAGAACTCCTAGAATCGTTGGAAGATCAAATTCAATTTGCCGAGACATCTAGAAAACTTCTTCATGCTTTAGAAATAGACCAAACTAGCTCTGAAGAGGAACTGGACAAAGAAGCTGCTGATTCAGAAGACTCAGACAGTGAAGAAAATAGTTCTGATACAAATGAAGATGAACTCCAACTTGATTCGGACATGTCTCAAGAAATGGATTCGTCAGATTTAGTGGAAGAGGACATGGAAATTGGTGATATCGATGAAGACGCTATAGTCGATGAAAACCAAGAGACTATCTCAAATAATTCCTGGTTAGAAAGGCTCGTAGAACAGACACTTAATTTCAAATACAAGGTTTATGCCAGAGATTATGATGAAGAAATTTTGGCCGAAGAAATGTGTAGTTCTGAGGAGTTACAGAGACTCAGAAGACATCTAGATCAATTAATGGGCCCAAGTAAAGCAACTATCTCCAAGCTAGCTCACAGACTACAAAGGTTTTTACTGGCCCAACAAAACAGGTCTTGGGAATTTAATAAAGAAGAAGGTTTGCTGGATGCCTCTAAATTACACAAAATCATCCTAGATCCAATTACGCCTTTAAGCTATAAGGTGGAAAAAGAAACAGAATTTAGAGACACAGTAGTTTCTATCTTGGTTGATAGCTCAGGTTCAATGCGTGGTAGGTCGATGACAGTGGCTGCAATATGTGCAGATATAATCAGCACCACACTTGAAAGATGTAACGTAAAGACAGAAGTCCTAGGGTTTACAACCCGACAGTGGAAAGGCGGAGAAAGCAGGAAAAGATGGGTAGAAGATGGTAAGCCTGAAAACCCAGGGAGACTTAATGATATAAGGCACATAATCTTTAAATCTGCTGATACTTCCTGGCGCCGAGGTCAGAAAAATTTTGGTCTGATGCTAAGAGAAGGTCTTTTAAAAGAAAATGTTGATGGAGAAGCTTTAATTTGGGCTCACGACCGCTTAGCGAGAAGACTAGAACAAAGAAAAATTCTCATGGTCATATCTGACGGTGCCCCTGTGGATGACAGTACTCTTTCCACTAACCCCAATAACTACCTAGATTTACACTTGAGACAAGTAATACACTCAATAGAAACGCAGTCTCCAATAAAACTCATTGCTATTGGTATAGGCCACGACGTTACCAGATATTACCAAAAAGCTGTTACTATCCACAGAGCTGAAGAATTGGGTGGCGTAATGTTGGATCAATTAACAGAATTGTTCAAAATCGATTAAAATTGGTTAAAATTGACAGATAATTTCTAAAGGAATGGGGTTGAATATATGAAGATTAAGTACCTAGACGAGTGTCCAAAAGGTTTACGTTATTTCGATGATGATGACCTTGAAAGTAAGCTAAAACCAAAAGATATAGAAGATGTAGTAGAAATTTTCAAAACCCCATTAACGGGAAGCTATAACTGGGACTATACCGAAGCCGATAACAGGCTGAAGAAGCTTTACGCCTTAGGCAAAAAATTGAACTGGAATGCAACCTTGGACTTAGACTGGTCAAAAGACCCATACCCACTTACAGAATGGGCATCGGATCCAGAACTTCAAGCTTTTAAAGGGTTTGAACCTTATGAAAAGCTGTCTGAAGAGGAAAAAATTGAGTGCTCCTGGCATGTTTTAGCCAGCGGTTTAAGTAATATAGTGCA
>Ga0257109_1000348_pt1 | contig 14727 bp, 14 predicted proteins | sample LP_taG_8_FD_191566 | JGI IMG/M metagenome (GOLD analysis project Ga0257109, IMG submission 191566) | Marine microbial communities from Northeast Subartic Pacific Ocean, Canada - LP_J_2011_P26_2000m | ecosystem: Environmental > Aquatic > Marine > Oceanic | place: Canada: Northeast Subartic... | reverse complement strand
CCGGTGACGAAATAAAATTTCAGGAAATGTTCTTTGCCCCAGAGTCGTTCCAATTCACTGCCGAACATCCATAGGACAAACATATTTATCAGTACATGCCAAATACTCCCATGGAAAAATAAATATGTGAAGGGTTGCCAAAGCATAAATTCTGACCAAACCAGTTTTGGCACAAGTCCAAATAGAGGAAAGAACATGCCTTCTGTCCTGGCGATGGTTTGAAGTAAAAATATCCCAAAATTTACAGAAACCAAAATTTTAATGGCATCAGTGAAAAGAGCAGGTTTATAAGAAAACTGGCCGGGGTCTGATTGAAATTGAAATCTCATGAACTCTCAAATATACGTAATTCATTTTTTCGAAAATAGTTCCGAAAATTTAATAACGGAGACACCATACTCATTGGAGCTTCAGGCACAAAAAGCTGAGGTAATTTTGCATATTGTACATCCAATTCTGGATGACAAAATAAATGATAAGTTGTATTAACAAACAGATCTCTGGGAAAACGTCCTTTTATTTCGGGGAATCCACATTGATTGAACACATCACGAATTATAGTGGCACAATTATTGGAGACTATACTAAAATCTTTGTATTTCTCAGGCTCCTTTGGATTTGGGGGAGTATTCAAAATGACATCTAAACTATGTTTTAAGGTGGCCATCATTTTTTCTGTATCCAATCCAAATATGCGAATTCGGTGAACGGTCCGCATAAAATTTCGTCCGAATTTGTCATAAAACACACGACCATCTTCCAAAATTTCAAACAAACCATTATTGGGTGATGGTGCAAATTCTCCTAAAGCCGGACGATAAAAATATTCTTCTTTTTCCATTATTTCATTTTCATTCATTAAATGTGAAAAATTGAAAATAGACCCATTCACATTGACCGCCGTGTGACCCAAAAAAGATATAAAATATTTTGTGAGCCGTTCGTTATAATATAGATCCACAAAGGGTTCGGTTGAACTTGACTCAACCGGCCAAATAATGATGATGGGTTCGTTATTTTCATAATCATGTTGCTCTAATTCTCGTGCATACACCTTTTCTCCGGACCAATGTGCAAGGTACCCATTCCAGATAATTCTATCTTCAAAATGGCGGTCACCGCTTTTATCCAATATGAAAGATGCAATTTTATCTTGTGTTAAGATGCCAGTAACCATAATCTAATCTGCTAGAATCTTTTTCGCTACATCCATGGATTTGATTTTGGCAAGACCATCAAAATGGTACCGAAGGGATGTCCATAAATAATCGCCAATAATCTTTCGATCTGTTGGTGTCACTTCGTCTGTGGGGAGATTTTCAATATCTTGCGCCAGTAAACTAGCAAGAATTAATCCACTATTTGGACCAGCATTGGGATCATTTAACGTAAGTCCGGGGAATTCCCGATTATCTAAATTGGGCTGGAATCCAAGGTGGGTCAAAAGCGCACACTCGTAAAACCAGAATAAAATATTGGGGTCAGCTTTGGATTCATTGAATGCTCGTAAGGTAGCTACGAGTGCCTTAAATAAACCAGGATGTGGATCTTCATCCAATAACGTTTTTTCTGTTATTTCTAATAGAGCCACTGATAATGTTATGGAACGAAGGTTGTCTAATATTTTTGGCCATGATTCCCGGAAGTTGACCTTTGATAACACCTGCAGTTCTCGATTGGGCTTATTATAGTAAATTATATCTACATAACTCAACGGTTGAAATTGTGCAGACTTGGGGGATTTCCTGGAACGTGCACCTTTAACGATAAGGCTTATCTTCCCTTGATATTCAGAAAAGCAGCGAGCAATGATAGATGTATCACCATAGGGGAAAGATTTTAATACTATGGCGGGTGTGTGGACGATCATAAATGTTAAATCACTGGGTTTATATTTCTTAATCTAACCAAGATTATAGCTGTATAATTTTTTTAGAATAAAACGTAATTATTTCGGTAGTTAGCGCTTCTCAAGTAAAAGATTCACCTTAATATGCTTTTGCGTAAATCACCTCGTGCTTCGCAGGTTTTCCGGAATAAACACAGGTTAATCCTTCCGGGTTTTCTGACATTGGAATACAACGAATTGTGGCTTTAATATCTTCTTTCACCCTTGCTTCCGTTTCATCGGTCCCATCCCAGCCACAACGAACAAACCCGCCTTCTTTAATGACTTTTTTCAACTCATCATAGGTCGAAACTTTATGTGTATTCTCTTGCTGAAATATTAATGCTTGCTGGAAAAGTCCTTTCTGTATTTCCTCTAATAAATCGGGAATCTGAGCTACAGCTTCATCTTTGGATAAAAATGACTTATCTCCTGTATCCCGCCGAGCCACAACCATATTTCCATTCTTTACATCTCGCGGACCTACTTCTAGCCGTAGTGGAACACCTTTCATTTCCCATTCATTGAATTTGAACCCCGGGGAATTATCTGTCCAATCCTGATGAACTCGAACATCTGCACCCTCTAATGATTCAACAATAGGAGCAAGATAATCTTTCACCGCTTTTTCCTGTTCTTCATTGCGAGATATAGGAATAATAACCACCTGGATTGGTGCAATTTTTGGCGGCAGACGGAGACCTTTTTCATCACCATGTGTTAAGATCACAGCACCCACAAGGCGTGTACTGACCCCCCAACTGGTGGCCCAGACCAACTCTTTTTTATTCTCTTTGGTTTGAAAGGTGACATCAAAGGCCTTTGCAAAATTCTGTCCAAGATTATGGGATGTGCCGGCTTGGAGCGCCCGCTTATCTCCCATCATGGCTTCAATACAATATGTTTTATCCGCGCCTGCAAATTTCTCCGATTCCGTTTTTAATCCTGTGAGTACCGGTATTGCTAAATAATCCTCAGCCAATTGGCGGTAGAGTTCTAGGATATCCAGCGTTTCTTTTTGGGCTTCTTCTGGTGTGGCGTGTGCTGTATGCCCCTCCTGCCATAAAAATTCCGATGTCCGGAGAAATAACCTCGTCCGCATCTCCCACCGAACCACATTGACCCATTGATTAATCAATATAGGAAGATCCCGGTAGGATTGGATCCATTTTTTATACATGGACCAGATCACTGTTTCGGATGTGGGACGTACAATGATCTCTTCTTCCAATTTAGAATCCGGATCCACAATAATGCCATGCTCATCGTCAGCTTTAAGACGAGTATGTGTTACAACTGCACACTCTTTTGCAAAGCCTTCAACGTGTTCTGCTTCCCTGGCCAGGAAAGATTTTGGAATAAAAAGCGGGAAATAGGCATTTACGTGGCCCGTGGCTTTGATCATTTTATCGAATGATTCTTTGATATTATCCCAGAGTTGAAAACCATAAGGTTTAATAACCATGGTTCCCTTCACGGGACCATGATCAGCCAAGTCTGCTCGCTTTACAACCTGGTTGTACCATGCGGAAAAATCTGTATCTCTGTTGGGTAATCCTTTGCTCATAATAAAACGTATATCTCGATTATATAGACGGGAAAATTACGGCATAGGTAAAGGGGCTCCAAAGATGATAAACACCAAAATGACATAATGTCATTCCGGAAATTATGATAGCCAACTCTTTATTCTCTATCTAGTGAAGATTAGAACCTTTCAAAGGTTTTTTACAGAATATCTAAAATGGGAAAATTATTTTGCCCAACATACAGGAAATAGCGGATGGTCCATTGGGTCACCTTGCTTAAAGGATCTTAATTCCGGAAAGGGCGGTGAAGTTTCTCCTGGCCTTTCAGCGAAAACTGCATCGTCACCTATCCAGCGAGACGAAAAAGCTCTTCTTCTTATTTCGCTATGGGAATTCCCTTTCCCAGAATGAAGCGTTTTAAAATGAAAAACAATACAATCCCCCGGCTCCATATCCCATGATAAGATCTTATGTTCATTCCTATGGGCATCAATGTCTGGGATTGAATCAAAACACCCGGGAGGATAATCGTAGTCTTTTAAGGTCAGGAATTTGATGGGCATGAACATTTTTCCTAACAGATGAGAACCGGCAACAAACTCTAGCCCCGATTCTTTCGGAACTGGATCTAAGGGCAGCCAAATACTGCACACCTGTTCACCATCTACACAATAATAGGGCTGATCATGATGCCAGGGTGTTGATTCAGCTGTTTTCGGTTCTTTTACAAGAACATGTTCATGAAAAATCCGCATCTCTGAAGATTGAGTTAAACAGCCAGCAATTTCCGCTGCCGGAGAATTCAAAATGAAATTATTATATTCTTTAATACGGCTCCAATTACAATAATCATCGTAAAAATCACCTTCATCATCTTGTGGAGTGTATTGGCAGGCATAGGGCCCCGGATCCTTACGGTTTTTCTCTATGCCCTCAGCTAAAATGCGTAGCCAATCACGATCAAAAGTATTTTTGAGCAGGATGGCACCATTTTCAGAAAATTCCTGAATTTGCGATTTGGATATCACCCCTGATTCACGCGTCCATAAAATAATTTCTGGACTTCCGGACTATTCATCACATTCGGTCTATCCTTGTAGCATAATGTGCCTACATACCTTGTTGTATCCCCTTTAATGGGTGTTACACGATGCAAGGAATAGAATCCTGCAAATAGGAGCAGGTCGCCCGGTTCAACATCTAGCGTAACCACGCCTGCATCCGACCCTTTCAAAGCGGAACTTAATTTTGAATAATCATCAGTATCCTTTTTTCGTAAATCGGGGATGGTTTGAAACAGGCCACCCTCATCAGGGCGTTGAATCAACAAAGTTATGGTTACTTGTGATTCATCATAATGCCAGCCATGGTTTTGGCCCGCGCCCATACAATTAACTGTGAGCGCTGCCATGGGATCAGCCATACGAAATAGTTTATACCCCAATACCTCCGATAAAAAACGAATAAGTGGATCCCAATTGTATAATAGATGCAATGCATCTTGTGGATTCATCAGGTCATGTGGAATAGAGTTTAAGGACGTATCCTCCCTCATTCTTAAGGGGTGATCTGCTGGTAGAGTATTATCATCCTCTTCAAAAAATACGTTATGATTATCTTTGCAAAAATGGGATCGGTGAATAGTGCTATCTGTTTCTGCAATCATCCTGTCCAAGATTGGTTGTTGCACAAAATTCTTAAGAATCGCTACACCCGATTGTTGAAACGACGATTTACAGTTTTTCGCAAGGGTTTTCCAAACATCCGTTTTGGGTTGATCTAGTGGATATTTCTCTTTATTTATAATATTTTCTGCACCAAGCATAACCAGAAAATATAAACGGTTTTTCCATTCTATCTAAGATTAAATTCACGCCTTTATTTAATCATGAAAGCCAAAAATAATTCACCAAAACTTGACCGTCAACTGGGCTTATTTGACAGTACTATGATGGTGGTTGGTATCGTGATCGGTTCTGGAATCTTTATGACTACAGGACTCATGGCGGATGCTCTGCCCTCAGCTTCCTTAATCCTGATTGTCTGGCTATTGGGTGGTTTACAAATGCTGGCAGGGGCACTGACTTATGCAGAGTTGGGCGCTGCCATGCCGAAAGCCGGCGGGCAGTATGTTTATCTTCGAGAGGCATACGGATCATTACCGGCCTTTCTTTTTGGATGGGTCGCATTTATAGCTTATTTGACAGGAACAAACGCTGCAATTGCTGTTGCGGTGGCTGAGCATCTTGGCTCATTTTATCCCAGCATTTCGACCCATAATATTGTAATAGGCTTTGATTATTTTTCAATATCTGGTGGCCAAATTTTTGCTATTTCCTTAATTCTTATTTTATCCTTCATAAATTATTTAGGTATTTTATTTGGGAAATGGATCCAAAATGTTTTTACAATATTGAAAATTGGGAGCATATTATTTTTCGCACTTGCAGGATTATTTATTTCTACAGGCAATCATATAGATTTTTCAATCAATCCAACCAGTATGAGTATTGGATCAATACTCACCGGGATGGGAATTGCCTTAGTAGCGGTAACCTGGACTGTTGGGGGATGGGAATATGTAACTTTTGCAGCTGGAGAGATCAAAAATCCTAAAAAAAACCTGCCTTTGGCTCTAATAATTGGAACGGTAGTAATCCTTGTTTTATATATTATGATCAATATTGCATATTTAAAGGTATTGCCCATGGATTCACTTATTGGTGAATTAAAGGTTGGTGAAGCTACTGCCAAGTCGCTCTACGGCCCTGGGATAGCAGGTGCATTTGTCGTGGTTGTGATTATATCTATGTTTGGTTCATTGAATGGAAATATCCTTGTCGGCCCAAGAATATCATACGCGATGGCCAAAGATAAATTATTCTTTTCCAAGGCAGCTGAGGTGCATCCAAAATTCCATACACCGGGAAATGCAATTATGATTCAGGGGGTTTGGGCATCAGTCTTGGCGCTATCCGGTACCTTTGAGGAAATAATCACTCTTGTGGTGTTTGTGAATTTCATGATGTGGATTGCAGCGTCGTCAACGGTGTTTGTATTACGAAAAAAGCAACCTGAACTAGAACGACCCTATAAAGTATGGGGTTACCCGTATGTGCCTGCATTTTTTATTATATTTTCATCAGCTATTATGATAAACACTTTTTTCGAGTCACCGCAACAATCCTTAATGGGGATTGGGCTTACATTACTCGGGATTCCAGCTTATTTATATTGGAAGAAAAATTAGTTATTCTTCAGCCTGAACAACAATTCTGTATGGGGCAGATTTGTAACCATGCCTGTACTACAACAAACATGAGATAATTGATAATATTTTCTCAAGCATTTAATCTAAAATACAAAATAACCCCAAGAGACATATCCATTAAGCCAACATTCAATAATCACATTAATCTTAATGGCTTGATTGTCGCAACCACCGCAGCTGGGTCTTTTTTCCAGTCAACGCTGGGGTCATCTACATAAAGTTCTACTTCGTTTCCGTCCGGATCTTCCAAGTATAAACTCTGGCTCACAGTATGGTCACTCATTCCGGAAATGAGCACACCTGCTTCATTTAATTCATTCCGAACGGTTCGCAGCTCATCCAGTGAATCGCCCATTTTTATGCCAATATGATATAACCCTAGCCGGTGCCCTTTTTGGGGCGGCGGCGCAGCACCTACTTCAATTAACAATATCTCGTGGTGTGTCCTGCCTGAGGTCAGCGCAACAGCGTTTAAAGGATGTTTCATTTCTCCTACTAATTCAAAACCAAGCAGATTGCGATAGAACGCCAAAGAACGCTTCATTTCTCTGACATAAAAAACAACATGACCAAGGTAATGGGCTTTCATGATAATAATTCCTTATGGCGAAAACAATCCGTTGTGTGATCATTCACCATTCCAACTGCCTGCATAAACGCATAGCAAATGGTGGACCCGATAAATTTAAAACCACGCTTTTTCATATTTTTACTCATGGTGTCGGATTCAGGTGTGGTTGCTGGGAGTTTAGACATTTCTTTAAATCTATTTTGGATAGTATTCCCATTTGTGAATTGCCAAATATATGAATAAAAACTGCCGAACTCATTTCGGACATCCAGGAATAATTTCGCATTCAAGACCGTGGAGTTTACCTTGAGTCGGTTACGTATTATATTAGGATTTTGCAGTAATGTTTCAATTTTAGATTCAGAATAAGTGGAAATTTTTTCCACATCAAACTGGTCGAAAGCTCTCCTGTATCCGTTTCGTTTTTTCAAAATAGTTTCCCAACTGAGGCCAGCTTGGGCACCCTCAAGAATTAAAAATTCAAACAGGGTTCGGTCATCATGAACGGGAACACCCCATTCTTCATCGTGATATTGTTTGTATAATGTGCTACTGTCAGCCCATTTACATCGTTTCATAATATATGAGTTGAATCGTTTGGGTATTTTAAATCCCAGGGTGCACGAATTGTATCCATGGTCTCCATGATTTGGAGTGATTCCTCTAGCCGCATGCGAGGGCTTTCCAGTAAGCCTTCCCGCAAGCAGCGGTGGACTTCTTTCACCTGGTAATGTAATCCATTCCCAAGGATGGGTTCTTCAAAATCAATCTTTTTTTGTCCATCCACGTGTAAGGTGGCTTTATTGGGCACGGAAAACAGGTCCGGTATTTTAATATAACCTTCCGTGCCATAAATATAAGCATTATTCACGGTAGCGGTTCGCAAAGCAAAGGTCAGGACCGCCAATGCACCATGGTCATATTCCAAGATGGATGCGCCTTGTTCGTCAGAGCCGTAATCTCCAATAAAACCAAATCCCGTTGCTTTATTGGGCGGACCGCCAAATATCATGGATGAGAACCCTATCACATAAATCCCAAGATCCAATAGACTACCGCCACCCAGTTCCGAGTTTAAGGCGCGATCTTCCATGGAGAAATCCCCCCGGATGCAGCGGTCGGCTTGTACAACGCGCACCTCTCCGATTAAGCCATCGGCGATCCAATCCAGGACTTGATGAATCACCGGGAAGTGGCGCGTTACCAATGCCTCCATTAAAAAAACATTATTCTCTCGGGCGGTCTGTATCATTTTTTCTGCTTCCCCCGCATGGATACAAAAGGCCTTTTCACACAGGACAGCTTTTTTTGCATTCATGCATAGGATGCTGTTTCCCGCATGGAAAACATGGGGGGTGGCAATATAAATCACATCAACATCCGGGTCGTTGGCCAGTTCCTGATACGAGGAATGGCGATTGGGGATATTATGTTTATTCCCAAACGCATCTGCTGTGGCCTGATTACGGGATCCCACTGCCACCACCTCGGCATCAGGGACATGCTTGATGTCTTCTGTAAAACTACCGGCAATTTTTCCTGTGCTTAAAATACCCCAACGTATTCTTTTCATGATTCAAATTTACTCTTATGAAAATCTTCAAACGCTTTTAAAACTTCGTCCCGGGTATTCATTACAAAAGGTCCGCCTCGAGCTACCGGTTCATTCAAGGGTTCTCCTGCGACAAGATAAATACTCGCTTGTGTGCCATTTGTTTTAAAATGAATATTACCCTCTGTATTGTAAACGGCTAATTGACCTTTGGAAAGGGATTCTCCGGACTTAACATCCCCTTCGTAAATAAATCCAAAAGCATTCCAACCATCCATAATGGGAATGATTATTTCACTTTCCGGGTTTAAGCTAATATCCAGGATCAAAACAGGTGAATGAGATTTGCCTGGGCCGATTGCTCCATTGTAATCCCCGGAAATGACTTTCACAGTTCCGAATACTTCTTTTACAATGGGAATCTGCTCCGCATGGATATCCTGGTAGGCAGGCTCAATCATTTTTTTCTCTTTGGGCAAATTCAACCACAGCTGGAATCCCCGGGCTAAACCATCGGTCTGAATAGGCATTTCGCTATGGACGATTCCTCTACCGGCAGTCATCCATTGGACAGAACCTTCTCCAAGTAATCCCTCGTTCCCGGCTGAATCCTGATGCTGCCATTTTCCGTTCAACATATAGGTAATTGTTTCAAATCCGCGGTGAGGATGAGGTGGAAAGCCGGCGATGTAATCATTTGGGTCGTCGCTCCCGAATTCATCTAATAATAGAAACGGGTCTAGCATATTGAGTTCCGGACTACCGATGATACGAGTGAGATTCACCCCGGCACCGTCAGATGTTTTCATGCCAGTAATGGTTTTAACAATTTTACGCTGAATCATGGGTAAAATTATCAATGATAATAAGTATACAAAAACAAAAAAGCCCTTATAGGGCTTTTTTGTTTTTATCTATTTGAATTCTGTAATTATTCTACCATTTCTCCGCCACCTGTTAAATCGGCAACATTGAATTGACCGTCTTTTTCCATCTGCCGGGCAACACCAACAACCTTTTTACGAGCTGCATCTACATCCCGTTTTGACCTAGGGCCATCTTCTGGTTCGTACATGGCTTGTTTTTTCTGAGGCAAGTTACCAATAATACGATCAACCGTTTCCTGATCCACGCCTTTCATAGCCATGGACACATCAGACAGATCCACAGTATTCATAATGTCACGCAAGATGCTATCGGGGAATTTTTCAATAATATCAATAAACGTGAGATGGTATTTCTTCACATCTTCATAAAGCTCCGGATCTTCGTTTTGCAGTGTTTGTAGATACCGCGCTTCATCTTCCGAGGACATACCACCAATAATTTGGGCTATCTCTTTTCCACCTCCACGAGAGAATTCAGTCGTACGAGGCAGATAACTGGATTTATCATGCAGACGTGCTGCTACTTCAATAATGCCTTCCAAAGGAATATCCCCAAGTGATCCCAGTTCAATCAAGATCTGTCCCTTTTCAACGGGATCAACTTTATCCAGAATTAGCATTCTTTTTTCCGGTTCAAGCTGTGCCAGCACCATGGCAACCACAGGTGCGTCTTCCTTATTTAAGAGAGCGATTAATTGCTCATCCTGCAGGTCTACTAAAAATTCAAATGGCTGAATAGGCCCATCCTCGGGTTTTTCGTCTTGGAATTGTTCACTCAGAAATCCGAAATAAAATTCTTCAATGACTTGTTTTTTTAAAGTAAAAGCCACATCGCCCATTTCTCGCATAGTGGATCGAATCTTTCGGATTTCGGTTTTTGATAAGCCTTTGACCAAGGATAAGGACAGACTTTCCCCTATGACAGAAAAGAGGATTGCTACCTTATGCAGGCCTGAAAGCATATGATAATCAGTAATCATGGTGTTCTTCCTTCCTATTATTCTTCGTCACCATCATCACCACTATCGGATTCTTCTTCCGGTTCGGGTGGCGCAGGTGCGGGTTGTTCCAACCATTCTTTTACGATGGTAGATGTTCTGCCAGGTTGTCCAACACTCATGGAGACAACCGACTTCCGAATATCATCTATTTCACTTTTTAATACATTCGGATCGTCGCCATATGATTTTGGAGCTTGATGCTCTGGCTCTGGTTCTGGTTCTGGTTCTGGTTCTGGTTCTGGTTCTGGTTCTTGAGCGATCAGTTCAGCCTTGGGTTCTTCTTCTTCTTTTTCCTCTTTTTCATCTTTCTTGGACTTTTTATCTTTTGTCTTAGGTTTTTTCTTTTTCATCTTTCTTGGACGAGGTGGAGGATACATCCATGGTGGAACGGGTGGTTGTTGTTGCCTGGTTCTACCCATGATGAATATAAGAGCACCCACTAAAATAAGAGCTAATATACCCAGGGCAATTAACATTAACTGAGATGAATCCTTACTTTCTGCCTGTAAGGCGTCCAATTCTGTCTGTACACCTTCAAGCGCAGCTATTTTTTCTTCGATCAACGAATCACGGGATGCTTTTTCTTTTTCCCTGGTTGCCAGTTCTACTTCAATTTTTGCCTGTGTTTTTTGCTTAGCATCAATAGAATCCTGCAGCATAGCTTGTAGAAGCATTCTTCGAAGGCTTTGTAATTCATTATCCAGTAAAGCAAAGCGGGATGAGTCGACTTTAGATTGTTTTTCTATGTCTACCTTATGGCTGATTTGCAACATATCCCTTAATGCGGAAATTTCATTATTGAGCTTTACTACTTTCAGGGAATCCCGGCGAAGCATTTCTTTCTTTTCTGCGGCATATGCCTGGGATTTTGCTTTGTCTTCCAATTGGGCTAATTGGCCTTCAAAGAAGGTTCGATCATCATTACGGCGGGCGGTTTCTTCCGAACGATATTGTTGAATATCGTCTCGCCAATCCGTGTTTTCAGTCGCGCGTTTTTGTTCTAACAGATCTATTTTTTCTGCAATGTTCTTCAGCATAATCTGTTCAGCAGAACGCTGGTCACGGCGCTCTTTAAAACTAGCCGTCATGATGGTGAACTTATCACCACGATCCCGGTCAAATTTGGATGCAGCCATAGTGAGCTGGCGTATATTTTCAATTAATTCCGGTGCCGCACCCTCCTGAAGTATCAGGGTAAGGTCTATTCGTTTCACTTCTGCGCGGGAAGGTCGCTTACGGGAAATAATTTTATCCACCATTTCTTTCTGAGCATTATCATCATTGGTCGGTTGATCCATGGGTTCCATGGTTCTTGGCGAAATCGGTGTTGATTGGGTTACAGATCTCGGCTGAGGTTTTTCCCCGGCAATATCAATTTCAAATCCTGGTATTGGGAGCCCGATAGAATAACCGCTTCCTGATTCCGATTGGGATTCATCAACCATTTTTCTCTGTATTCTCAAGAGCGCATCAGCTGTTTTCTCTGCGGGCGTTATATCACCTTTTTTCCCAGAGTCTCGAGGAGAAAAAACGGTAATCTGTTCACTAACCTCATCCAGGATTTCCAATTCAACATCAATGTTAATAACGTATTTGTGTGAATCAATAAGCTTGGAAAGGGCTTCTTTGACACGTTCACGAATGTTGTTTTCCACCATCAGTTTTTGGGAGAGATAACCTCCGCTTTGTCCTATGAGTAGCGTGACCGCAATAACTACTCCTATGATGGGTATTAAATATTTATTCCCCTTACTCATGTGATGACTCCTTGGTATGTTTTTCAATCTCATCGTATTATGAGATCAAGAATCACCTTTCATATAACCGCTGGCATCATGGTGCGATGGTTTGATGAATGTGATTTGAATTCTCCTGTTATTTGATTTTTGTTTGGTTGTTTTATTCATTTTTAATACTTCTTCCCATGTAAGTGTTAATGGATTATACATAGGATTTTCCGCTCTAAGGCTGTCAATTCCTTTCGGGTACCAATCTCCATATCCTGCAGCTAAAAGACGGGGGGCAGGTACACCATTATCAATCATATACCGCACTACTGCAGCTCCTCTTGCAGCAGATAATTCCCAGTTACTGGCATAAAACTTTTTCCACTTCTTGGGCATGGCATCACTATCTGAATGGCCAGCCACTTCAACCTGGAAAACACTGAGTTGGATTTTGGGGATTATTTCTTCATTCAACAATGTTTCTAATTCTGGTTTCATTGATGCTTTTCCGGAAGGAAATGCAAAATCACCCTTAATATTGATAATAAGGCCCTTGGCACTGGTTTCAATATCAATAGGAGGATCACCCGCCGGGTTCTCCTTTTTCATTTCTTCAATGGTTTCTTCCATAGCATCTTTCATGGCAGCCAAGTTCTCAATGGGCTCAAATTCTCCTTCATCTGATGCTTTGCCAGATGCTTTAATCTTGCTTCCTAGGGATTTCCCCTGGGAATTCGCCATCTCTTGTAACTTCACTGGATCCATCGTTGATATAGCAGCCAAAAGTACAAAGAAAGCAAATAGAAGTGTCATCATGTCGGCGAAAGTGCCGAACCATCCAGGCAAACCTTCTTCAACGGAATCTTCCCCCGCTGAAAAACCCTTTTTATAGGCTTTCTTTTCTGCTGCTGTCATACCCATATCAAATTACTCCCGCTTCCACTCCGCAGGTGGAATAAAAGAATTGAGTTTTTCCCTGATAATAAGAGGATGCTTTTTCTGATGAATCAATCTCGCTGCCTCCACCAGCAGGCTCGCAGACATAGATGTCATTGTAGTTTTATTGCCCATTTTTTGGGCCATCGGCAGAAAAAATAGATTTGCAAAAACAGCACCATAAAGTGTAGTGATCAATGCTGCGGCCATACCGCCACCCAGGTTATCTGCACCGCCTTCACCGCCAAATCCAGCTAACATAAGTACCAAACCGATCAGCGTCCCAACCATACCCCAGGCCGGAGCCAGGTCTCCCATGGCTTTTAACATATCTGTTTGCACTTTTTCACGCTTTTCACGATATTCAATTCTTGTTTCCATAATCTCAGTTACTTCATCCAGAGAATATCCATCTACCACCATTTGGACACCATCCTTTAAAAAATAAATTCTAACTGTCTCAACTGCTTTTTCAAGATCTGCTGCACCTTTTCGTGCAGATTCTCCAACTTCACATGCTATATCAACTAAGGGACCCATTTTATCATCAGCCGGTTTTAATACGGCGCCAATAGCTTTACCCAGTGCCACAACATGAGGCATGGGAAACGCCACAAAAATAGATGCAATCATACCACCGGCAACAATTCCAAAACTCGGTATCGAAATAAAGTCACCAAATCCACCAGCTGAGCCCTCAACAAAGAGTGCATAAGCAATACTGCCGATCATGGCAGCCATACCAAGAATAACTCCAATAATTAAAGCAATATCCATAAACTTACTCCTCTAAAATATTTGCGGATTTTAAATTATTTTCATGCAGAGCCTTCAAGATATTTCTAACGTCTGTATACTCTGGATCCAGGCGAAGTGCGAGGTTCCAGTTTATTGTAGCTCTCTGAACATCTCCTAATTTATAATAGATTGACCCTCTTCTGGCATAAGCAAGCGCTAAATTTGGATTTAACTCTAATGACAGGTCCACCTCTTTCAATGCTTCTCGATAATCCCCTGCATAAAAATACCTTAATGATCTAGATAAGTGCCTCAAGGCTTCATTCATATTCTTTTCAGAGACATTTGTTTCCAGTTGAATATTCACCAGTGAATCAGATAAAAATTTTGTATTTTGCTCCATAGCAGATAAGCGTACCAATAAATTCCTCATTTCATTATTCATAAGCGCCATGGAATCTCTCAATGTTATGACAGCAATATTTGCCATTGTAATGGTCGAGTCACGATGTAAAGGCAGGGTTTCCATTCCACCCGGTAAACCATCAGATGGACCATAAATATTTGTTGGACCTGATGGGCCACCTTGCAGTCGTCGCCTAGGTTCCCGGGGGACAGCCATATCAA
>Ga0257109_1000344_pt1 | contig 14783 bp, 9 predicted proteins | sample LP_taG_8_FD_191566 | JGI IMG/M metagenome (GOLD analysis project Ga0257109, IMG submission 191566) | Marine microbial communities from Northeast Subartic Pacific Ocean, Canada - LP_J_2011_P26_2000m | ecosystem: Environmental > Aquatic > Marine > Oceanic | place: Canada: Northeast Subartic Pacific... | reverse complement strand
TCTCATTGCGCTTGCTGGTACCGTGCCAACAGCGATCGGAATGCTGATGGCATCAGAAGCTGATCCTGGGATCGTGACTGCTCAGTATTTAGGTGCTGCACTGCTTGCTGGCCAATTGGTAGCGCTCGGCATCTGGGCTTCCAGTATGACGCGTAACCAGATCACTGCATTCATCATTGCTGCCGCACTAAGCTTTGTACTGTTCTTGATTGGTTTGCCGGTAGTGCAGATTGGCTTGCCCCCTGCGCTTTCGGGTGCACTCGCACGGCTCTCAGTAGTCAGTCACTTTGAAAATGTGGCACGGGGTGTCGTCGATCTTCGGGATGTCCTCTACTTCGTGTCTACGGCTGCTTTATTCTTAGTATTGGCTGTTGGAGCGGTGAGTCGCGAACGCCTAAGCAATATCCGACCTGAGTTCAAGCGACTACGTGCAGGTTCTGCCGTTTTTATCGTGCTAGTCCTCATGGCCAATCTACTTGGTAGCTATGTGCGGGGCCGACTCGATCTGACTGCCGAGAATCTCTATACCCTCTCCGAGGGGACAAAGGATTTGCTTGGTGAGATCGACGATGTTGTCCAGATAAAGTTGTATGCTTCCGCAGAACTACCTCCTGAAATCCAGATCCAACTCCGGGACGTTCGGGATTTGCTTGCAGATATGCGGGTAGCTTCCGGTGGTGGTGTGCTGGTGAGTGAGCTGAATCCGGATGATGATGAAGATGCAGCAAGTGAAGCGTCCGCTTTTGGTATTTTCCCAATTGAATTCAATGTCCTAAGGGATGACGAATTCCAGATCCGGAGAGGTTACTACGGACTCGCTATGACTTATGCGGATGACGAGGAAGTCATGCCACTCATCGAACGTACTGACGATCTGGAGTTTCGTTTAGCATCAGCGATCTATCGCATGACGACGGAAACCCGCCCTAAAGTCAACTTTGTTGAGGGCTTTGATACGAAAGGGTTAGATGACATTCCTGGACTTCGCGAAAGCTTAGGCGACCGTTACGAGATCGGTTCGGTGGCTATTGCAGGTGAATCGGGTTCGGTGATTTCGGGTGATTCAACGGCAGTGCTTATTGTGGCAGGTGCGACGGCTACCCTAGACAGCTTAGCCGTGCAGCGTGTCGAAGAATATGTAGACCAGGGTGGTGCTGCGCTTTTATTGATGGAGTCGATTCTCCTCAACCCGCAAACGCCAAATCCATTGCCTGTACGATCTGGCCTCGAGTCCATGTTGAGCGATCGCGGTGTGGAATTATCAGGGAGCTTGGTGGCGGATCTTCAATCAAGTGAGAATGTGTCCATGGGGCGTCGTGGACTCTTCAATGTGATAGCCCCCTATCCCTTATGGCCTATTGCGATTCGAGCTTCAGATCACGTGATCACCTCCGGCATTAACGCGGTCACCTTTGCGTGGGCTGCTCAACTGGAGATAACAGATACAACTCAGGTAACACCCCTTTGGCAAACCACGCCATCCGGTATCACACGCGCTCCGATGGAGTCAATCGCCCCTGATCAAGAGTGGGCCGCCACACCGGATCAACTAGGTGTGCGTACGCTAGCGGTTGCGCTTACTCCAGATGAAGGTGAGACACGGGGGAGGATCATCGTCGTGGGTGATGCAACTTTCACCGAATTTCAGTTCCTGCAGGGCAATCCGTCCAACTTGATCTTTCTCGCCAATACGATCGACTGGTTGGCCCAAGACGAATCCTTAATTCGGATTCGTTCCCAAGACCGGACGCCACCGACTTTTGTATTCGCTTCCGATTATGGTAAGCTGATGCTGAAGTGGGTGAATTTGGTCGGGATCCCTCTACTGTTTGTTCTTATAGGGGTTTACCGGGTTACCGGTCGCAAACGTCGTGCTGAGTCTCGATGGAAGGAAGTCGTGGCATGAGCGAGAAAACACTTAAGACGTTGGTCGGTGCCCTGGTCGTTGTAGCTGGACTTTGGGCTGTCGTGGCACTGTTTTCGAATCAGGAGGATGGCAGAAGGAACGCTGCGGGAGATATCGCCACCTTTTTTGACGATATCTCAGAAGTATCGGTTACGTCAGTCCGCATGAATGGCCCGGATTATAACTCAGAGTTGTCAGGTGGAGTCGATGACTGGGCTGTGAACGGGTATCAGGCGGATTCCGCGACTGTTTTTCGCTTCTGGGCCGCGATGTTGACCCTTGACGTTGGTGATCTGGCAGCGTCCAACCCCGACAACCATGATCGCATGGGAGTATCAGCGGCCTCGGGGTGGTCAATCGAATTCGATCTAGACGGTACGACCAAGACAATGCTGGTGGGTGATACGGGCCCGAGATCTTCGACCAACTACGTGAGACTCCCAGACGAGGATGAGGTCTATATCCTTGAGGGGAATTTGCGAACCCATATCCGGAGATTACCCAACGAATGGCGCAGTAAAACGGTGGCTAGAGTCGATACGGCTGCGGTTACCCGAGTAGAGATCCAACGTGATACTGACGAATACGCTCTGGTCAGGGGAGACAGTCTTTGGACCTTCGATGATGGAAGTGAGACGAATTCCTCCGCTGTGAACGGGGTCATGTCGGAATTGGCCAGCCTTTTAGCCGTTGGGTTCCTTGAGGAGGGAGACTCTCTTGAAGTTATGGATCAGGGGGCTATTACAACCGCATACGACCAAAGCGGTAATGTCCTCGCTATAGTGACGATTGGCACTGGAGATTCAGATCGGTGGGCGCGTTCTGCAGGTGACGAGGTCATTTACAGGATCGGTTTGTACAGAGTGGACCGTATAGCACCCAAATTGGAGAGCATCGAGCCGAGTTCTTAAGGGCGAGGTGTCTGCACTATTAAATGTCGATGTAGTGATGAAGGGTTTGGATTTCTGTAGGCCTCAGTCTGGCAATCAGATTACTCTGTGAGCTTGAGCCATCCTTTAGCGTAGACGTTTGGGAAGCGATCCAGATAACCTGGGTAATCCCTGCTGGCTTGTTCCACTATGCTGCGTTTGAGTCTTACTACAGCGATGGGATCGTTGGTCTCCATCATCACATGCCCAAATGGGTCAATTGCGACGGAGGGGCCACCGATAGGTGTTCCACCCTCTGGGCGCGGGCGGTTCGTTGAGAGTACGTACATTCCACTCATGATTGCATTTGCGCGAAGAATGAGTTGCCAACGTTCGTATGTTTCGAGTGGAGTCGCTCTAGGTGCGAAAGCGACTTCGGCCCCTTCAGATGATAAGATCTGAAACCCCTGTGGACGGTTGACGTCAGAGCATATCTGCAGTCCCACTGTGAGAGAGAAGGTGTCAGAGATGGCCCGAGGTGGGTCGGTGCCAGGCATATAGTGGCTTGTCTCCCAGTATCCCTCCTCCTCTGGCAGATGGATTTTACGGTAACGGGCGTGGCAAACTCCGTTGCCATCGTAGAGAAGGGCAGTGTTGTAGCGGATCCCAGTATCTGGATCTCGGATGATCGCTCCTCCTACAAGGCCGATTCCAACTGATTTAGCTGCTTTGGCCATCAGGACCTGGCGCCATCCGCCTAACTCTTCGGCGTCTTCATCGATTGGTTGCTTAGATGCAGGTGACCATCGATTCAATGGAATCTCAGGTAGGAGAGCTAGGTCAGCGCCTCGGGATTGTGCATCGACGAGTGCCCGTTGAAGTCGTTCTCCGGTAGGATCATCGAAGAAGACCTCAGTGATTAGGGCGACGTGGAGATAGTGGTCAGCCAAGCGTCCAGATCTCGCTATTGGTCGACCTCGAACGAGAGACCCTGAGCTAGAGGAAGCTCTGTGCTCCAGTTCACGGTATTAGTTTGGCGACGCATATAGGATTTCCAGGCATCTGAGCCAGATTCACGGCCACCTCCCGTCTCTTTTTCTCCTCCAAAAGCCCCACCGATTTCAGCGCCGGATGTACCGATATTCACATTAGCGATACCGCAATCTGACCCTCGGTGAGATAAGAAATACTCTGCCTCTCGGAAGTTCTCGCTGAAGATTGCTGAAGAGAGTCCTTGTGGCACAGCGTTATGGAGTTCGATGGCCTCCTGTACCTCATCGATTGCCTGTGCTGGTCCGGCGTCGGAAGATCCGTAACTGATAATGTATAGGATCGGTGCGAAAGTCTCCGTCTGCACAATTTCGTAGTGGTTCTCAGCTATAGCGATGCATGGTGTGACGTAGAGGCCACCGGGGTATTTGTCGCCCACGAGTTGTGTGCCACCATAGATGATCTCTCCACCTTCTTCCAAGAGTTTGCTTCGAGCTTCGAGGAGGTCATCCACTGCCTGTTGGTTTACAAGCGGACCCATAAGTGTCTCATCATCAGTCGGGTCTCCGATCCGTACACCCTCGTAGGCTTTCACTAGCCGCGTAACAAGTTCGTCCCGGATGTTCCGGTGCACGATGATACGGCGTGTACTCGTGCACCTCTGTCCCGCTGTTCCAACTGCACCAAACAAAATGCTAGAGATGGCCAAATCCAGATTTGCGCTAGACGTCACTATGATGGCGTTATTACCTCCCAACTCTAGTATGGTCCGACCGAGGCGTTTCCCGACGACCTCGGCGACCCGCTCACCAACGCGGCAGGATCCTGTGGCCGATATTAGGGGGAGGCGTCTGTCATGTAGTAGACGGTCACCCACGGTGGAACCCTTACCAACCACAAGAGAAAAAATAGCTGGGTCCACTTTATTCTCGATGCAGACATCTGCAGCAATCTTTGTTACAGCCAGTGCAGTTAATGGTGTGCCTGAAGCTGGTTTCCATAGGGTGGCATCGCCGCAAACTGCAGCAATCGCAGCGTTCCAACTCCACACTGCCACAGGAAAGTTGAAGGCTGTGATCACCCCCACGATACCGAGAGGGTGCCATTGCTCTCGCATGTGGTGGTCGGGTCGTTCGCTTGCCATTGTGAGGCCGTAAAGCTGACGGGAGAGTCCTACCGCGAAATCACAGACATCAATCATCTCTTGAACTTCACCCTCCCCCTCATCCTTGATCTTTCCCATTTCTAGAGTGACCAAGGCACCAAGAGAATGTTTGTTCTCGCGGAGCCGATTCCCAAGTTGCCGGATTACCTCACCACGCTTTGGTGCTGGTACTTTACGCCATTCCAGAAATGCTTGCTGTGCTCTGGTTACCACCTGGTCATACTCATCTTCAGTAACCTGAGTCACAGTGGCGAGGCGAGATCCATCGATAGGGGAGTAGACGTCTAGATCAAGACCTGATCCCATCCAAGTGCCCGCAAACCCTCCGAGGTTGGTATCCTCGATATCGAGCTCTTCTAGGATCTCTTTCGATATCTTTGAGATCTGAGTGCTGCCGGTTTGGCTCATACTTGGTTGGTCCACCTGGGGTTGTTGGTTCGCCCCTTTTATATGGGCAGGGTCATAACTTCCCAGGGATTAGTGCTGATTGGAAGGGTAACGGCCATATGTGGATCCCCCTGTTTTCTCACAGACCAGCGACGAACTCTGAGGTCGGCTCTACTGTCCTGACTAGTCTGATCTTGCCATGACCAAAGAGTTTGCGGAGTTCTTGAAGGGTTTGACTATTTGCGCTGACCTTAAGGGATCGAGATCGTAAATGTGGGGCTGGGGCACCGTTGTCCAACTCCACTTGCACCAAAACAGGCGACGCCCCTGGGTGGGCAGTAAGCACTTGCTTCGCTTGCTCGAAGGCTTCTTCTGTCACATCCGACCCAACGTCCAGTTCGATCTTTACGGATAGTTCTCCGCTTCCCGTAAGCTCCTCAAGGGGGCGAGCTGAATCTAAGAAGATCGGAGGGTCATCTTCATCGCGTTCCCGGCCGCTCACTTTGCCTGAGAGTAGGACGACAGCGTCTTGTTGGAGTACATCCTTGTGTTCTTGCCACATTTCGCCGAAAGCTAGGATTGTCGCGGTTCCCTGGAAGTCCTCTACCGTGATCTTGCCCCACTCTGAGTTGTTACGTCGAGAAATCTGTCTCGCTACTGCTGTGACAACACAAGGCAAGTCAACGGTGTGTCCTGCGCGTTCAACGAGAGTGTTACTTGAGACGGGCCCAAAGGCCTCCACTACATCTCGGTAATGATCTAAGGGATGCCCTGAGATGAAAAATCCCAGAGCTTCCTTTTCACGGGCAAGCCGGTCCTGTTCAGCCCATTCAGGAACCTCTCGGAGTGGTGGTTCTGCTCGGGGAAGAGACGAGGTGTCTCCGAACAGAGATCCTTGTCCTGATGCAATTTCTGACTGACGTGCTTGTACTTCACCGTATGCGGTATCGAGGCTTTCTAATAATTGTGCTCGGCCTCCAAACTCATCTATTGCGCCCGCAGCAATCAATGCTTCGCACGCTCGTTTATTAAGGGAGCGGATATCAATACGCTCAAGGAATTCAAAGAGCGAACTAAATTTCCCATTTGGACGTGCCTCGATAACTGAACGGACCGCCGCCTGTCCAACCCCCCTGACTGCACCCAACCCAAACCGAATCTGCCCGCTTTCCGTGACGGTGAATTTCCATCCCGACTCATTTAGGTTCGGGGGGAGGACTTCAATGGGCTCCTTAAGACCGGGCACATAGCGGGGCAAGTCCCTGCATGCACCGATATACTTTACGACACTATCGGTGTTATCGATTGCCGACGACAGGAGCGCAGCCATGAACTCCGCCGGGTAGTGCACCTTCAGCCAAGCCGTGTGGTAAGAAATCAGTGAGTACGCTGCGCTGTGGCTTCGGTTGAAACCGTACCGACCAAAGGTTTCAATTTGAGTCCCAAGCTCAATCGCGATCAGCTTGTCGACACCCCGCTCGACACAACGGTCAACAAATTTCTTGAGTTCTTCCTTGATAAGAGAGCTGATTTTCTTCCCCACGGCCTTACGGAGCACATCTGCTTCCCCTAGCGTGAAGCCGGCAAGTTCGGACGCGATCCGCATCAGTTGTTCTTGATAGACGATCACTCCGTGGGTCGATTCGAGAATCTTCTCTAGGTCAGGATGTGGGTATGTGACATCTGTCTTGCCTGTCTTGCGGTCGATGTAGACATCGGTCATACCAGAGTCGAGTGGGCCTGGCCGGATCAGGGCGTTGGTCGCGACCAAGTCTTCGAAACAGTCACACTTCATGGCCCGGAGCTTCTCGTTCGCGAGGTTAGACTCGAATTGAAAGACGCCCGAAGTCCCGCCGCGAGCCAGCATTTCGTATACTGCGCGATCATCTAATGGTATGTCGTCTACTGTATCATAGACTTCTTCGCTATCGGGATTACTAAGGTTTCCATATCTCTCCCTTACCATTTCTACTGCGTCATGGATAACCGTAAGTGTCTTGAGGCCCAGGAAGTCCATCTTGAGCATCCCAACCTCTTCTAGACCATTCATGTCGTACTGGGTAACGGACATCGCATTGTCGCCGTTGCCATTCTTCCCAGGTTGGACGATGACTGGGACATAGTCATCGAGTGGGCCCGGTGCGATCACCACTCCAGCAGCATGGACCGACGCGTGACGAGCAAGCCCTTCCAGAGTGATCGAGTAATCGAAGAGCTGTCGATGCCGGCTGTCGGACTCGTATAAGCTCTTGACCTCCTTGAGGTTGTCGACTGCCTCTTGGACCGTGAAGGCACTGCCAGGCTGGTTCGGAATTAACTTGGCAATATGGTCAGTTTCAGAAGGCTCAAATCCGAGTGTGCGCCCCACATCACGAACGACAGCGCGACTCTTCATTGTTCCGAATGTGATAATCTGACCAACCGCGTTTTCCCCGTATTTTTGCCGGGTGTATTCAATGACCTCACCCCTACGTTCGTAGCAGAAATCGATGTCTATATCTGGCATCGAAATCCGTTCCGGGTTCAGGAACCGCTCAAAGAGTAGTCCGAACTCGAGTGGATCCAGGTTAGTGATGCCCAGCGCGTAAGCGACGAGTGATCCTGCAGCTGAGCCCCGACCTGGTCCGACTGGGATGTTCTTGTCGCGAGCCCACTGAATGAAATCCTGGGTGATCAGGAAATATCCGGCATAACCTGTGCCCTTAATCACCCCAATTTCATAATCGAGTCTTGTCTGGGCTTCTGGCGTTAGTGGGTCGCCGTAGCGCTTCTTCGCTCCCTGAATGGCTAGGTGTTCTAAGTAGTCATTTGGATCAGAGTACTTATCCGGAAGAGGGAATTCTGGTAGGTGGTACTTTTTCTCAAAGACGAGGTCGACTTCATCAGCGATTCTTAACGTGTTTTCAATAACATCGGGTCGATCAGGGAACCGCGATGTCATCTCGTCGGCGCTCTTAAAATAGAGGCCCTTATCGTATTTCATGCGCTTGGGGTCGTCACGATCCTTACCTAACCCAATGCAGAGGAGGACGTCGTGGGCGTCATGATCCTCTGGTCGCAAAAAATGCGCATCGTTCGTGGCAACCACAGGGAGGCCGAGTTCGTCAGCTAACGTGAAGATCTTCTTGTTAGCTTCTGCTTGCCCTTCAGAGTCGTGCGCCTGCACTTCAAGATAATAGCGTCCGTCAAAAACGTTTGCGTACCATTCAGCTGTGTCTCTGGCCGCAGCCCAATTATCTGCATCAAGGTGGCGTGCAATTTCGCTAGCTAGGCATGCTGAACTGACGATTATGCCTTCCTGATGGCGGGCTAAGACTTCCCGATCGACACGTGGCTTGTGGTAGAAACCCTCTGTGTATCCGATCGAAGAGAGTTTAAGGAGGTTCTGGTAGCCAATCCGGTCACGAGCGAGCAGTACCAGGTGGTAGTACGCACGTCCTCCAACACCGGACTTGGATCGCTCCCGCCGATCCCCAGGAGCAACGTAGGCCTCCATACCAATGATGGGCTTGAGTCCTTCGCTAGATGCTTTCTTATGGAAGCTCCAGGAACCGAACATGCATCCGTGGTCGGTGAGTGCGAGTGCTGGCATTTCGTACTCTTTGGCCTTTAAAACCAGGTCTCCGATTCGGTTAGCACCATCAAGTAACGAGAACTCAGAGTGGGTATGTAGATGGACGAAGCTCACTACGTGCTACTCCGGAGGCGGCTAGGATCGAGAAGCAACCATTCTACGGAGCCTGACGGGAGATGCCAATCACTACGGGAGCCCTATACGGAGCAATCGGGAATTACAACGCAAAATGTTGCCAAGGCGACAATAATTAATGTAGTCGGGTCGATAGTTATCGCTTTGTGACTGAAGGTTCCAGCAATCTTACATGTGGCCTTTCTTTCTCAGGCAGAACCGCATTGGAAGGAATCTAAGATTGTCTCCAGCTGAATCATATATTCGTATTTTTCTTTGCCAGGGGCATACAGCCACGAGTCCAACAGGTAACTTCGGTTCTGGTTCTCACAAACGATTACTCGGGTAATGAACGCTCCTCCTGCTGGCCAGCCACGGTCCGGTGGGTTCCTCCATTCGGCTTGCACTTGATAGCCATTATTTCCCAGGTGTTCAATCGGTCCTGAGGACGCATTTTCCAGAGCATGGTCTTGAGGCTCAGAGTAGTGGCCATCTACGAGTTCTGAGCGCCATCCTAGGACTCCTTCCTCTTGCATAGCCGATGGGATAGGAGTTTTCCAAGTGACTCCTATTTGGCGAATGAGTTCAGAAGGATCGGGATTGTCATTCCGGAAAAGGAATACCGAGTCCGATTGATTCCACCTGTATACCATTGGCAGAATGAGGCTGAACCCGGCTTCGATAGCCAAAGTGTCCGCGAGCGCCGTGTCAGCCCCCGACATATACATTCTGTTTACCACGTACGTCCGGAACTGCTCATCGAGTAGCTCATGAACTTCAGCAAGGTGTGGGGTTAGCTCCTCAAGACTTCCGCCATCTGGCAAGAGCACGACAGTGACCTGCTGGCCCCGTGCCCAGACGTCCTCTACCTGATGGATGCCAACCCTAGTAATTGAAGAGCCTTCACTACCGCGTCCTAGAGCTTCTTGGATCCAAGTGTCCTGTGAAGTTCCGATTAAGAGCATCTGACGGAACCGGCGTAGATTCCCCCAAGGATCACCAAGCGGGTCTTGGTATGTGACGGTGAAGGTTTTCTCATCACGTACCGTCCGAATCGTCGGCTCAAGGGCAGAGTATACGTCCTCAGAGACCTCATCCCATAGCTCTGGGCGCATGACTGCGATGATGCTGTTCACATCTCCGTAGGCCAGGGCTGTGCTATCGCAGGAGCCTAGACCTAAAGTGAGTATAGTTACCGCGATGATCGAAAATAGTTTGGTCATGTACTTTTCTAGGCAGGTTCGGGGCCGAGGTTCCGATCTAAAAGGGCTGCCGGATCTGGGTCACGTCCCATGAATTCCTTGAACAGGGCTCCGGGCTCGGCTGAATCCCCACGTGAAAGGATTGATTTTACGTAACTTTGACCGGTTGCGCGATTGAAGATTCCTTCCTGACGGAAACGGGTGAAAACATCTGCATCCAACACCTCAGACCAGAGGTAGCTGTAATAAGCTGCGGCGTATCCTCCAGAGAAGAGATGAGTGAATACCGGCAGGATATGAAGCTCCGCGAAGTGTGGTCCAATCACGAACGATTCGAAGCGCTCACGGGCAAATTCCATAACGAGATCTCCCTGGACTAGGTCCACTTCCTCTTCGGAGTAGCTCGCTGCATCTGTCCTGAGTTGAGGCGCTAGTTCCTCGTGGAGTTCAAGATCGACGGTCCCTAGGGAGAGTTGCCGCATCTGAGACCAACCGCCCATGAAGCGGCGGGCAGCGACCATACGTTCATAGAGCTGCTCTGGTAGGGTATCTCCTGTCTTATGGTGACGAGCGAACAAGTAGAGGGCCTCCTTCTCCCAAGTCCAGTTTTCCATTAGTTGGCTCGGTAGTTCGACCCAGTCCCAGGCGACATTTATGCCAGCCCGTGAAGGTATCTCCACTCGGGATGTACAGTGATGTAGGAGGTGCCCAAACTCGTGGAAGATGGTCTCAACTTCCCGATGCGTGAGGAGCGCTGCCTCGTCTCCATCGGGAGGTGTGAAGTTTCCACAGATTACGCCGAGGTGGGGGGCAAACCCCCCATTGCGTGGTCCCCCAGTGATGAAGTGGTTCATCCACGCTCCTTGGCGTTTTTCCTTACGTGGGAACCAGTCAGTATAGAAGGCACCCACCTTCTCCCCTGACTCATCAAAAATCTCATAATACCGAACATCAGGGTGCCAAACTTCCTCAATATCCAATTCTGTTACGCTAAAACCGAAGGTCATACGAACGATCTCAAACATTCCTTCGAGGACCTGCGGTAGAGGAAAATAAGGCCTCAGGGCTTCGTCATCGATGTCATAGCGTTCCTTCCTAAGTTTCTCTGCAACATAAGCACTGTCCCATGGTTTGAGTTCTTCGATACCGAGGTGTGCAGCGGCAGTACGAAGCTCACCTGCATCACGAGCCCAGAAAGGACGAGTGCGTTCTACTAGATTTCGCTCGAATGACATTGCATGCGCTCCGGTCTTCGCCATGCGATCCTCAAGGACGTAGTCCGGAAAACCGTCATAACCCAAAAGCTCGGCGATACGATCTCGTAGTCTTAAGATGCGGGCGAGAAGGGGTCGATTGTCGAATGTTCCATCTCGGCATCGGGTCACGAAAGCAGTGTGGATTTCGCGTCGAAGCTCTCGGTCATCGCAGTACTTCACGATTGGTTCGACTGAGGGATAGTCAAGCGTCAGAAGCCATCCCACGGTCCCTTTTTCCTTCGCCTTCGCTTCTGCGCGCTTGCGCATCGCCTCTGGCACACCAGAAAGCCGGGCTTCATCAGTGACAATCAGCTCATATTCAGCAGTCGCATCCAGGACATGTTCGCTAAACCTCTGCTCAAGCTGAGCGAGCTCAATCTTGAGTTCCATGAGTTCTTGTTTGCCATCTTTCTCCAAATCTGCGCCAGCGCGTATGAAATCCTGGACAGTTTTCTGAAGATGCCGTTTTTTGATTCCCATGAGTTGAGCGGCCTCTTCGGATTCGGCGTAAGCCTTCACCCTCTCCCAGAGTGATCCGTTGAGGGGTAAACTCGACCAGAACGCTGATATCTCAGGTAGAACCGTGTTATAGGCTTCTCGGAGTTCCGGCGTCTCTGAAACGGATACAAGGTGAGTGGACGGTGCGATCCGTTCACTAAGCCGCCCTCCGATCAACTCTAAGTATCCAATGGTGTTATCCCAGGTTGGTTCTGACGTGTCAGACGTAAGCTGATCGATGTCGGCTTGAGCTTCTTGAAGCGCCTGCATGATACCAGGCTCGACATGTTCTGCACGAATTCGGTTGAACGGAATTCGGAAACCTCCAGACAGGAGGGGGTTCGCTGCTTGTGTCATATGCGTTAGTTCGATTTAGGCTCGCTGTATTGCTTTGGAGGTAATCAAGGTAAATCAGGCCTTGTAGGTGCTAAAGTGAAGCCCAGATATCTATCCAGGTTCGTGTATCAACGGTACGAGAAGGCTGGCCACGCTATCGTGTGAGACACATCAAGGTCACGTTTATTCTTCAGAGGTCTTCACTTAGAGGTGAGCAGGATATGAATGGACATCACCACCATTCTGGCATCGGTGGGATTTCTCGGCACAAGGAAGTAGGGCGCCTTAAATGGGTTCTCGCGATCACTTTGATTTTTATGGTCGCCGAGATCGTTGGTGGAGTCCTTTCAAAGTCGTTGGCGCTCCTCGCGGATGCGGGTCACATGTTTACCGATGTGGCGGCTCTCTCACTATCACTATTTGCGATGAGGCTTGCTCAGCGACCGCCAAGCAAGATGAAGACTTTCGGCTATGTGCGCCTAGAGATTCTCGCAGCCCTAATCAATGGGGCGACGTTATTGGTAATCGCTGGCTTTATCTTGCTAGAGGCTTGGCAGCGACTGCGCTCACCGGTCGAGATCAATGGGATCATCATGTTGAGTGTCGCGATGCTTGGTTTGGGGGTGAACGTGGTAGGTGCAGTACTGTTGCGGTCACACGCGCACGATAATCTCAATGTGCGCGGAGCTTATTTACACGTCCTTGGAGACCTGCTGGGATCCGTGGGTGCAATTTTTGCTGGGGTAATCATCGTTACCACAGGCTGGACTCCGGCAGATCCGATTATCTCTGTGGTCATTGCCTTGTTAATCCTATTCGGCGCGTGGAAGCTAGTACGCGAAGCAGCTGAGGTACTTCTTGAGGCAGTACCCACACATGTGGACATGGACGTAGTACTGGATGCGCTCAGGAGTATCGAGGGGCTGGATGAAGTCCATGATGTACATGTTTGGACCTTAACGAGTGGCTTCGTTGCGCTTTCTGCTCATGGAGTCATTGATGATCCCGCTCAGCATACAAATATCCTGGACGAGATCCGTACTCGGATGGCTAAGTATGATATCTCACACGTCACGTTTCAGATCGAGATGCGTACGGTGTATCAAATTCCCTCATCGGGGAGCGAGCCATGACAGACTCGCACCACGCTGACCAGATGATAACCTTCCTTAACCTGCTGGCATCTTATGGTATCTACCAAGCATCATCCCTTAGCTGGTTAGATGGTTGGGAGATTGGAGGAAAGAAGAGATGACGAAATCCTTACTCGTGGTGATTCTGGCTTCTTGGCTGGCTCTGCCGCAGCTACCCCAAGAAACCCCCGGCCTACTCGTATCGGCAGACTGGCTTAGTGATCATCTGACTGATCCCCAAGTGGTGATTTTGCACGCTGATATGCAGAGAAGTCGTTATGAGGCTGGACACATTCCAGGGGCACATTTTCTCGACATGAACCAGATCGTATGGGAAGGGGACCCTGCGTGGGGCACGGAAATGCGTTCGCTTGCTGAGATCAATGACGCACTAGAAATGGGCGGAGTTTCAGAGGGTCAGCATATCGTCGTGTATGCTTCGAATCCTCTTTTCGCTGCAAGGGTATTTATGACACTCGAAGTCATGGGGCTCCGGGGTAATGTCTCTATGCTCGACGGTGGTTTCGGAGGATGGCAGGAGGATGGGCATGAGATTTCAATTGAGGTACCGACGTTCAATCGAGGCTCCATCTCTCTGGCGGCGCAGGATGATATTCTTGTCACCGCTGATTGGATTCATCAGAGACTAGCTGACCCACGTACTGCGCTCGTCGATGCAAGGCCAGACGACGAATACACCGGCGAGGATGGGGGCCTGGGTGGAACCGCACATCCGGGTCATATCCCAGGCGCGGCCCAGATGTATTGGGAAGAACTCGTGGTAAGCAGGCAATCACCAACGGTACATGATCTTGACCAGCTAACAGAGCTTTTTGTCTCTGCAGGTGCGGAGGAAGGTGACACAGTCGTCGCTTACTGCATGGTAGGATGGAGGGCGAGCTTCACATACTTCACTGCCAGGTTGCTGGGTTACGAAACAAAATTTTACGATGGTTCCTGGCGAGATTGGGGAACAAGGGAAGACCTTCCTTACGTTTTGGGCAGGTCACGAAGATAATCTCACGGGGCCTGGACCTCCTGGCTTTCACTGCTCACTTTCTGGTCCCTCTCACACCATTGCTGAGACCATAGATTCGGAGTCCCCGTATGCGTCCGCTTCGTCTTTTCGCAGCCCTAGCACTTCTCGGTCTTCCCATACAGGCCCAACAGATTCCCACGCCTGAATCTGTTCTCGGCTTTCCTGTCGGTACCGATTTCGAACTCGCGACATACGAGCAGTCTCTCGAGTATTTTCAGCAGCTAGCCGCTGTATCGGACAGGGTGGAGCTTAGGGAGGTTGGCCGCACGAGTTACGGTCGACCGTGGTACATCGCTCTAATTTCGTCTGCGGAG
>Ga0257109_1000340_pt1 | contig 14878 bp, 10 predicted proteins | sample LP_taG_8_FD_191566 | JGI IMG/M metagenome (GOLD analysis project Ga0257109, IMG submission 191566) | Marine microbial communities from Northeast Subartic Pacific Ocean, Canada - LP_J_2011_P26_2000m | ecosystem: Environmental > Aquatic > Marine > Oceanic | place: Canada: Northeast Subartic... | reverse complement strand
AGCTCAGGCTCAGCGTAAAGAATCCATACCAGCTGAGAGAGGAAATATCTTTGACAGAAACGATGATGCTCTCACAAGAAATGTAGCTCACTATACAATAAGTGTTGACCCATCTAAGATTGCAGAAAAGAATGCCTTAGCTAAGAAATTGCATAAAATTACGGGTAGGCCTCTTGACTATTATATTAACAAACTTAATTCAAATAGAAATTTTGAGTTCCTAGAAAGAAACTTAAAAAATAACTTACTTGAACAAAAGCAATTTCAATCGATCAGCGGACTCGATATAAAAAAACATTACAGAAGAACATATCCACACGGCTCTATCGCAGGACAAATATTAGGATATACCGATACAGATGACAATGGTATATCAGGAATAGAAAAGGATTATGACAAGTTTCTTTCTGGTATTCCTGGCCAGGTTATAAAGAGTAAAGGATGGAAAGGTAAATATCAATCTAGAAGTGGGCTCCCTTATTTGCCCGCGGTCAATGGTGATAAGGTTAAACTTACTATAGACCTAAATTATCAAAGCATTCTACAAGAAGAGCTGAAAAGAAGAAAAAAAGAAACAAACTCAATCTCTGCAATGGGCATCATTATGAACCCTCAAACAGGCGCCATACTTGCAATGGCATCAGTGCCGGATTTTGATAATAATTATTTTTCTAAATATAAAATAGATAATCATTACTGTCGTGCTATCACAGATCAATTTGAGCCTGGATCTACATTCAAAATCGTGGCAGCTGTTGCAGCATTAGCAGAAAATAAAATAAGTCTGACAGAAGAATTTAATTGTGAAAATGGTGTGTATACATATTTTGACTCAAAAATTAAAGATCATGAACCATATGACCAGCTCACTCTTTCCCAGATTCTTAAGCACTCTAGCAATATAGGAATTATAAAAATTGCAGAAAAATTAGGTAGCAAAAAACTCCATAAGTATGCAAGGCTTTTTGGGTTTGGTTTAACAACAAACTTAGGTCTCAATGGAGAAACATCTGGTACTTTAAAATCAGAAAAAAGATGGAGCAGAATATCAGTTGGTCAAATCTCAATGGGGCATGAAGTTGCTGTCAGTGCTATACAATTAGCTACAGCCTTCTCTGCAATTGCAAACGACGGTTATCTGGTGAGGCCATATATAGTGGAACAAATAGTTCAATCAAATAATAAAATAAAGATGCAGAATGATATTCGCTTCAAAAGACAGATTGCTGATGAGAATATTATGAAAGAAATAAAAAAAATGTTAAGACAGGTTGTTACTGGTGGTACCGGTGTGGGAGCAGAAATAGCCGGCTGGGAGATAGCAGGAAAAACTGGAACTGCTCAGAAATATATTGATGGAGAATACTCTGATGATAAATTCATTTCTAATTTCGTTGGATTTTTTCCTGTCAGTAACCCACAAATTTTATCGGCAATAATACTTGATGAGCCAGATAGACCTTTGCATTGGGGTGGAAAAGGTGCAGCAGTTGCATTCCAAAGAATTACACAAAGAATTATTAATATGGATGATACAATAACTCCACCAGCCAAAGAACAAAAAACATATGCAACAGTAGAAAAAAATGCTAGCATAAAGCAATCAAAAAAATTTATGAATCAAATACCTAGGCAGCTGAGCACAAAAAATGTCAAAAATGGTATCAGAGTTCCTGATGTCAGAGGTAAAAGCTTAAAAAAAGCAATTAACATAATTACTAGTGCTGGTCTAGAGATTAAAACGGAAGGTTCTGGACAGGTTCTATGGCAGAGTCCAAAGCCAGGAACAATTTTATACCATAAAGATGTTTGCATAATACACTTACAATGAATAATTCTCTTTTTTCTTTAGTAGAAGACTTAGTACAAGCTAATAAAAGCTATAAAAAAATCAATATATCTGGGATAAAAACAGACTCAAAGCAAGTTACACCTGGTGATTTATTTATAGCCGTACCAGGAGAGAATTCTGATGGCCATGATTTTATTGACCAAGCGATTGATAATGGTGCGAGCGCTGTTATTACTAATGGTAGAGAAATGAACATCGATCCTATACCTCAGATAAAGGTAGCAAATCCTAGGAAAGCGGTCTCTCATGTTTCGTCAAAATTATTCGGTAATCCTTCTAAAGATTTAATGGTTATTGGAATAACTGGAACCAATGGTAAAACCACAACTGCATACTTAACAGCGCAGACTCTAATTAACGCGGGATATAAAACTGCTCAAATAGGAACGACAGGAATTATCGCGGAAGGTTTTGAACAGACAAAAACATTGACAACACCAGATGCAATAAATCTACAGAATTTATTTTCTAAGTTTAAAGCTTTAGGATTTACTCATATTGTAATGGAGGTTTCATCGCACGCACTAGACCAATACAGAGTGGCAGACATAAAATTTGATATTGCAGTATTTACTAATTTAACACCTGAACACTTAGACTACCATCCTTCTATGGAAGCATATTATCAGACTAAATCTCGCTTATTTAAAATGCTATCTATCGAAGACTTAGCAATAATCAACGATAGTGATTTAAATGGTGAACGCCTTGCATCAGAAACTATCGCTCCAGTGTTATTATTTTCTAACAATAATGGGGATACAATACATTTTTCTAAGCTGGATTCAAATCTAAATGGGATTGAAGGTTCTATTAAAGCAGGACAATCCAATTACAATATTAAATCAAAACTGATTGGTCAGTTTAATCAAGAAAATATACTTTCAGCAGTTTCAATTCTACACTCATTAGGCATAGAAAAAGAAAAAATTGAATATGGGATTAATAAATGTAGCTCCATCCCTGGTAGGTTAGAAATATTTCAACTTTCAACAGGCGCTAAGGCAATAATTGATTATGCACACACACCTGACGCATATGAAAAGGTTTTAGGTACACTACGTACACTATTAGATAAAAAAAATAGGTTATATGTGGTTTTTGGTGCAGGAGGAGAGAGGGATAAGAATAAGAGACCAGAGATGGCACGAATTGCTGAATTACTTTCTGACAAGTGCTTTATAACTCCTGATAATCCAAGAAATGAAAATATTGACGATATAAATAAAGATATTATTTCTGGATTTAATAAAGAATGTTATCAAATATATGATAATAGAGATGAAGGTATAAAATCGGCTCTTAGGTTAGCTAACCTTGACGACATGGTAGTTATACTCGGAAAAGGTCGAGAAGAGTATCAAGAAATAAAAGGTGAAAAAATTTATTACTCAGACCTCAAAATCATAAGAGAATGGCTATGAGGATTAATATAAATAAATCAGAAATATTATCACAAATCATCAAAGAGATAACAGGCGAAACATTAACGACTCCAATAACAGGTATAACAACTGATAGTAGAGATTGTAAGCCCGGTGATTTATATATAGCATTATTGGGGAACCGTAGTGATGGACACGACTTTCTTTATCAGGTAGATAATATTAATGCCGCTGCAGCACTAGTAAGCAAAGAAAATACAACCGAAAAATTAAAACTGAAGCAAATATGCGTTCAAGACACAAACAAAGTACTAGGTATGATCGCAAATAAATGGCGCAAAAATTTTGATATACCTGTTATTGCAATTACAGGCTCAAATGGAAAGACATCTACCAAAGAATTACTATATCATATACTAAAAGAGAAATATAATGTTCATGCCACAGAAGGAAACTATAACACTTCGATTGGATTACCATTATCTCTACTCGGACTTAATAAAAGCCATGATATCTCAATCATTGAGATGGGAGCTAATCATCCAGGTGATATAAAATATCTTTGCGAGATTGCAGAACCAACTCACGGACTAATAACAAATATATCATCCGCACATCTAGAGGGTTTTCAATCAATTGAAAATATAGTAGATACAAAGGGATCTCTATTTAAGTATTTGAAAAATGGGATTTCTTTCATTAACTATGCTGATGAGAGAATAAAATCGATTAATAATATCGGGCAAAAAATAACTTATGGACTTAATGCCAACTGTGATTTTCCAGCTGATATTCATCACGAAAATGACGGGTCAATTACATTAACAATAGATGCACAAGAGATCAAAACAAAATCAAAAAATCTCTCTTTTGCAAAAAATATTATAGCCGTATCGGCAGTATCTATAACCCTTGAAATTGAATGGAAATTATTACAAGAAAAAATTTTGACATTTAAACCTCCAAATGGAAGATGCAAAGTGATAACCTATAATTCTATAACAGTAATTGATGATACATATAATGCAAACCTAGAGTCGTGTATAGCCGCAATAGATTATTTAAATGCATTTTCTGGTTCTGGAAGAAAAATTTTGGTCTTAGGAGATATGCTAGAACTAGGAAATGCTTCAACCTCTCAACATGAAAAATTAGGATCAAAATGCTCTGAGGCAAACCTTGATGCAGTTTTTACCATAGGTAAAAGGACACTTTCAACCCAGTCTACAATACATGGAGTGCCTATAAACCTACATTATAATAATTCCGGTGATCTGATATCATCATTGAAATCTCAATTACAAGATAATGATAAAATTCTTTTTAAAGGATCAAGGGGGATGAAAATGGAAAGAATAATATCAGGAGTATTTAAAGCATAATGTTGTACAAATATTTTCTAACATTAAAAGAAACTATTAGCGTTTTCAACATATTCGAGTATATAACATTTCGTTCTGCGATAGCAGCAATAACCTCACTCATTATATCTTTTATTATAGGTCCATATATAATTAAGACACTAAAAAAGCATCAAATAGGTGAAGAAATACGAAATAACGGTCCTAAAACGCACTTAATTAAAAGGGGCACGCCTACTATGGGAGGAGTGATAATAATATTATCTGCACTCCTCCCTACCCTTATGTTCTCTAATTTAGACAATACTATGATAAAAATAGTATTGTTATCTACAGTTTGGATGGGTGTTATAGGATTTATTGATGACTACATGAAAGTAATTAAAAAAATAGAAAAAGGAATGATCGCACGTTATAAAATGATAGGACAGGTTACTTTAGGTATTTTTATTAGTTATTGGATAATCAACAGTAATGAATTCCTTGATTTTAGTACAAAAACCACTGTTCCATTCTTAAAAAATATTGAAATAGATCTAGGCGTGATATATCCACTAATGGTGATTATAGTTATCACAGCTACATCTAACGCTGTTAATCTTACAGATGGACTAGATGGGCTAGCCATCGGGTTACTAGCTATCTGTTTTTCTGTTTTTGCGGCAGTTTCCTATATATCTGGGAGAATAGATTTCTCTGATTATCTTAATATATTATATCTTCCTGGAGCTGGTGAATTAAGTGTGTTTTCAAGTGCTATGGTGGGCGCATGCCTGGGCTTTCTATGGTTTAATGCTTCTCCAGCCGAAATATTTATGGGAGACACAGGATCTTTATCAACAGGTGCTGCACTAGGTACGTTAGCAATAGTATTAAAAAAAGAACTATTATTATTCATAATTGGTGGTGTCTTTGTGTTTGAAACAATATCTGTAATTATTCAAGTATTATTTTACAGATATACAAGGATTAAATATGGAGAAGGAAAACGATTTTTTAATATGGCTCCCATTCATCACCACTATGAATTAGAAGGATTTAAAGAAAGTAAAATCGTTGTCAGATTTTGGATAATTGGAATTCTTCTAGCATTATTTTCTCTGGCCACCTTTAAGATTAGATAGAGATGGAGTTCAATATAACTAAAGAAACCCTATTAAATAAAAAGATAACCATTATTGGTCTAAAAAAAAGTGGTTATGCTGCTGCAATGTTAGGACATGAATTAGGAGCAAATATATTTGTTAGCGATATAGATAATGACTTAGAAATAATTACTAATAAAAATAAATTAATTAAAAAAGGTGTTGATGTAGAAACAGGAAACCATTCAAAACTAGTATATGATGCAGATTTTTGGGTTGTTTCACCTGGAGTTCCAAACGATATAGAAATTATTAAACAAGCAAAGACATTAAATATTCCTATTATTGGAGAAATTGAGTTTGCTAGTAGATTCACAAGTACCCCTATTATTGCTGTTACCGGTTCAAATGGTAAGTCAACTACCGTAAATATTTTATATTCCATGTTAAAGACAGATAAATTGCAACCGATACTCGCAGGAAATATTGGGATTCCTTTTTCAGAAAAAGTTTTTGAGGAATTAATAAATCCTGATTTAGGAAACATCTATATATTAGAGATATCTAGTTTTCAGTTAGAATTTATAGAACAGTTTAGAGCTATGATTTGTGTCTACTTAAATATTTCTCCTGATCACCTTGATCGTCATGAAAATATGGATAAATACTTAAAAATAAAGCTAAAAATGATTAAGAATCATAAAGAAGATGACACTGTTGTTTATAATATTGATGATCCAGTTCTAGATATAGCATTTAATGATTATCTATTAGAAAAGATCCCATTTAGTATATCTAATCAAACACCATTTTTTGGAGTTAATGAAACAAAGATATATAATGAAAATAATGAACCATATGTATTTATAGATGATATTATTTTAAAAGGCAAACATAATTTATCGAACCTCCTTGCATCGGCGACGGTTGCAAAACTAATGAATGTAGATGACAAGATAATTATTAACACCATGAAAAACTTCTCTGGAATTGATCACCGTCTTCAAATAATAAAAGAAATAAATGAAGTCACCTATGTCAATGATTCCAAAGCAACAAATATTCACTCAGTTATTGTTGCAATAAATAGTTTTGAAACACCTATTATTCTATTGCTAGGTGGTAAAAATAAAAACTCAGATTTTCGGCTACTTCTTCCGCATACCAAACGTCATGTAAAGCACATAGTATCCTACGGAGAAGCCGGAGGGGAGATAGCTGCCGCTATTGGGGATGCGGTAAGACTCAATTGTGTAAGCAGTCTTAGTGAAGCGGTAGCATCTGCCCATAATCTGGCCAGTCCCGGCGATATAGTACTAATGTCTCCGGGCTGTGCCAGCTTTGATCAATTTAATAACTTTGAGGAACGTGGTGAAAAATTCATCAGTTTAGTAAACAATTTAATTGAAAAGATATGAGACTAAATATTACAATACAACACTATGATAAACCGCTATTGTTTTCTATTCTGTTTCTCTGTGCATTTGGCACCATCATGTTGTACAGTGCAAGCTGGAACGAATCCTATATTCGATCTGGAGGATTAACAGAATCATTATTCTTAGAGGGTCATTTAAAAAGAATTATTTTAGGATTTTTTTGTTTGTTCCTTTTCTTTCTCATTGATTATAAAAATCTCAAACTAATAGCACCATATTTTTTAACAATATCTATAGCACTATTAATTATGACAAAAGGATATTATCTAATTCGTGGAATTAACAGCCCCGCTAGATGGTTACATCTAAGTGGTCTATCAATACAAACATCAGATGTTGCAAGATTATCTCTTATTATTTTTCTAGCATATTATTTAGATGAAATAAAAATGCGTATAAAGAATCTATATAAAGGATTTCTACCATGCATAATTGCAGTTGGGACTATCATGGCATTCATAGTTATCCAGCCTGATTTTAGCACTGCATTAATGGTAGGGACTATTGGTTTAGTGATTATTTTTGTCGCTGGCGCAAAAATGTTACATATTTTCATTTCCATTTTAACTGGAATATTAATCTGTATTCCAATTATCTACTTAAAACCATATAGATGGGCAAGAATTGTTTCATTTTTTGACAAAAGTGATATTCAGGCAAATGGTTATCAAGCACACCAGGCATTGCTAAGCTTAGGAAACGGAGGTTTTTTTGGTGTAGGACTTGGAAATAGTACAGAAAAGAATCACTTTCTTCCCACACCCCATACAGACTTTATTTTTTCAATTATTGGAGAAGAACTTGGACTTTTAAGAGGAACCTTACCTTTATTAATAATATTTTTATTGATTTTTTATCGAGGATTAAAAATTTCACAAAAATGTACAGACCCATTTGGCATCTTTCTAGCTATAGGTATATCTATCAACATAGTTCTATATGCCTTTGTAAATGCTGCAGTTGCTACTGGGATGTTTCCTGTTACTGGTTTACCAATGCCAATGATTAGTTATGGTGGTTCTGGTATGCTTATAAATATGATTATGATTGGAATTTTATTAAATATTAGCCAGGCAAAGCGCAGTATTAACAGTGGTCAAAATTGGAGTAATCTTAATTTTGGATAGCTATAAAATAATAATAGCTGGTGGTGGAACAGGTGGGCACTTATTTCCTGCAATTGCAATTGGCGAAGAGATAAAAGAACGTATCCCTGAAGCAAAAATACATTTTGTTGGGTCAGATTTTGGCCTAGAAGCAAAAGTTTTTCCAGTAAAAGATCTATTACATACTCTTTTACCAATAAGAGGATTACAAAGAGGAATTAGTTTTGATAGTTTTACAAAGAATCTCATTCTTCCCTTCAGAATAATAGCCTCATTAATAAAACTCAAAACGCTATTTAAAGACTTTGCTCCAGAATTAGTGATTGGTACCGGAGGATACGCAAGCGCTCTACCCCTATTTATGGCTACAATGCAAAAAAATTCTATACCTATTGTCCTTCAAGAACAGAATTCTTTCCCTGGCATAACAACTAGATGGTTTGCTAATAAAGCAAATATGATTTGTGCTGCCTTTAAATTTTATAACGGGAGTTTGAATCATAAAGTTGTTTTAACAGGAAACCCCATAAGAAATAATATTATTTCTGGGAAAAAATCATTAGCCTGTAATGAGTACAAATTAGGTATGCATAAAAAAACAGTGTTTGTATTTGGTGGCAGCCAGGGTTCGGCATTTTTAAATAAGTCAATAGCGCAAGTCATAAAAAATTTTGATGATAGAACTATTCAGATTCTGTGGCAAACCGGTGATAATGAATACCATAAGTATAAGAGATATATGGATGATTCAATTAAGGTAGTACCTTTTATAAATGACATGGCGAGTGCTTATGCTATATCTGATTTGGTAGTCTGTAGAAGTGGTGCCCTAACCTTGTCAGAGGTTACAATATGCGGTAAGCCTAGCATATTAATACCATTTGCAGCTGCAGCTGGAAATCACCAATTGAAAAATGCTAAAACATTATATGAGGCTGGCGCATCATTTCTTATTGAAGAAAAAGATCTAGATTCGAATAGTTTATTTAAAAATATCAATCATCTAATAAATAATAAAACAACATTGGATGAAATGTCATCAGCTTCAAAAAATTTAGGTAAACCAAACGCTACAAAGAAAATAGTCGATTGTTTAATGGAGCTAAGGTCAAATGTTTAAAAAAGTTAATCTTATACACTTTATCGGAATCGGCGGTATTGGAATGAGCGGAATTGCTGAACTTCTCATGAACCTTGGATTTAATATTACAGGATCTGATATAAATCGGTCAGAAAACGTAAAAAGATTAGAGGCAATTGGAATCAAAATCTCAATAGGTCATGATCCAAATAATATTAGTAATGCAGATGCTGTTGTTTATTCTAGTGCAGTTCCATCTGATAATACTGAGATAATGGCAGCATTAAAAAAATCTATACCTGTAATTAGACGCGCTGAAATGCTCGCAGAATTAATTAGTCTGAAGAAAACTAGTATTGCTGTTGGTGGCACACATGGAAAAACAACTACATCATCCATGATAGGTATGATACTCGAAAAAGCTGGATATGACCCTACCTTGGTAGTAGGTGGGCTGGTGAGCAATCTTAATACAAATGTGAAACTAGGTTCAGGAGAAATGATAGTAGTTGAAGCAGATGAGTTTGACAGGAGTTTCTTAGCTTTAAACCCAACTATTGCTCTGGTTACAAATTTAGAAATGGAGCATACAGACTGCTATGATAGTCTCCCTGATCTTGAAAATGCATTTTTACATTTTTGTCAGTCAGTACCATTTTATGGACAGGTGATTCTTTGTGCAGATTCTCCATCTTTGATGAATATAATGTCAAGAATAAAAAAACCATTAATAACATATGGATTATCAGATCACACTGATTTTTGTGCAAAAAATATTAATTATAACCAAAATAAAACAGAATACACGCTTTTTCACAAAAAAAATAATCTAGGGAAAATAAATATTAATATGCCGGGTAAACATAACGTATTGAATTCTTTAGCTGCAATAGCACTCGGGCTAGAAATAGAAATACCTTTAGAACAAGTAAAAAATGGTATAAATAGTTACAAGGGTGTAAGAAGGAGATTTGAATTAAAGAATAATAACCATGATGTATTAGTTGTTGATGATTATGCGCACCATCCCACTGAGGTAAAAGCAACAATTAATGCTGCAAAAAATGGTTGGAATAAAAAAATAATCTCAGTTTTCCAACCACATCTTTTTAGTAGAACAAAATATTTTTATAAAGAGTTTGCAAATTCATTATTCGATTCAGATATTATAATTATTACAGATATTTACGCCGCAAGAGAAAAACCTGTAAAAGGTGTGAGTGCAAAATTAATAATTAATGAGTTAAAACTCCTTGGGCATAACAACACTAATTATCTTTCTGATCTAGAACAATTAAATCACTTCTTAGATACTATAGTTAAACCCGGTGACATGTTGATAACAATGGGGGCAGGAAATATCTGGCGATATAGTGACAAATATAATGAACACTTAAAAAGTAAATATAGTGAATAGGCATTAATGATTATTTCAAAAATAAAGAAAATTGCAAAAGGAATTGTTCTGGAAAATGAACCAATGTCTAGGCACACATCTTATGGTATAGGAGGTGAAGTCTCCGCATATATCACACCATTCGATCGTGATGATTTAATAAGGATTATAAAATTAATTAATTATAATAATTCAAAACTTTATATTGTAGGCTCTGGATCTAACTTACTTGTTAATGATAAAAATATTAGTGCGTTCGTCATAACACCAGCCAAAGCTCTAAAATCATTAAACATTGAAAAAAATATAATTATTGCTGATTCTGGGGTTATGCTTGGCAAGATCGTAAAAGAATCAATTAAACATAAATTAACAGGTTTAGAAAGTCTTGTAGGTGTGCCAGGAACACTTGGTGGCGCGCTAATAATGAATGCAGGAGCGTTTGGCTCTGAAATATCTAATTATTTAGTATCCGTTCAAGTTATTGCTAATAATGGTAACCTAAAAACACTGTATCCAAATGATATAGATTTTAACTATAGATATTCATCTTTTAAACCATCTGAATTTATATTATCTGCAAAGTTCAGATTAAATTTCTCTAATGAAGAAACAATAAAGAATAAAAAACTATTTGCGAGTAAAGGTAGAAAAAGTAACCAGCCTCTAAAATATAGGTCTGCTGGAAGCGTATTTAAAAATCCAAATAACAAGCTTGCGGCTGGTCTTCTGATAGATCAAGCAGGCTTAAAAGGTACGCGCTGTGGAGACGCTGAAATATCCGAGCATCATGCAAACTTTTTTATTAATCATGGTAATGCAAAAGCAGCGGATATAACTAATCTTATTAGATTGAGTAGAAAAACAATTCATGAAAAATTTGGGATAATGCTAGAGCTAGAAATAAAAACAATAGGATTTTCCAAGTCGGAACTTTATCCATATGCCATCTAAAAAGAAAAATAATTACCAATTAAAATTTGCAATCGTTCGAGTGTTTAATACATGTGCGATATTTTTCGTAATCTGGTTATCATTCTTTTGGGCAGAACAAAAATATACCTTTAATAAACCAATAATAATCACTAAGGGGGGCTTAGTATTAAGTGATAGTTATTACAAAGAATATCTATTAAATAATATAGATATAGAACATGGTCATTTAGAATTAAACAATATTCTAGATGAATTATATAAACATCCATACATTGAAGCTGCTAGATCAAGTTATAGGTACCCTGACAAAATTTTTGTTGAGATCAGTGAACGAGTTCCGTTTGCTATAGTAAATAATAGTCCAATGATAATGTTAGACAAAAACTGTTTTGTTTTACCGAATATTGACAATATAAATAATTATAATATTCCCATATTATCTAAATATAATACTGCACCTGAGCTTTACCCTGTCGGCAAACAAGCATTATCTGTTAAGATAAAAGATACTATTTCTTGGCTGAAATCACTTAACCATAGATATCCTGATTTATACCATAATTTATCAGAGATTACACTTGAAAATGAAGATGAGATTATATTGATCCTTGCCGAACACCCAACAAAAATAATGCTAGGGAACAAAAATACACTATATAAGATAGAGGTCTTAAAAAGATTTGAAGAAGTATTAGACAGAAAAAAGAATATTACTGACTTTACATATCTTGATATGAGATACAACAATCAAGTGATAGTGAAAGAAGATTAATGCAAAAAATAAAAAATGGATCTGATAATAATTTTGTTACTGGCATTGATATTGGTTCTGAAAATATTTATTGTGCTATCGGTTCACTGATTTCTGAAACCTCAAGAATAAAATTATTAGGAATTGGAAAATCATCAGTAAAAGAAAGTTTTAAAAAAGGAGCTATTACTAATAGGAATCAGTTAATTGAGCAATTAGAAACTGCTGTAAATGAAGCAGAAATAATGGCAGGTAAAAAAATTAATAGCGCTTACATGTCGCTAACAGGAGATCATATTAGATGTATGAATACACAAGGTGCGGTAGCATTAAACAGAAATAGTACCAATGGAAGCATAGAAAATAATTCGATAACTCAAAAAGATATAAACCATGTTTTAGAGCTAACACAAGGCATTGCCCTACCTCCTGACAGAGATATTCTACATACTATTCCTCAAGAGTTTATTGTTGACACGCTAAAACAAATTGCTAATCCAATTGGACTATCTGGAAGAAGATTAGAGGGACATGTTCATCTGGTTACCGCAGCAACAACTGCAATGAAAAACCTAGTTGAATCAGCTGAAGAAATCGGGATAAAAATTAATGGACTAGTCTTTAAACCACTTGCTGCTGCTGCTGCAACTCTTACTAAAGATGAAACTAAATTAGGCGTATCTCTCATAGACATAGGTGCTACAACAACGGGCATAGCAGTATATAGCGAAGGTGCCGTTCGTCATTCGGCAGTACTTCCAATTGGTTCAGCGAGTATCACTAACGATATTGCTGTAATGCTTAGAATTAGTATTAAACGTGCTGAAGATATCAAAATAAAGTTTGCATCTGCTAAAGCGTCTCTTTCTTCGCCTAAGTTAGATCTTGAAGTTCCTGCAGATAAAAGTTATGAAAATGATATTCAAAATATATCTGAACATGAGTTATCTAAGTATGTTGAAGCAAGAATGGAAGAGATATTCCAGCTTGCTCAAAATGAAATTAATCGGGCTGGTATAAATAATTCGCTGACTTATGGTGCAGTATTAACTGGAGGTGGATCACAGCTTCGAAATATAGTTCCGCTTGCGAAAGAATTATTAGAAATACCAATAAGGTTAGGCCATCCGACAGTAAATATTCAGGGCAATAAAGATTTTGCTGACAGTCCAATTTACTCAACACTTTTAGGACTGTTACTTTGGCCGTTTCATTCTAATGAACATAAGTCATTTCAAGGTAACACTTTTATGCCTTGGATAGAAAATATTAAACAGATATTTAAAGATTTTTTTTAATCCACAAACCAAAGGAGAATAAATATGTTATTCGAATTCGATAGTCTGTCAGAACAAAAAGCAAACCTAAAAGTAGTCGGGGTTGGAGGCGCTGGAGGCAATGCGGTAAATCGTATGATTACATCTGGAATGCAAGGCGTTGATTTCATCGCAATAAACACAGATGCACAAGACCTTGAAAATAATCCGGCTGAACATAAAATACAGATTGGAAAAAACTTAACAAAAGGATTGGGTGCTGGTGCAAATTCCAATATTGGAAAAAACGCAATTGAGGCTGATAGCGAGGTAATCTATAATCTACTGGAAGGTTCTGACATGGCGTTTATTACAGGAGGAATGGGTGGTGGAACAGGTACTGGAGCTGCACCAGTGGTTGCTCAAATATCAAGGGAACTTGGAATTTTAACTGTTGGCATTGTAACTCTACCTTTCAAGTTTGAAGGGCCAAAAAGATATAATAGAGCCTTAGAAGGAATAGCTGAGATGAAAAAATCTTGCGATACTTTAATCGCAATCCCAAATCAAAAACTTCTATCAGTGGTCGATAAATCTACAACTCTTCCTGAGGCTTTTCAAATGGCTGACGGGATACTACATCAAGCAGCAAAAGGAATTTCAGATCTTATTAATGTACATGGTATGATTAATTTAGACTTTGCTGATGTAGAAACAATTATGAAAAATATGGGTGAAGCAATTATGGGCACAGGTATAGCAGCGGGTGAAGAACGTGCTGCCCTAGCGGCACAACAGGCCATTTCAAGTCCTTTGCTAGATAATGCTTCATTAGCTGGTGCTCAAGGAGTTTTAGTTAATATTACTGGTGGTGAAAACATAACTTTGCATGAAATTGATGAAGCCACAAGTATTATACTTGATGAAGCTGGAGAATCAGCTAATATTATTGTCGGTGCCGTTATTGATCCAAATATGAAGGACGAGATCCAGGTTACAGTTATATCAACAGGGTTTAACACTGTCAATATGGAAACAGAAATAAATAAACATATTGAAAAATCGGTTCCAACAAGGACATTACAAGACCTTGTGAATGAGCCACTGCATGTGCAAAAAGAAGATGCCCCAGAGGAAGCTGATGAAACAACTCAAAAAAGGATCGTATTTGATGATACTCAAGAATCTCCTGCTATATACGAAAAAAGACTTGAGGTTCCTGCTTTTCTT
>Ga0257109_1000332_pt1 | contig 14959 bp, 10 predicted proteins | sample LP_taG_8_FD_191566 | JGI IMG/M metagenome (GOLD analysis project Ga0257109, IMG submission 191566) | Marine microbial communities from Northeast Subartic Pacific Ocean, Canada - LP_J_2011_P26_2000m | ecosystem: Environmental > Aquatic > Marine > Oceanic | place: Canada: Northeast Subartic... | reverse complement strand
CAAGATTAACTAAATATTTATTTTATTATAAGGTTTTTTACTATCAAAAAGAATTTGAATCAAATAATAAAATAAAAAGATGAATTAACATTAATTATGAACGATCAATCAAAAAATATTTTAAAGAAAAAATCACTTAACTATCTACGATGGGTACTAACTGAAAGACAGAACTGTGATCTTGAGATGATCCTAAACGACGGATTTTCTCCATTAAATGGATTTCTTGAGTTAGATGACTATGAGTCTGTGGTAAATAATTTGAGATTAAGTGATGGTACAGTCTGGCCAATACCAATAACGTTGGATATTACCTCTGAGTTTGCAGATTCAGTATCTGAAGGTGATTCTATAACATTAAAAGATAAAGAAGGGTTTTCTTTGGCTGTGATGAGAATAACTAATATTTGGGAACCAGATAGAAAAAAGGAATCTAAACTGGTTTTTGGTACTGATGATGATAGTCATCCCGGCGCTGATTATTTATTGAATGAGAGCAATTCAGTATATGTTGGAGGACCAGTAGAGGGTATTGATCTTCCACATCATTATGACTATCAGACCTTAAGACATACACCAGATATGTTAAAGAAGAAATTTCAGGAGTTGGGATGGGATAAGGTTGTTGCTTTTCAAACTAGAAATCCACTTCATCGTGCACATGTTGAGATGACTTTAAGTGCGATTAAAGAATTGAATGCTAAACTATTAATTCATCCAGTAGTTGGCATGACAAAACCGGGTGATGTAGATCATTATACCAGAGTTCGTTGTTATAAGCATGTGCTAGATAAATATCCTGATGATCTAGCGATGTTAAGCTTATTACCTTTGGCAATGCGAATGGGCGGCCCCAGGGAAGCGCTTTGGCATGCAGTTATAAGAAAAAATTATGGATGTACTCATTTAATTGTAGGGAGAGACCACGCAGGTCCGGGTAATGATAAAAATGGGAATCCATTTTACGGACCCTATGATGCACAAAATATTATTGAAAAGTATAAGGATGAGATAGGCATTAAGATGGTTCCGTTTAAATTTTTGGTTTATCTGCCTGATCAGGATTTATATAAACCGATCGATGAGGTCCCAGATGGAATCGACTATAAAACGGTATCAGGTTCAGAGCTCCGTCAACATTTGGATGATGGAACGAACATTCCTAGTTGGTTTACCTATCAAGAGGTAGCGAAAGAGCTGCAAAAGTCAAGGCCTCCAAAAAAAGATAGAGGCTTTACTATTTTTTTTACTGGTCTATCAGGTTCAGGTAAGTCCACTCTTGCCAATGGTTTGCTAATCAAATTATTAGAAAATGGGAGTCGTCCTGTAACATTATTGGATGGAGATATAGTGAGAACACACTTGTCTAGTGAACTAGGGTTCTCAAAAGAGCATCGATCTTTAAACGTAAGACGAATCGGGTTTGTCGCTAGTGAGATTACCAAAAATAAAGGTATAGCAATTTGTGCACCTATAGCACCGTACAAAAAAGATAGAAGATTTAATAGAAAATTAATTTCCAAACTAGGTGGATATATTGAGGTCCATGTGTCGACATCATTAGACAAATGTGAAGAGCGTGATGTAAAAGGTCTTTATAAATTAGCTAGGAAGGGTGTTATTAAACAGTTCACAGGTATTTCAGACCCATACGAGGAACCAAAAAATGCTGAAATCATTATTGACTCAAGCGGTATTTCTCCAGAAAAGCTTGTAGATCAGATTTATGATAAGATTAATGATTTAGGATACATTTAACTAGCCTTATCATAAGCTTTTAGGTCACAATCTCAATGCTGAAAAATATATTTTCATTAATTATTTGTTATAATTTTCTTTTGTCTGCCGTTCTATATGGAGACATTATATCTCCGGTCAATAATAGTATTCTCAACTATGTTCATGTGTTGTTCGAGTGGGAACAAATACCGGATGCTTTGGAATATAGATTACAAGTTTCAACCGAGTCTGATTTTAGTGTACCCGTTACTGATACTATTGTCAGTTCTTTAATATATATTGATAAGGAAAATATTGAATGGAGTAGTAATTATTTTTGGAGAATTAAACCAGTCTATAATAATTACGAGGGTCTTTGGTCGGAGTCGAACGCGTGTAGTACGGATACTAAACGTTCTGATGCAACAGCCACTTTATATAATAACCAGGAATTTAATTCAGGGCTGACAATTTTTGGTTCGTTTTATAATTATTACAGTGCGATAATTGATCAAAATGGTAGAGAGGTCTGGAATACAGGCGATAAAAATATTGTCTACTATAATTCTACTCCTTTTCTCGACTTATTAGGTTGTTATTCCGACCCCATATTAGAGAATAATCTTCCAGGAATAGAGTTTTCAATTGACAATGAATTTCTCTGGGAAGAGCCAAATGAAGAATTCTTGCACCATGATCTAATTAAGCTCCCTAATGGAAATTATTTAGGGATTGTTTCGATAAGTCAATTAGGGCCAATACCTATTGGGTCATGGACATCTAGCTATCAAGAATTTGGATTTTCAGCAAATGGTATCACGTTAGAATTTCCGTGGGTGGGTGACAGGCTCGTGGAATGGGACAAGGATACCAAGGAAGAAATCTGGAGCTGGAGCGTGTTTGATTATTTTTCTATGGATGATTTTGATGCGATTGGCGGCACCTGGTTTCCAAGTTCCACTGTCAATCAGGAGTACGACTGGACACATGTGAATGCAATGATCTTCTCTGAAGAGGAGAGTGCGATCTATATTTCTACTAGACACCTGTCAAGAATTACAAAAATTTCATACCCCGGTGGCGATATTATATGGAACATGGGCCGTGATATGCCATCTGGAGATGTAACCATGGGTCAAGATCTTGGGTTCAGCTTTCAGCACGGTCTTCAGAAGCTTGATAATGGAAATGTTGTTACGCTCGACAATGGAAATCTTAGCCAGGAATTTTTAGGAACAGATGAACCTATAACTAGAGCAATTGAAATATCAATTGATAATGACCTCGCTGATATTGTCTGGGAATATTCTCTTCCAGAAAATTTGTTTGGATTTGCATCTGGTAATGCTCAAAAACTTGATAATGGAAACTATCTTATTACTACTGTAGGTGGGAATGGTACCTCTCTAGAGGTGTCCGAAAATGGCGAAATAGTTTGGCAGGGTAACTATAACCTATGTGAACCCATTTGTGCTGTATATCGTGCACATCGTGTTCCTGGTTTGTACCCAATAGCGTTTAGTGTTATCATTGATGATTTTAGAATAAATAATAGCCAGGTTGAGGGTGTCTACCTACCAGAGGGTAGTGCTGAAATTGCTTTTACCATCAAAAACGAAGGCTCAAAACCTGAAACATATAATTATAACTTCTCAGAGAACTTAGACTGGTTTAGTGATCACAATGGTTCTGTAGAACTTGCTCCTGGTGAGCAGCAAATTATTTCCTTTAATGGCACCACATCCAGCTCATTAATTGAAAATCATTTTTTATTTCAAGTGACTCCAATTCACAAACCATCAATGCAGAAGTCAGTTACTGCTCCATTATTTCTTGGACAATTAGATATCGATACAAACACATTCTTATTACCTGATCGGGCAACCTTGTTACACCCATACCCTAATCCGTTTAATCCTTCGCTTCATATTAGGGTAACTAATATTCACAGTATAGGATCAAACCTTGAGATCCATGATGTTAGCGGCAGATTAGTTGAAAAAATTTCTATAGATAATAATGTAAATGAATTTGAGTTTAAGTGGAACGCAGAAGGATTTCCATCTGGTATATATTTCATTAGATTAAACCAAGGGAATGAAATCCAGCTAAAAAAAGTTCTATATCTAAAGTAGAAAAATGAACAGTTTAAAATATTTTATATTAGTTGTTACTCTTATTAGCAGGTTCCTTTTTGGACAGTGTGATAGTGCATATACTTATTTTGATTCGATCCCTGGAAATGTCAACATTTTAGCTGGGGACAGTTGTTTTTCTAATCAAGACCTAGAAGGATTGAATGATATAATTAGTTTAAACCAACTACAATATAATTCAGCACTAGAAATCGGAACGCAAACATGGTTTAACGGGCGATTAAAAATACTAGTAGCAGGAAACTATGGAAACAGCACAGGCGTAAATGATACTATATACACTCTGCCTGAATCTATAGGCAATTGGACCAGTCTAAGCGGATTATATATCGAGTGGAACAGAATATCAACCCTGCCAGAAAGTTTTAATATGCTTAAAGAGCTCAGGTCTCTGTATATATCAAACAATATTTTAGGAAGTATTATTGCAGACATTGATAGTCTATCTCATCTTACATATTTAGATCTTGGGTACAACGAGATTGACTCTTTGCCATCATCTTTATGTAATCTGAGCGAGCTCCAATACCTATGGCTTTTTAATAATAATCTGACCGCTGTTCCAGACTGTATTTGTTCTATGAATATTGATTGGAGTAGTGATGATAGCGCATGGTTTCCTTATTTTGCAATTGGCGGGAACAGCCTCTGTGAAAATGTACCTGATTGTATCACTAATAGTGAGAACTTTAATGTTAGCCTTGATCAGTTCTACTATTCGTTTCAGATTGAGGTACAACAGGAGTGCGATAATGTTATGATTGATATGGCAGGTATCATCCCCGCAGTCCTTAGCCTTGAAAATCCATACCCGAATCCCTTTAATCCTGCAACTAGATTTGAGGTTAGGTTAATAAAAAATGCAGAGTTAACAATTTCAGTTTATGATATTAAAGGATATTTAGTTGATATATTATTTGATGCACATACATCTGAGGGTCTTTACAAATTTAACTGGAATGCGTCGGGATTCAGCTCTGGGATATATATCATTGAGCTAAAAACCCCAAGAGAAGTACTATATAAAAAAGTAATTCTTACAAAATAATTCTAATAACTTACTAGGACACATGCCATCGATAGCCCAGCGCCAGTTATTTTTATGTGCATAGATATAAGAAGAAAATTATCAGAAAGAATATTTTAGGTCAGCACGAATATGAGAGAAATCTTCCATGATATAAAGCCTGTAGTTTTCTCCTAGAGGGTGATCCTTATCACCTTTGATACTTGTATATCCGATCGTTAATTCTAAATTATCTATAATAGTATAAGCAACCTCAAATGATAAAATGGAGCCGGGAGAGGTACCACTATAGTCTGTGTTGTCAATATCAAAAATGGAAGATACAGTCAGAGTAAGTTGGTCATCAAGGAGCTGTTTTTCAAGTGATAAAATAATTGCTTTTTTTGTTAAAACCGCAAGCGATGAACCATAGCCTGGGGTAAAAATATTTTTTGGGTCTAACTCATCTACGCTGATCTCAAGATTTGGTATGGAGACATCTTCATCAAGAGGTAAACTGTCTGAGCTATAGTCAAGTGTATCGTAGTTAAAGAACTGTCCAACAAATTTTATGTCAAACGGTAGTTCTATTTCCAGTTGAACTGTAGCTTGAAAGTATTTTGCTTTTTCTTTAAGTGGATATGAATAATGTAGTGAATCAAAAATCCAAGGTGTCTTTGAGCTTTCTCTTTTAATGTTATCATTTTTATCTTTTGTGTCAAATATTGCTCCATCTGCACGAATTGAGGCATTACCAATAAACAAGGTTGTTCCAATACCAGTCATACTTGTTTTTCTATACCCATAAACAACATCAATATGTGGATTACTAATATCAGCACCATATCCAAATCCATTAACGCCAGATAGGTTGAACAATCGATCATAACCAGTAAAATAGTTCAATGAAATATCTCCAAAGCTAAAAGACCTGTTAATGTAAGCACCTAGCTCATAAGGAAGCCCATCAATTTTCATGATCTGATCTTCTGATGGACTGACCGGAAGTTTGATAGGAAAGTCATCATCATTTTGTGGAGTCCTGTGAGTATTGTGTAGTGGAGAAAAAATAAGTCCTAGTTTTATGCCTTCCATATACACATCAACCGCTGAAGAAAATGTAGCAAGTTTTTTTTCTATGCCTGAGCCGAATGTATAATAATAGTCAAAAGGACTGGCTATGTCGACAGGACTGTTTTCATCAGCATTGCCCCATGTGTGGATAATTTTTCCAACCCGAATCTCTCCCCAAGCTGTAAACATCTGTAGATATAACTCTCTCATGTCTAGTTCAAAATCAGTAGGTGAATTATTCGATAGAAAGTATGTATCCTTTCTCAGCTTATGTTCAAGAGCGATTGTAGACCTTAGCATAAGATCACCATTTTGATGGTCAATGTTTAGGCTAAATATTCTATAGGGAAGATTGATAATAGATTGGTCTGAGATCCTTGATATATAATTGAAGTCTAGATATCCTTTGTAGGTATTTATTGTTTCACTTTTTGGAGTGGATATAGATAATAATAAAGAAAATAAGATAAGTTTATTCCAACGCATGGCTAAGCCAGTGTATTATTTCATTTCCCTGTGTTCTCCATGCGCGTTTGAGGGCAAAGCTAGGAAAGTCTCCTAACAGCTCCCCGTTCCAGGTATAGGTTACAGAGGTTTGATTGTTATTTCCCGGTATCAGCTTCCATTTACCCGCTGCATTTACAAGCCTTACATAGTTTTTACTCTCAGGCGCGTTTATATGTTTAACAGCGCTAAATGTAAACTCCCAGATATCTTGTGTTTTATTTTTTTTATACTGGATTACGTAGTCTCTGTTTGATAAGAAAAGAGGCATGTCTAACATCACATGAACGATATCTTCCTCAAGAATATTTGTCCTGTGAATTCTTTTAAACACGTTAGGGTAGTTCTCAACATTTTCAATTATTGATAAAATAGATTCCATTGAAAAAGGTAAAACACTTATTGTCTGACAAATCGGATAACCATTGTAATCAGTCCACCTTATTTGGATATCTTCTTCCTGAATAATATTCCAGTTTATTATAGAGTCAATGCTGTCTAATCTTATTTCAGCAGTTATAATTGAAAACATGCCGATTGAGATTATTATGATAAATAAATTATTATTTAATTGAATCATTCTGTTAGAAAAGTTTCATAAATAAATTGACAGTCTCTTTTTATTTTTTCTTCTGTAAGACCAAACTTTTTAAGATCATAACCATGTTTACTTTTATAGTTTCGTTGCGCTTCAGCAGTCTTTTTTATTTCCTCAATTAAGTCTTCTGAAGGTTGTTGATCAATAAAGTCAAGGACACTGTCCATAAGCTGATCAAAATTACTCATCATCTGATCATATCTTACGATTAAAACCATCGATCTGTTAATACTCTCATTTGTCCAATCTTCATGAAATCTTCTTAAAAGTTCAACCAGTGCATTGTAAAGCCGCGCGATATATTGATCACGCTTACTTTTACTTAGACTCCAAAATCCAAGTCTTTTGTCTAGGACTCCTGTTACTAGACTTAGGCCTGAAGGAATAACCTTTAGGGGGTCTCTGACCATGTAAAGTATTTTTGCATCAGGAAATCTTTTTTGAAATGCAGGAAGGTTTGTGCTTAGTGAAAACAGTTTACCTATGTATGGAACGTTCTGATTGGCAATTATCCTGGTCCAGACACTTTCGAACCAATCAAAATCACGTTTACTTGTATTCCGAACTCTAGGATCAAAGTATTCAAAAAGATCTTCATCTGCAAAAGATAGTAGGAACCCATAAAGAAAAAACCCATCAAAATATCTAAAAAATAGTCCTACGTCATCTGTCTCAATAGAAGTTAGACTGGTTTTGTGCGCGGCCGTAGAGTGATGTCTTGCTGGACTAATTTTTTCTAGCAGAGGCAACAAAGGTTTAATCAGTTTTTGTAATACAATAGAAGGATAAAGCAGTTGCCACAGTTGAGCCCCACAACCAAGATTTGATTGTATTAGATATCGTTGTAAAAACGTGGTTCCTGATCTAGGGTTTCCAACAATCACAATAGGGCTTTGTAGGGATGGTTTTCTAGCAATTTTGAAAAACAGTTTATCCATCAATAACCCGATACTTACAAAAGTACGCATTATTAGAAGAAATATACCGGTTATAATTGGGCTAACCCATACGCCAAATGTTTTGCCTATTGTAATGTAGGCCTTTATTTTTCTATTAAGTTTCAAAGTAAAGTTGTTTAAGTATTAAATGAGCATGTAATATTATAGGAAGATATTAAGAATATGTTTTATGATATTTACCTATTTGACGCCTTTAGAGTCTAAATGTTAAAATAAAAACTTTGTTTTAGACAGTTTGCCTATATTTTAAAACACCGGAATGGAAATTATATTATGAATTACGGTACCAAAACTACTCTAATGATTATCATCTTAGGCATTACTACACTATGCAGCGCAGAAGTGTTTGACGGTTATACTTTATTCTCGCCCACAGGAGGTGGCCCAGGTGGTGGGACTGGAGGCACAAGCTATTTATTGGATAATAATATGAACACGGTCCATACATGGGTTCACCCTAGGGGCGCTGCCAGCATGCCTTATTTACTAGCTGACAGTTCTATAATCTATCCTTATAGAGTACAGAGCCCGACAATGAGTGCGGGTGGTGTCGGTGGAGGGATTGCACATATTGCATGGGACGGGTCCATCCTCTGGCAGTATACAGTCTCAGATGATGTATACCAGCACCATCATGATGTCCAGCCTCTGCCCAATGGTAATATATTAGTGGTCGCCTGGGAAAGAAAAACTGCTGCTGAGGCATATGCAATGGGAAGGCAGTCGATAGATAATCCACTAAATGAGATGTGGTCAGAGACTATTTTTGAGCTTGAGCCATTACCGCCTAATCAAGCAAACATAGTTTGGGAGTGGCATTTATGGGATCATTTGGTCCAAGACTATGATTCAAGCCTGCCCGGTTATGGTGTGATCTCTGAGCATCCAGAGCTTATGGACATTAACTATGGAGATGTAGGTGGAGGAGGTGGCCCTGGAGGGAGCAATGCTGACTGGAAACATATTAACGCGATTGATTATAACCCGTATTTAGACCAAATCGTGATATGCTCTAGACACCATGATGAGATATATATCATTGACCACAGTACTAATACAGAAGAAGCAGCCGGCCATACGGGTGGTAACTCGGGAAAAGGAGGTGACTTTTTATATCGTTGGGGTAATCCTCAGGTCTATGATAGAGGCTCCAGTAACCAGCAGCAATTAGACAGTCAGCACGGTGTAAACTGGATACCAGAGGGATACCCAGGTGCAGGAAACTTGATCCTTTACAATAACAATTATGGTGCCCAAAGCTCTGCAGTTTTTGAGTTTACGCCACCTTTGTCTGTTGACAGCATTAATTATATAATATCTAATGTTCAGCCTTTTGGTCCGGCTGGTCCAACCTGGATTCACACTGGGGGATTCCATACCAACGTTCAGGGCGGTGCATTCAGACTGCCGAATGGCAATACCCTTGTCTCTGTGGCAGATGATGCAATAATCTTTGAGGTAGACTCTGCTGGGTCTACTGTCTGGGACTATGAGTTCGGTGGAACCAATACTATGATCGCCAGGGCCCAAAAATATTCTACTGATTTTCTTGGCGGCGAAGACACTACTGGTTTTCCTGACTATAGGATTGGGGATGTAAACTTTGATGAACTTGTTGATATCTATGATTTATGCTATACTATAGACATGGTCAGTATGCCAAATTGTCAAGCAAATGCATCGTGTTATAATGAGGAATTTTACGATTCAACTCCACCTGCAGACATAAATGAGGATAACGCGATTGACTATTTAGACATTATGGCATTTGTTTATAAGATAATGCAGTTTAATCGTTGACGCATTCTGACGTTAATAATCCAGTTAGATCTTGGATCATAGAACGCGTTCTAGATAATCCAAAGAAAGCGATATTTTTACCAGTCCTGGTTACTCTAATTATGGGAGCGGGCATAAGCTATCTTGTTGTTGATGACGACATGATGGCGATGTTGCCTGAGACCTTAGACTCAAGAATGTCTTGGGACGCGGTTCAGGATGAATTTGGAAGTACCGAGGTTATTTTTATTGCTTTTGGCAATAAAGACCAAACAATCTACAGTTCAAAATCATTTTCCTTGCTCTGGGATCTCACAAAAGCACTAGAAAATTTAGATCAGGTTGAAAAGGTTTCTTGTATAACAACCATATCGAGAATAGACAGTGAAAATGGTTTTATGGAGATCAGTGATCTTCAGCCTGTACGAGATTTAAGTGCCAAACAGATAGATAAAATAAAACAGTATCTGAAACAAAATCCCACTATAAAGCAAAGAGTGGTCAGCGCCAGCGAAGAGTATTTTAATATTATGGTTCAGCCCTACGAAGATATTCCACATGACGTGATGCGAAACGTAGTCGTTACAATAGGGGATAGCGTTCTACCAGCCGAATACGAGGTTCACTATGGAGGAACAGCCTATATCACTGGATCTGTTCCTACGATGATCAGAAATGATATCACTGTTTTACTTAGGGTTGGCCTTTTCATAATGGCTATCGTGTTAATGGTAAATCTTCGAAATCCGTTTGCCGTTGTAATGGTGTTTGCCGTTATTATACAGTCGCTTATTGTCATGGCAGGGTTCATGGGCTGGATGGTGTTTGTGACCGGGTCAGAGCGATTTTATTTTACAATCATCAATGCCTCAATGCCAATAATACTGCTTACAATAGCAAACTCTGATGGTGTGCATTTTGTTGCCAAATTTTTCAAAGAAATGAGAAAGAAGAAAGATACGAAAAAATCATTGGAGTCAACCATGGACACTCTTTTGGTTCCTATCTTTTTAACTAGCCTAACTACTATTGCTGCTTTTCTCTCTTTATCCTTTGCACCCATAAAACAGCTTATGGGCTATGGTGTATGTATTAGCGTGGGCATAGCACACGCATTTATTCTGAGCTCAACATTCCTCCCAGCTGCGATATCTTTAAAAAAATGGGACATGAGCTCAAAGGCTGTAACAAGACCAAGTATATTTGAGAACCTAATAGCATATTTTGGAAAAACAGTTACGTCGAATCCAAAATCGATATTGGGCGTAGGTGTTTTATTTGCATCCGCAGGAATAGTCGGACTATTGTATCTAAAAGTGGATGTCAACATTGCCAGTTTTTTTAGGCCAGGTACAGAGTTTAGAGACAGCATCGATTTTATAGATCAAGAGATGACAGGCACAATGGATATAAGGGTTAGGCTAGAAGGGTCTATGAAAAATCCGAGAACACTAAATGAGATAATAAATCTACAGGATATGCTTGAAAACAATAATAAGGTTACAACCAGTTTTTCTATTGCAGATGTGGTTAAACAAATGCATCGTGTTGTAATGGATGATGACCCGGAGTTTGAGACTATACCAGAAGATCAAGGTAAGGTAAATAATTTATTTTCAATGTACTCTATGTCGGGTGACCCAGAGGATTTTTCTACTATGGTGGACTATGAATACAGTGTTGGGCTGGTTACTGCCTTAAGCAGGGTTATGACCACGGATGAGATTATTTCTATTGTGAATAAGATAGAAGAATATGTTGGTGATCTAAAAAGTGTAGGAAGCGCATCCGTAACCGGAATGGCAGTTGTTATCCGAGACCTCGTTTATTTGGTAGTGCAATCGTCTGTTATCAGTATCGTAATGTCCGTGATTCTTATAGGACTGATTACATCGTTATTTTTTAAAAGAATCGCATGGGGTATGATGGCTATTATTCCTCTTTCTGTTGCGGTTGTGATTAACTTTGGTTTTATGGGCCTAGCGGGGATACATCTTAGCCATGTGACAGCGCTTCTAGCCTCAGTTATCATCGGAGTGGGTGTTGACTTTGCGATACACTATATTTCGCAATACAGAAGGCTGTCTAAAATCTCAGAGAAAAATATGTTAACCAATGATGTTATTGAAGATGTTGGTTATCCCATTATTCTAGACTCGGCATCAAATATGTCTTTTGGTGCTTTACTATTTTCTGCGTTTATACCCGTACAGTACATGGGTGGGCTAATGGTCTTTGCAATGATATCTACATCAATCGGAACGCTTACATTCTTGGCCGCTATGGCAGAACTATTAAAACATAATCTTGCAGGGAAATAGGTATTAAGATGAGGAATATATTTATTATCATGTTTGGTATTTCTATTTCGCTAGGTCAATCCGGTTATGAGATTGCTAAAAGACTTGATGAAAAAGATAAACCAAAAAATATGGTAAACAGGACCTCTATGGTGCTTACAAATTCCAAAGGGAAAACGCGAAATAGTGTAATGATAACAAAGACAATGGACAATAGCAGGTGTCAACTGATTTGGTTCTTAGAGCCCAAGGACGATAGGGGAGTATCTTTTTTAAAAATAGAACATGACGATCGTGATGATGAGATGAGAATCTGGTTACCTGCATTCAAAAGAGTTCGGCGAATATCTGCTAGTAAAAAAGGTGACTCCTTTATGGGCTCTGATCTTAGTTATGAAGACATGACCAGCAGATCCTTAGATGAGAATGAGTATAAGAGGCTGGACGATGATGTGATAGATGGGAGAGATTGTTTTGTGTTAAAGGTAACTCCCACGACTTCCTTAAAGTCATCATACTCAATGCATAAACTCTGGATAGTTAAAGATGATATATATATTGTAAAAGAAGAGTCTTACGATAAGAGAGAAAAGCTGAAAAAAGATAAATCTTTCTCCTATTTAAAAATTGATAATTATGATATAATGTCAAAAATATCAGTCAAGGATATACAGAAAAATCATAGAACAGACATCTCTTTTGATCAGGTCAAGGTTGATACCAACATGGATGAAAAAATATTTCAGGAAAAGAGTTTAAAGCGAATACCAAAATTATAAGTTGGTTAGACTTTATCGTATGTTGTAGTGTTATCAAGTTTTTGTTCTTTTTCTAAAAAAACGTATACTTAATTAAGCATCCACTAGTTCCAGACCAACAATTGAGACAGACTGAGTTAATAGAAAACTCAGTCTGAACTTCTTTATAAAATAGATTAGATAAAGAATGTAATAAATTGTTCCCAAGCGCATAAAAAAATCTGAGTATAATGAAGAAATAATAGCGGATGTAATAAGCAGAATAGAAACAAATCAATTATTCTTACCTGCCTTACAAAGAAAATTTGTTTGGAAAACTGAACAGATTGAAGGTCTCTTTGATTCGATAATGCAAGGTTTTCCAATAGGTGCTTTTTTATTTTGGGAATTGAGCGATAAAAAGGCTATTGAAAACTATCTTTTCTATGAATTTGTTGATCACTATCACCAACATAAAACCCGAAATTTTTTCAAATTTTCGACCAGTGTTAGTAACCGAAGATAAAAGTGAAATAGAATTCAATAAAAATTTTTCAATAATTGGGAAAATTCAATACCTTATACAAAGGAAGATAAATATAAGTTTGCATTTATTTTGCAAGGTGGTGATGGATTATCAAAGGAAGTAAGTTGAGGAACTGAAGTAGAAGGTTCACTTGATGAATCAATCGGGACCTATTCTCGAACATTTGATAGATATGTATCTCATTTCACTAATGATTTGATGAGACTTTTGGGAGAGTATGCTGAAATAAATTTCTATTTTTCAGTTAGTGGTTCAATTTTTTCTGAGGATTATCACATTATGTTGGAAACAAATGATAATGAAGATTATCCTCTTGTCTCATTTGATGCTGAACTACAATAATGATTAAAAGCAATGTCACAATATGGTCACGTTTTATTCTAATAAATTAATTTTTGCCGAAGTGGTGGAACTGGTAGACACGCTGTCTTGAGGGGACAGTGTACCGAGCCTTCCATAAAGAGCTTGCTCACTTCTCAGTTAGTTAAAATAATTTTAATTGAAAGTTTTCAGGCCATTTTGACAAAATAAAAAATTTATTTACTACTTATTCTGTAATAATTACTTACAGGCAGGTCAAATTGTCGATTTGATTTAATTTTATGGCATAGAAATCAATTTGGTATACCAATTGGAGCCTTATTAGTAACGATTATTAAGGAATATTAAAATGGTAAATCAACATACAAATCCAAATCTGGAAGAAGGGATTGATCCTCTAAAAAAGTATGGAATCAATCTTACAAAACTTGCCGAAAATGGAAAAATTGATCCTGTTATTGGTCGTGAAGATGAAGTTCGTAGAATAATCCAAATATTATCCAGAAGAAAAAAAAATAATCCAGTTCTAATTGGGGAGCCAGGAACGGGTAAGACCACAGTCGTTGAGGGTCTTGCTAAGCGTATAGCAGAAAGTGATGTTCCTGATAATTTTATAGGTAAACAAATAATCTCTATGGATGTATCTGCTATGGTTGCTGGTGCAATGTATAAAGGTCAGTTCGAGGAACGATTAAAAAATTTTATTGACGCAGTTAAAAAAGAAGAAGGAAATATTATAGTCTTTATTGATGAGATTCACATGATTGTTGGTGCAGGTGGCCAGGGACAGATGGATATAGCAAATATTATTAAGCCTGAATTGGCTCAGGGGACCTTGAAGGTGGTTGGTGCAACTACCCTAAACGAATACCAAAAATATGTAGAGAAGGATGCAGCACTTGAAAGACGTTTTCAACAGGTGATGATACTTGAGCCTAATGTGGAGGATACGGTTACAATTTTACGGGGAATAAAAGATAAGTATGAGGTTCACCATGGACTAACGATTAGAGATAGTTCGCTCATTTCCGCTGCAGTATTATCTGATAGATATATTTCAGACAGGTTTTTACCGGACAAGGCAGTTGATCTTGTGGACGAGGCAGCATCAAAGCTCCGAATGGAGATGAATTCTTTGCCAGAGAATATTGATAATGTAAAAAGAAAGCTTTTACAGCTTGAGATTGAAAGGGAAGCTCTAAAAAAAGAGAAAGATTCTAAGTCAATGGCAAGACTATCAAAATGTGAGTCTAATATTA
>Ga0257109_1000326_pt1 | contig 14997 bp, 7 predicted proteins | sample LP_taG_8_FD_191566 | JGI IMG/M metagenome (GOLD analysis project Ga0257109, IMG submission 191566) | Marine microbial communities from Northeast Subartic Pacific Ocean, Canada - LP_J_2011_P26_2000m | ecosystem: Environmental > Aquatic > Marine > Oceanic | place: Canada: Northeast Subartic Pacific... | reverse complement strand
ATTCATTTTATGATACCTTATTTTTAACTATTTTGGGAATGACTAAACCATTTAATGTTAACGAATTATGGTTATTTTTTCTTGAATGGTTTTATTACCATCATCTAAAGTCAGAAAATAAATTCCGCTAGATACCTGTCGTCCCCTTGAAGAAGTTCCTAACCAAATAAACTGATTTTTCCCAGGTCTATTTCGTCTTTCAGTAGCCCAAATTTCTTGCCCATTTATATTATAAATACTAAAATTAATCTGGGTATTGAACAGGGATTCATACTCAATTTTTAATTGATTGGACATTGGATAAATAAAGTTCGCCGATTTTTATATCTATCCATTTTTCATTATTCCCGGTAATGGGTGAATCGACCGCATTAATTATTCTGTTTTTTGTAAACACGAACGTAATCCACTTCCATATCTTGAGGAAAGACAGTGGTATTATCTGGAGAGCCCGGCCAATCACCACCCACGGCGACGTTGATTAATAGATGAAATCGCTGATTGAAGGGCCAGGTTTTATAATCATTTTTCTGATCATTTACAAATGTGAAGTATTGCTGGTCATCAATGAAAAAATCAATGCGATCTTCATACCACTCAATTGAATAAACATGAAAAGAATCTTTTACATCAGAAAGAACTTTTGTCTTAGTTCTCTGCGTACCAATTTTATGATTATAGGATTCTGTGTGGACCGACCCGTGGACTCTTCCTTCATCATGGCCAACATGTTCCATAATATCAATTTCACCACTTTTTGGCCATCCACCATAAACCCAATCCGTTGGCAGCATCCAAATAGCAGGCCATATTCCTTGGCCTAATGCAAGTTTGGCTCTTACATCAATACGTACATATTTCCAATCTCCTTTACCAACAGTACGTAATCGCGCCGAGGAGAAATACCTTAAATTATTAGCTTCACCAATTCCAGAAGCTTCAAATTTGGCTCGTATATGTAGTATTCCATCTTTTATAATTGCATTGGAAGAATCATTCGTATAGTATTGCAGTTCATTGTTACCAAAGCCATGACCACCAACCTCATGGCTCCATTTATTTATATCTAAAGAAAAGCTATCAAATTCGTCATGCCAAATAATATCCCATCCTTCTTTAAGCCAAGGTTCTGGCTCAGGAATACTATCTTGGTTATCTTGTGGGCTGCAACCTGCAAAAAAGAAAAAAAGAAAAAGAAATCTCATTTTAAAAGGGTGATTTTTTTATGGAAATAATGTTCTCCATTAAAAGCCCGAATAAAATATATACCACTTGGTTGTCTACTTGCGTCCCAAGTTATTGAATATTTACCTGCTCTATGATATTCGTTAAGTAATTCTTTATTCAGTATACCATTAATATCGTAAACCGATAGATTAATGATATTACTTTTACTTACAACATAATCAATATTTGTTGATGGATTAAATGGATTTGGATATGCAGGTAAAAGTTTAAAAAACTCAGGTATTTCTCCTGGATTGTTTGATATGCCTAAATTATTCCTGAATATCCTGATATAATCAATTTCCATTTCACTTTCAGTGAAACTTGAAGCAATATTTGGCTCTATAGCGATATTTAATAATAAATACATTTTGGAATCAAAAGGCCAAGTCTCCGAATTTTTTGTTGCGGGATTATAGGTGTAATGAACATTACCATCCACACTAAATACCATTTTCTCTTCTGACCAATCAATCGTATATATATGGAACTGAGTTGTAGCAGTATTTATATATTGTCCTCCTAAATTGACCGTACCTCCGTGACTCGAAGGGGTATGAATAGCACTTTGAACATAATTTTGATTAGAGCCCCAATGTTCCATTATATCCACTTCGCCACAAGCAGGCCAAGAAGTGGTGCCAAAACCTTTGGTCTGCCAGTAAGCTCCCGGTTCCTTAATATTTTTCCCTAACATCCAAATGGCGGGCCACGTTCCAACACCTTTTGGGAGTTTTGCTTTAATTACCACCCGCCCATAGCCGAATGCATATTTTGAGTTTAACCTTGCCGATGTATATTTTTTAGTACGTCCCTGATTGGTATAGGTTTCTTTCTTCGCAACGATCTTTAAGGTACCATTACTAACATACGAGTTGTCTGTACGGTTCGTATAATGTTGTATTTCACCATTATACCAACTCGAGCCATTGGGAAACTGTGTTTGATGGAACCAATGCACTGAACTAATTGGGCCAGCGGGACCATTAAATTCGTCAGACCATACCAATTTCCAATCCTGAGAATAGCCAAAACTGATTGTGAAAATATAAAATAGTGTAATATTTTTTAGACCACTAGACATCAAACATTCCAATGTTAATTAATTTTTGAACCATAATCTATATAACTATCATTAGTAAATGATGGAAAACTGGGTACAATAACTGGGTAGGGTACATTGCCCTGTGTTACAAACATATCAATACTTGATATTTTAATTGATTCAAATAATTTCATATTGATTGAAATTTGGGGACTATACTTTTTTTGCAAATTATCAATAATCGGTTTCATCAAAATATGTTGTTCTACACTATCTGACTGGGTACTCATCAATAATTTAGCAGATTGATATGCAGTAAAACTATCTGCCCAAAGAGATTCATTTAGATATATAGTATCAGTTTTGTCGAGGCCTAGTTCATAAGCCTTTTTTGTTAAGTAATGATCTTGGATAAAATCCACAATTGCCAATTTAAATTGATGTGAAAATTCTGTTTTATTCATTTTCTTTTTTCTAAATACAAGGGGATGCGATGCTATATTTTTTTCAAAATCTTTAACTGTCCAATTATCTCCGTTTAAAGTAAAGAGGACCAAATCTTTATATTTTTTATTCATTGGCTTTATATCTTCTAAAGATAAAAATTCTCCTACCTCAAATAATGCATTCGATATTGCAGCTTCTTTTTCTTCTCGGGAACGAAAAAATTGGTCGCGAATAGCATTCGCATAAGGAAAAAATACATCTTCATTGAGTTTTATGTTTTTTCCTTTCATAATATTTTTAATAAAAGATTTATAAATTAATTTTCCTTTTCGCTCTTTAAGTGTATTAATCACTTTTTCTCTTCTATCAATGTTCCCTTGTTCAGATAAATTTAACCGATCTGTCCACCCATTTACCTCCATAATAAATGCTGACCCATCATCCAAAAAATATGGCCCTATAACCTGTCCTTTTTGAATTTTATTATTGAATAACCTATCACTGATAAATGGATCATTATTATCTATCCAATTCACATCTCTATCAGGAATATTCCCTTCAAAGTTAACAGAGTAAATATCATTGAATGACATTCCTTCATCTATGGCTCTCTTTACTGAATCAGCGAATGCTCCTCCTGGAAAAGAAAAGTAATTAACATGATATGTACGGCCCGCCATTTTAAAAAAATGATTAATTTCATCATCTTCTAACAAAACTTTATTGTGACCTTTTTCAAAATAAAGTAATTGTCGCATGGCTTGTTCTTTTCGCCCTTTTAAAAAAGTATTAAGATTATCAGAATTTATTTGATTATTAACTGACTCTGCCTCAATTGCCAATAATTTTTCAGCAATAAGATTATTTAAGATTATTTTTTTATGAATGTATTGATTTCCACGGCAATAGTCTGGACGGAGGGTGTATTCAGTACGATTCAAATAATCTTGACGGGTGATCAAACGATCCCCAATCTTTGCTAGAATTTCTAACTGATTGTCTGATGAAAATTTGGTTTGGCATCCGATTAAAAAAATCAGAACATGGATAAGATAGCGGAGAGGCACCTTTGAATTTATTAAAATGCAATACTGATTGTATAAGAGTTTAGACCACCGAAAATATCCATAGATCGGTGAGCATAATCAATTTGAAAAGATTGATTCCCCATAAGGTTAATTTTTAAACCGCCACCATAAGTCATTCCAAATTGAGAATCAGGCATATATAAAGATTTATATCCCGATCGGAGATACAGGCTACCCTTGCCCGCCATGCGGAATTCATATTGACCCCCCATATTAATATACTCTGCATTATTATTGGGGTGCACTGCATCAACGGCAATTGTGAGTCGATGTAATTCTGAATATATGGGTTTTAGACCAATACCAATTCTAAATAATAAAGGCAATTCCCATTGATTGGGTCTAAACTGCCCAGGTACATCAGCATAGTTCCCATCTTCATACGGTGAAATATCTATAGGATTTAATAAATCAATACCATCATATTTTAATCGAGTTCCATAATTTGAAATACTCATTCCAATCCTAAGGCCATCTTCTTTACTACCAGTTGGAGATAAAAATTCAGTGTTAACAATCGCCCCAAGATCTATTGCAAAAGCCTTTGCCGAAGAATGCCATATTTTCGAATTAATTAATTTTGCTGATACGCCGAAAGAAAACCATTGTGCAATTTTACGTGAGTACGTTAAAGCAGCACTAAATTCATTCGCAGCGAATTGCTCGCCAGTCCCCTCCTGCTGAGCCATCGTTGTTACTTCCATATCTCCATAACCCATATGTGTCAAACTAAAGGCAAAAGTCCCTAAGCTTTTTACATGAATCGTTGAACCAATAAACATCATATTAATATCAAGAACCCAAGGCTGCTTCATAAAAGCATTTTCATTCCGCTCCACAAACGCCAATGCAGCAGGATTCCAATAAACCGATGTCGGACCATCTGCAAAAGTGACTCCGGCATCGCCCATAGCTGCATTGGCACTACCCACGCCAATTTCAAGAAAATTAACAGCTGTTGAGCCATACCTATATATATTTTGGGCAGACACAATGTTTAAAGCAAAAAATAAAATGATTATATGAAAACGTCTCATTTAATCACCGCAAATTTTCCAATTTTCTGATCGCCAGTTGCCAATGCTTCAATATGAAATAAATACATCCCCGCTGCAATTTCTAATCCTTCCCGGGTGAGCATATCCCAATGAACAATACCTTTTTCTGGTGAATTATTGATTGAAATCTCATCCACCAAAACACCGCTGATGGTAAATATTTTAATTAAAGCCTGAGCGGGGACATTTGTAAACATTAAACTGCGACGCTGATTTAAAAACTGATTCGATACAGCCGTTTCCATCACATTGGTTGCGACATAAGGATTGGGTACAACCCGAATATTATCCATCGTTTTTGCAAGAGAATCTGCATCAATATCATCATAAGAATTAATTGTGAATGTTAAGTAATCATCTTTCCAGAATGGTCTAGAAAATTTGACTCGAAAAATATCGTCACTTTTGGGATAGGTTGCTGTGGATGCTAAATTAAAATCTATAACAAAAGCAGTTCCAGCCCACTTACCATCATTGCGCATTCCACCTACAATTATTTTATCTTCAGATTTGTCAAAAACACCGTTTTTATTTACATCATGTACCACCATATCCATGAGGACGTGGCTTCCATCCGGCTTTAATAAAGTTTCATTCTTAACATAGAACCCAAATGATTGATCTAAAAGAATTTCATTGGTAGGTATTCTGTCATCAACGGCATCCCTAATGCCAGTTTTGATACTGGTTGTTGAAGTATACACACTTGCATCAGAACTAAAGATGATATGATAATCCCAAGCCAAATAAGAAGATTCTCGAATAGTAGGTACAACACGCATGATGCCACTTCCTTGAACCCACCCTGAATTAGCATAATCGTAGAAAGCTTGGTCAAAAGGCATGTCAACATTCAGTTGAATTCCGTCAAAAACATCCGTGCTGAATGGCGCTTTAGTATTGAGGCTCCAATAATCCAGACTATCATTCTTAACAAGATTCGTGGAAACAAATTTGGTTGGATTCTCCTGATATACAACAAGATTATCATTTAGATCCGTCACAGCAATTGATTTGGTGGTATAGACGAATCCATAATCATATTGGGGAAGACTTGCAATGGTATCGATACCAAAGGAAACTTGATAACTATGGTCTTTTTTAATACTAGAACGGGCGAGAATAGTGGGTACTATCTTACCACCACCAGGTAAATTTGATTCATCTATAGTAATATCTGGTTGTTTATAACCGGCAGCTGGTTTAAATGGTGTTACAATGGCAACATTTTTACCTATGGACCTAACTTCTTCAGCTTCGTCAAGTTCCACTACTAAATTATTCTCAGATGGTGATATTCCCGGTCCAATATGGGGTGCGCCATAATCATATGCCACTAAACCATAGTAATAGGTTCTACCATTCATAACATTGTTATCGACGAACACATGTGAGATTCCCGTATCAGACCCCAGATTATAACCAACGCCATTTACTAATCCAAAATCAGTGAAACCAAATTTTCCATCTTTTAAATCACATTGAAAAATAGGTTTCATAAACATTGGTGTTCCGTAACCATCCGTTATTACTTCAGCATCTGCGAAATATTTATCTGTCGCACGGAAGAGTTTATATCCTTCAAAATCATTTATATTGCCAAGGAACGGATCTCTTGTACGTGTATCAGAAATATTATCCCATGTAAGTATAACTTTCCCATCAGCTGGAGTTGCCGTTAATGTTGGCATTTTAGGTGGTTGTGCGAAGCGATAATCTTTTTCATAGATCACCTGAACAATTTTTTTCAGTTCATACAATGCAGGCGCGGTATGTGCAGGAGAATTCAATCCTTCCAATGGATCATATGAATGCAACTCAGACATGGAGATCCGTTCTGTTCGCCCTTTGTATAAAGGAAACGGGCCTGATGCAAACACTTCTATCAAATTTGAAATTTGGTCCATGTATTCTTCGAGAATATTTTCACCAAGTAATGCCCACATGGCCTCATCATTTTTAAACCACCAGGAGCTATTTGATTGCGCATGACTAGGGACGGGAAATAAACGGAAAGCAGTTAGACCCATCATATCTGACTCGGAGACATCCGTAACGGCAAAGTTTGGCTCAGAACCAACACCTTCAACGTAATCCGGTTTGTGATTGCCTTCACCCTCATCCGGGCCTGTATAGTTCAATTCAGTTGGAGCAACACCATCTAATCCAATATCATCTCCAAAAAATTCAGTTACCTGATAAATCCCATCATTATTTAAATCCTCACCATCTTCCCAATCCTGGTCTTCATCTGCATCCCAATGCTCTTTGAGTTCTGTCAGATCTAACTTATAAAATGATAAAAATTTATCCACATCATAAATACCATCAGTTGGACCTATTTTTGTCGTAGCTACATTATCCCGTTTTTCATTTAGAAGCCCATCCTCATCGTTATCTATATCATCGTAGGCCAATCCGGGGCTTTCAAGGTAGGCAAATCCCATTGTCCCGGTCGGTAATCCTCCTTGTCCTATTCCATTTATATCCCATGAATAAGACATGTCAATCAATGTATTAAAATAAGCCAATTCATCAATACCATCGTTACCGATGGCATTGTCTACCCAGTAACCAAATGCCACTTCAGTCAAATCATAATCAGAAATATTTGCAATGTTATACTCCCAAAAAATCGCATCCCGGGCTTGGGGGTTATTCCATTGAAAACCTCGCGTCTCAACACGAATACCCAAACCGCCCCAAGGATTTCCTTTACCAATGGTAATATTATCACGCATTTGACCAATCGTTTTATTCCTGCGAGGATAGTATCGTACTCGGTCTGGAAGTTCCAGATATTCCTGATCCTGAGCATCATTGGCGACAAAATAGGTTTCCAAATCTGCATAGATAACACCACGGCCAAAACGCCCATCCCATTCACCGGGCCATTTCGTACTGGTACCTGTAGCAGGCCATCCATTGGGCGGCCAGGAACTGGGTCGATTACTCATGGCCGGATATTCACTGGTTTCATTGAAATAACCAAAAGCAGGATAAAAACCATATTCAAATGTACCGGCAGGGTTTACATCCATTTCTTCCCGATAACTGGTTTGTAGAAAATACAATTTATGGAGCCCCTCTCCGTCACCAATTTCCAAAGGGTCCGAAACCACGACAGAATCGATTTGAGTGGTAGGATCGTCTTTTATATAAACTTTAGCGCCAACTAAAAGACCAATGCCATCTGTCATTTTAACCCCATCTAAATTGTTGGGCCATCTGGACACATTTACTTTTGGCCAATCAGAAAGCTCTGTATTATTTCGAAAGTAAAGAAATACACGATTCCCGGTCATATAGCCTTCCCGTTCGGCGGCAATGTCGCCGGCAGGATCGTCTGGTCCCTCGTACTTTTTCCCTTGAGAAAATATAAGGCTAGTTAGCAATAGTATATAAGATAGCTTTTTCATTAGAAGTTAATCCCTGTGGAAAATTTGATCATACGTGGTGCTGAGAACATGGCAGGATTCTTAATGCGATCTTCAAAATCATTGAAATTACTCCGATGTCCTGCCAGGTCCGTATCCTTAATCACCGCTGTGTACGCCCGGCCTGTTCGGCTGTCCACCCAGTTTTCATTCAAGCGATCAAAAACATTATACACTGCTAGCCTGAATTTCACTTTATACTTATCGGTTATTTTCAAATTGTAATAGGCCATAAAGTCTGCATGATATTTTGTCGGCCTATAGTCATTATTTGGATACAAATTGATCCTAGACAACCGGCTTTCTTCAATGGGCGAGAAAGTATAAGGTGAGCCTGAATTATAATAGCCAGTGACAGAAACACCATATTTTGGTTTAATATATGCCACTGTAGCATTGAAAGTATGACGCTGATCCCAACTCATAGGAATGAAACGGTTTACTGGATCCATACTCGCACCTGATCTTGAAAAAGCCTGGGTCGGATTATCTGCGTTTCCTCTTGTATACTGGAGGGTATAATTGATCCATGATGAAATCGGTCCAGAATTAAAATCAAATTTGACCTCTAATCCCCGAGCATTTCCATAGTCCTTATTACTATAAAGACCATACTCGATCTGGTTATAGGTGCTAATAACCTTTGTGCTAAGCAGGTTGTAAATATCACGATAGAACAATGAAACCTCTATACCCATACCCTGGGCCAATTCCTGCCACAGGCCCACTTCGTAAGTGACAGTTTTTTCTGCTTTCAATTCTGAATTTCCCATGAGGGTTGCATGGTCACTTGGGGCAACCAAAAATGAATGATTTTGATAAAGAGAGTACATGGGTGGCATTTGGAAAAAATGCCCATAACTAAAATGTAAAATAGCTGCATTACCAAGTTGGTAAGCTAATCCAAAGCGTGGACTAATCTGAACTTGAGCATCAGCTGTGGGATAAGTTGACATCATCGTATCCGGAAGGGCAAGTTGATTGGCAGGATTTCTGCGGTCAGAAGGTAAAGCAGAATTGGGATCAAAACGGTCATAGCGTAAACCGAAATTGATGACCATATCATCAAATTCCATTTTATCTTGGAGATAGGCTGACATTTCAATTGGCTTCACCACGTAAACATCAGCATAGATTGTAGAATCAGGGAAAACCTTTGGTTTATAAATCAAGTTTTCTTCTGGGGTTCCAAAATATTCATTTCGAATTTGATGCCATTGATTATCTATTGTATAGTTTGAATATTGCAATCCTGACTTGATGCTATGATTTTTATTAATCTGCCAGTTTAAGTCAAATTTTGCGCCTAAGATATCTGATGTTCTTTCACTATGCTCTTTTTGCTGTCCACCCATGAAAAACCCAGGACCATAATTTTCTAAATACCGATCATGTACATAACTTGAGTCCAATGGGTTCTCATATAAATAGCTTCCTCCATAATTTTTCATTGAGGATAGTTTAATATCATAAAATAATTTCTGCGATATTAAGTGATTCCAATGAAAAGAGAGAAAATCTGTTCGACGATGAGATGCCCCCATACCATCAGGATTATATTTAAATCCATGATCATAACCATGCCAGGTATCTTCGTTTATAGAGTACATGGTAGAAAAACGAATACCACTACCGCTAAATAAAGAAAAAGAAAGTTTACCTAGAATGGAGCGATTGGCGCTTCCATTCATACTCACAAAAGCAGAATCACCTGTATTTTCAGAATACCACTCTAGAGGGTTTAAACTATAAAAATTACTGGAATCAGTAACATTAAACCTTCGCAAACCATTTAAATGGTTTTTATTATCCTGTGTTCTTGTGTTGATAAAAAAATGGACTTTATCTTTTATGATTGGTCCGCTAATCTGAAATTTATAATCCTGATTCCGATCCAATTGGTTATTATCCAGACCAATAAAAATATTCTTATTACCTGTAAAGTAATTTGCAAATGCTCTAGATACTGAACCATTAAATCTATTTGACCCATCCTTTGTTACCGCATTTACAACACCACTCATCGCTTTTCCGTATTCTGCATTGAATGTACCAGTAATGATCTCGAGGTCCTGAATGACTTCAGGTTCAATTTCAACAGCAGCATTTCCACCGCCAAATACTTCATCCACCTGGATACCATCAATAAGATAGGTAACTTCATTACTTCGGCCTCCGCGAAAGTGACCTTCCACCACGCCTGCCTGCATTCCCACAATAGCGCCAATATTCTCCACTGGTAGTTTATCAATTTGGTCCGATGATATATTTTTTATCGTTGAAGTTTGATCTTTTCTAGCTGTTATTGCATCCACTTCAACAACAACTGTTTCACCCTGTATTACAGTTGGAACAAGATCAACATTTATATTTGATGTTCGATTGACAGAAATACGTACATTTTCCATTTTAACCTGCTTATAGCCTATCATATCGATAATAAGTGTATATGTGCCAGGTTTAATATTTAAAATATAATAAGCTCCATCTGCATCTGTAGCAGCGCCCGAGTAAGTCCCTTGAACAATTACATTCACACCAATTAGTGCTTCGTTCGTCTCCGAATCTTTTATTGTGCCCGTTATTTTACCCGTTGTTTGCCCAATGAGGAAACCCATAGTAAAAAATATAAGAACCAGACAAGATGTGAATTTCATTAAAAAGTCTTTATTTTCAGTACCAAATATAAACAGAAGGGGTGAGAAAGAACATCTCACCCCAACTATTTGTGTCGCTAGTGTATCGTTCAATCTTCCGTTAGGAAGCTTTTATCTTATTCTATAAAAATCAATGACAATATAGAATAAGCATGTTATCGGTTATTAGACCAATAAAATTATTTCATCAAGATCATCTTTTGAGTTCGTATAAAACTTGATGTTTCTAATCGGTAGAAGTAAATACCGGATGGCATATTGTTCGCGTTCCAAACCACTTTATGACTGCCAATTGGACGGTATTCATCTACAAGTTTAACCACCTCACGTCCCAGAACATCGTAAACCATTAACCTCGTTGGTCCCGCTATCCCAATTGAATATTCAATTGTAGTCGTGGGGTTGAATGGGTTTGGATAGTTCTCTTTGAGAGAGAAAGTGCTTGCGATGAGATTTTTATCTTCAGTAGATAAGACATCCCCATCCTGATTCCCGATGAAGGTATGTGACCAGGTTGCAGGTGTCTGCCAGGCATTATCATTGTTGTTCTTCGACATAACAATATTGCCTTCCCAAGCACCAGCACCGTCATTATCGTGCCACACAGGCTCTATGGGTATGCGCATGCCTTTTACAGGCTTGAAAACCGAATCCCCGTCAATAGCTGCCAGTGCATCAAATCGTATTTTAAACTCAATGATGGCATCTGGTGAACCAACTTCACCGGAGTTAAAATAATTGCCGTCGCCAGACTTACCTAAACCAGCACTAGCACCCATTTCTTTCCATGTTGTATCACCTTTAAAGACGAGCTTATAGTACGGTGAAGCGCCTCGTGTGAATCCGCCCTGTCTAGCGCCTCTTTTATCAAATAGGCCTATGAAGAGCTCCAAGGCATCCTGTTCCCACCAATTACCATCGCCGACATGAAAATAGTTGTCAGTTATATCTGCAGCCATGTATAGAACAGTATCATCTGCTGCCAGATATAATTTCATTGACGCGTCAGCATCATCATCAACAGTCCCAATAACTTTTGGCGTTCCCATTGAATTTATAGAAACACCCATTTGAAATGGTTGAATACCACTGGCTTCCCACTCGGAGATATCACCATCCGCTGCAAAATCAGCAGGAGGACTAAGCGAAACTACTGGAATGCCTCTGACCTTATTGTTTACGGCTCCTTCGGTAGCTGAGACTAAACCTACATTACCAACAGCATCGGTACAGACAACTGCATAGTAATAGGAGGCCCAACGATCCGATAGAGGTATTGTAAGGGCGTGTTCTGCCGATCCAACGTCTTCTGCCACATCCGCTGCAACAAGGTCAACATCTACGTTTCCGACCAAGGCAGCAGGTGATGTATCGGCAAATGGTTTACGACTTGCATAGACACTATATGTCTCACCTGTTTCAGCCGGCACATCAACCCAAGTCACAGCATTGGCATATTCTCCTGCGAGCGCAACAATGTCTTCTGCCTGCGCAGGTGCGGTAAAATCGCTTCCTTTTCTAACGAATTCATATTCCCATGCAGCAGCAGGTACATCTGCATTAAATCCTGCAATAGTTATATCTAACCTATTCGTATCCGCAGTCAACGTATAGGTGTATGTTATTGTATTATTTACCGGGGCACCATCTTCTGCAGTGTTGTGAACCTTTGCCAGGCCTAAATATGCGCCTGAGCCAACAAGTGTAATTGTTCCTGCTGTTTCATCAGCTGACCAGGTTGCCGCATTTGAACCATCATGGGGCGCAACTGGCGTTCCACATCCATCTGCGTCTACTCCTGCTTGCCAGGCTTCCAACCATGTTTCAGAACCAAGAACATTTTGAAATGAACCATCGGCATTGAAAACATACTCGTCATCAAATAAACAGGCCCGGCCGGTTACATCGTCTCCACTACTTGCCCACCAAGTAGCTCCTGCTCCATCCCCAACTGCCAATGCACCTGCTTTAGGACGAAGTAACCAAGTTGTGGCTTCTAGTGGCGAAGTCACAATAGTCGGTGGACTTCCATTTCTGGTGAATTTATAATTCCAAAAAACACCGGTTCCCACCTCAATATTTACAGCCAAACTATTTCCATCCGCAGAGAATGCATAATTGTAAACGATTGTATTATCTACCGGGGCACCATCTTCTGCAGTGTTATGAGCCTTAGCCAGGCCTAAAAATGCACCTGAACCAACAATGGTAATTGTACCAGCCGATTCATCAACTGACCAGGTTGCCGCACTTGCACCATTATGGGGCGCAACTGGCGCTCCGCATCCATCTGCGTCTACTCCTGCTTGCCAGGCTTCCAGCCATGTAGTAGGACCAAAAACATTGCTAAAGGATCCATTGGCACTGAAAACATATTCGTCGTCAAAGAAACACGCCCGGGTGGCTACGTCGCCTTCACTGTTTGCCCACCAAGAAACATCACCTACAGCTGGGCCAACTCCCAATGCACCTTCTTCACTTGACATACTCCATGAACCCGCAAATTTTGAAGGATCAGATTTAACGAGCTTAAAATTCCATACAAGTCCTGCGGCGGGTTCAATAATAACATCCATCTTATTACCACCATCGGATAACGTATAATTGTAAACTATTGTATTATCTACAGCGGGGACGTAGTCGCCATCTCCTCCATCAGTGTTGGTAACCTTAAACAGGCCTAAGTATGCGCCTAAGCCAACAATGGTAATTGTTCCGGCAGTTTCATCAACCGACCAGGTTGCCGCACTTGTACCATCATGGGGCGCAATTGGCGCTCCGCAACCAGCTTCTACGCCGGTTGCTAGTTTATAGGTCTCCAGCCATGTTTCAGCACCTAGAACATTTTGATATGAACCATCGGCATTGAAAACATACTGGTCATCAAACATACAGGCCCTAGCGGTTACATCATCTAGACTGCTAGACCAATAACTATAGTCTCCCACGGCTGGGCCAACCCCCATTGCACCTGCTTCTGGGGCAAGTCTCCACGCACCTTCAATTTTTGCAGACACAACTTTAGAAAATTTATATTGCCAAAAAACACCGGTCCCCACCTCAATACTTACATCCATACTTTTACCATCCGAAGATAATGTATAATTGTAAACGATTGTATTATCTACTGGGAGGCCATCTTCTGCCGTGTTATGAGCCTTAGCCAGGCCTAAAAATGCACCTGAGCCAACAACGGTAATTGTTTTTGCATCTTCATCAACTGACCAGGTTGCTGCATTTGCACCATTATGGGGCGCAACTGGCGCTCCGCATCCATCTGCGTCTACTCCTGCTTGCCAGGCTTCATTCCATGTTTCAGAACCTAGAATATTTTTAAATGATCCATTTGCATAGAAAACATACTGGTCATCAAAGAAACACGCCCGGGTGGCTACGTCGCCTTCACTGTTTGCCCACCAAGAAACATCTCCTAGTGCTGGGCCAACTCCCAATGCGCCTGCTACGGGCGACATTTTCCATGTGCCTAATACTTCTGCAGGTAAAACTTTAGAAAATTTATATTGCCAAAAAACACCGGTCCCCACCTCAATACTTACATCCATACTTTTACCATCCGAAGATAATGTATAATTGTAAACGGTTGTCATATTGACTGGGGCACCATCTTCTGCAGTGTTGTGAGCCTTAGCCAAGCCTAAAAATGCACCTGAACCAACAATGGTAATTGTACCAGCCGATTCATCAACTGACCAGGTTGCCGCATTTGAACCATCATGGGGTGCAACTGGCGCTCCGCATCCATCTGCGTCTACTCCTGATTGCCAGGCTTCATTCCATGTTTCAGAACCTAGAATATTTTTAAATGAGCCATTTGCATTGAAAACATATTCGTCATCAAAAAAACAGGCCCGGGCGGTTACGTCGGTTTCACTGTTTGCCCACCAAGAAACATCTCCTACAGCTGGGCCAACTCCCAATGCGCCTGCTACGGGCGACATTTTCCATGTGCCTTCTATAGTTTGCGCAAACGGGATTGAAATTAAAAATATAAAAGTAAGTAAATTAATTAACGATTTT
>Ga0257109_1000325_pt1 | contig 15006 bp, 9 predicted proteins | sample LP_taG_8_FD_191566 | JGI IMG/M metagenome (GOLD analysis project Ga0257109, IMG submission 191566) | Marine microbial communities from Northeast Subartic Pacific Ocean, Canada - LP_J_2011_P26_2000m | ecosystem: Environmental > Aquatic > Marine > Oceanic | place: Canada: Northeast Subartic Pacific... | reverse complement strand
GAATCGTACTAGTGGTCCAGGGCAGTATGTAAGGCACAAAGGTTCTAATAAAGTTTTTTTAATTCCGGAAGGCTTGTCCATAGATTCAGAAGCAAATGATTGGCTGAAAAAGGATTTACTTGCATTAGAGTCAAATCTAGTCCAAAGCCTTGTGCTTAAGAACGAAGAAGGAGGTTCATTTTCCATTAACCGTGACAGTGCTGAAACAGACTGGAAATCCTCCTCTGAAAAATCAGATGTACCGGACTCAGATAAAATAACAACTCTCCTCAACAGGCTGGGGAAGCTTTCTTTTTCCAAATTATACATAAATGATTCTGTTTCCCAGCAAGCAGAAGGTACAGATTTAATAGAAACAACATTGTTTGTGTCGTTATTTGACAGCAGAGTTTATACATTGAACCTAAGGAATAATATAGCATCAAATGAAAATTATATTTTGAGCATGCGGATGGGTATTTCACTGGTAGCATCAGGCGCTTCTGAAGCAGAAGATTCAAAACTTCGTGATGAAATGGAAATCTATAACCAGCAAGTGAATGGCAGGTTTTATGAAATAAGTTCCTGGGAAGGAAAGGAACTTTTGCTCAGTGAATAACGATTCAACATTTTATAGCCTTTCTTAGCCTGATATGTCAATCCGGATGACATCCGAGCACACTGAACTGACTTTCCATTATATGCGTGTGGAAGGACGGGAGGAAACGCTGTTGGAATTTTTACTCCGGCGTTTTCGCTATTTGGACGATCAGGAGTGGCGTGAAAATATCAATGATCGACGCATTTGGGTCGACGGTAAATTGGGGCGCACAAATTTTAAGCTGCGAAACAATCAAAAAATTGTTTATTTGCGTCCAGATTTTCTTGAACCGGACGTTGATCTGGACTTTGATATTATTTTCGAAGATGATGCATTAATTGCAGTCTGCAAATCGGGAAATTTGCCGACAAGTCCTTCAGGTAAGTATTACAAAAATACACTGGTCAGTTTGATCAAGTCTCAGTTTGGCCTGAAAAAACTTTACACTCTGCATCGACTTGACCGTGAAACCAGCGGGGTAATTATTTTTGCTAAAAGACACGAAGTTGCCCAATCAATGGCTGCTCATTTTCGAAAAAACCGGATTCACAAAATATATTCTGCAATCCTCAGCAGACACCTTCCCCAAATTTCAAAGACAACAGTTCCGGAGATTTTCATTTCGCTGCCGATTGGTCAGGACCTAAACAGCAAAATCCGCATTAAACAGAGCGTAAATTCTCAAGGGAAGCCTTCCCATACCTATTTCAGGGAAATTGGAAAAATTGGTGATTATTCACTTGTTGAAGTGCGTCCCTTCAGTGGTCGGACTCATCAAATCAGAGTTCATGCTGCACACATGGGCTGTTCTGTTGTGGGCGATAAGCTTTATGGACTTCCAAATGATGGCTTCATACGCTGGCTTAATGAAGGTGACGATTATTTGCTTTCACAAAATTTTCCGCTCCATAGACAATTACTGCATGCAGTAGAAATCCGATTCCCACATCCTGTTACAAGAAAAGAAACTGTAATTCGTTCTGACAATGAAAAAATATTAAAAGAATTGAAACAGAGTAGTTAAGCAAAAACAATTTCACTGATATCCAGATCAACAATGAACATAATTGAAAAAGTACAATTCTGGGCCGAAAACCCTTGCTTTGATGCTGAGACACAAGCAGAGGCTAAAAACCTTCTGGCTGCTGAAAACAAAAATGCACGTGAAGAATGTTTCGGCAGTTTGCTCGAATTTGGTACAGGCGGTCTAAGAGGTATAATGGGTGTTGGTACAAATCGAATCAACCGCTATACTGTGCAAATGGCAACAGAAGGAGTCGCACGTATTATAAAAAATAAGAAAAATGAGTCCGGTGCAAAAGGTGTGGTCGTTGGTTACGATTCACGTCACTTCTCGTTTGAGTTTGCAAAAGTAACCAGCGAAGTTTTAGCAGCACACGGCATACCTGTTTATTTGTTCCGTTCAATTGCACCTACCCCCCTCGTTTCCTGTGAGATTCTCAGGCGTAAAGCAATAGCCGGAATTATTATCACTGCCAGTCATAATCCACCGGAATACAACGGTTACAAGGTTTATTGGGAAAATGGAGGTTTGATTGTTCCTCCGGAAGACAGTCAGATTATAGAAGAAGTCCGGAACATCAACCGTATTGACAAAATTCCAACGATATCTTTTGAAAATGCACTTCAGACTGAAATAGTAGAGTGGATTGATAATGAAGCAGACGAATATTATCTGAAGACCGTTAGAAAATTAAGTTTGGGGCTGCGTGAAAATAATAAGGATTTAGGTGTGATTTTTACTCCGCTTCACGGTACCGGCGGTCGTTTGGTTCCAGAATTGTTACAACAGCAAGGCTTTGAAAATGTAAAAGTCGTCAAAGAACAAATGGTTCCGGATGGAGATTTCAGCACAGTTGGATCACCCAATCCTGAAGACAGGGATGCCTTTAAAATGGCAGTGGAACAAGCAACCGATGATGATGACCTTATCTTAGCCAATGATCCTGATGCGGATCGTCTGGGCGTTATGGTCCGTGACAAAGAGAAGCAGTGGCATTGGTTGACGGGCAACCAAATTGGGATATTGATTCTAGACTCAATCATTTCTGCATTGCACCAACAAAATCGCTTTCCGAAAAAAGGAGTAATCATTACAACTGTAGTGACCTCTCCTCTTGTCTCAAAAATGGCCCGGGAAAATGGATTGGATCTCGTTGAAGTGTTAACAGGATTTAAATGGATTAGACAAGCTGCCTTGCGTTATGAAGAAGAGGTTGATGGAAAGTTTGTTTTTGGCATGGAAGAAAGTCACGGCTATTTGATGGGAAGCCATTCGGGAGATAAAGATGGAATTTGGGCCTCTATGGCTTTTGCTGAAATGGTGGCTACACTGAAGAAAAGTAACTTTACTGCAATCGACAGGCTTAATCAAATTCATCAACAATATGGGCCCCATCTCGACACTCTGAGGACGCAAACTTATACCGGCACAGAAGGTTTGGAAAAAATACAGCAGATTATGCGTAAGTTACGCAACTCTCCTCCGAAATCTGTGGCAGGTCAAACTGTAGTAAAAATAACTGATTATTTAGAAAATACTATAATTTGTGCAGATGCAACTAAGAATTTGCAAGGGCCGGGATTACCTAAGTCAAATGTGATTTCACTGGAATTGTCCGACAATACCAGAATTACTGCTCGACCTTCCGGTACTGAGCCAAAAATTAAATACTACTTTAATTTACATGGTAAAAATTCTGCGCTTTTACAGGAACGTCTTGTTGAAATTCAGGCAGAATTTCTCAGCGATCAATGAACATGATTAAATGAATAAATACAGATTGTCAATTTTTCGAATAATTTCTACAGCATTCCTGTTCCTGGGACTTCTTTCTGCTCCTTTGATGGGGCAGAGTTTACTTGTTGAACAGGCAGAATCAACTATTGAAATTAAGCAGGACAATCTGGTACGAGCAAAAGCTGAGGCACTGAAAACTGCAAAAGGGAATGTTGTTCTGCAGGCAGTTGCAAGGTTTCTTGATTTTGAAAGTATGATTTATTTAAAGCCACTTTTGATTCAACAGTTTTTTGAACATCCCGATTTTTATATTGAATCTATTCGTGTAATCAGTGAGGGCAACACTGCAGACCTGACTGAATTTACATTAAATATTGAAACACGAATTTTTCATTCACGTTTACTGGCAGCATTCCGCAAATTAGGATTAGTTACAGAACAAGAACGAATTCCATTCATGGATGTTTATCTAATCTATGATGCGGATCACGCATTACGTCAAACAAGAGTTTTGAATCTGTTTTTAGAACAACTGCAAATTCGGCTGAGACCTTATCGAATTCGAACCAGAGTAATCCTAACAAAAGGCCGCAAGTTACCGATTGAAGCAGGTCTACCGGCTCGACTAGCATTGTTGCCACTAAAATCTGCTGAGAAAAGAAACGGGACTAATGTAGCATTACTTGAACTAAAACTTAGGCTGAGCCCGCAACCTGAAAAATCACCTCAAGGAAAGCTCATAGCACAACTTATTTTCTGGTCACAAAAGCGGGATTTTTCGGAATCATCAATAAGTACAACCATGGCAACTGCAGAAATTTCCTATAAAACCTGGAACACAAATGTAATTATTCCTGAAATTCTTGATCAATTGTTACTCCAATGGACGCCTGTTATGCAGCACATTGTAACTGTGAATCAGGTAAGCGGAGCTCAAGTAAAACTAAAATTCAAAGGATTACCGGGACCAATAGAAGAGCAGCAATTAATTAAAACTTTATTTCGGAATAACCCCCGCTGGAAAAAACTCAGCCTGGATACTATTTCCAGTAATTTTGTTTCTTACAAAGCTCTTTTTTTAGGGCCACTGAAGCAGATTATACAAGAGTTCCGTTCACCTAAGAATGCACCTTTTCGGATTACCTCAGTCAATTGGGAAGATAATGATTTGGTTGTGCAGGTGGAATGGAATGAAGTTCCTATGCCCCTGGAACTATTTGAAACAACTTTAACGGATGACGTATTTTCTGAAATTGACTCAGAAGAAAACTATATTCCTGAACCGGAATATCAAGTACCCTTACGCACATTCAAGCAAACATTCAAACTACCCTTTGCAAAAGCCGTTTATGATCATATTCGGCATCGTGGAGACAGTACATTGTTCAGGATAGAAGTTCCCAAAAACATGAACGTAAATGAAGAAAATAAACTCATAAACTTAGCTTGGTTCCGTCTTGGTACTACTCATTTAAATCCGGAACTTACGATATTTGACCAAAACCGAAATCGTAAAAAATCATATCTACTACGAAGGCGGAAACAATTTACATTTCAGTACAGAATTCCAGTTGGACAAGAGGCTTTCTATCTGCGCATTTCTGATGAAGTGGGTTTCCTAAAAGGCGTTGCAGGAAGCTACCAGTCTTTTCATTATGTTTTGACAGCAAATTAAGTATTTCAAATCTTTTTGGCAGTCTCTGTTTTTGATTTAAGAGTTTGCTTTATTTGTGCTTTACCGGACTTAAACTTAAACATAATGTCCCCAACAGTAACTTCATCGCCGTCCTGCAGAAAACGTTGATCTATTCGACGTCCGTTAACTGTAGTAGTTTCCTGAATGAGCAGGTTTTGAATCTTCCAGGATGCTCCAACCTTATATATTTTTGCGTGCCTCAAGGCCACTTCATCACCTTCAACTATAATATCATTACTATTTGATGATCCTATAGTAATCAGGTTACGTACTAAAGGAATTTTCTGTGTACTTCCTGAAACTGTTAAAATTGGTGTCATTTTATGAACGGGTCCTTTGGGAATAATTCCAACAATTGGAAGTTGTAAATCTTTACTTGCTGGACGGTGAATCGTACCTGCAGGAACTACATGGTTTCGGAAAAGTAAAATCATTTCACCAACATCCAAAACATCGTTATCACACAGAACTGTTCGGTGAGAACGTCTTCGATTGATCAGTAGTGCATTCTTGTAGTTCTTGTCTTCAAGTACAAAAGTGTTTTGATGTGGAGTTAGAGTCACCCGGGTTAAATTTGCAGACAAACGATATTTTTTGCTTGTTTGAATCTGAGTAAGAAACTCCAGTGTTTGTATTTCTGATTTCAGAGGAATGAACGGTTTTCGTTCACCAAGATTGAGAAGTTGAAAACCCACGCCGGATTGTGTTCCAGCTTTCGGTTTTTGCAGGAACCATAATCCAAACATCGCCAAAAGTACTCCTGCAAATATCAGAAGCGACTCTATAAGAGTCAGACTGGGGGGTTCATTAATTTTAAGGAAAAAAGTCTGCGGAAAGAAATATTCCAAAAACGCAGAGGGAAAGCCTTCCCGAATCAGCACATTTTGTTCAACGACCTGTTCCGCCGCCGGCAAAGATGTTGATGTGAGGATTCCAATAATTAAAAGTCCAGCGCTATGCACGCAGGCACGAAGACATCGATCTATTTGTGAGATCATCAGATTTCATAGTACTGCAGCAGCGCTGTACCAATTTTGATGACATCTCCTTTTTTCATGGATTGTTGATCGACCAGACGATAATTCACCAGGACTTCACCTCCTTCGTCTGCATTCTCAATAATGACTTCTTTGCCTTTTTTAAGAATGTTTGCATGAAGGTCACAAACTTCTGCATAACCTTTCAAAATGAAGTCATTTTGTGAACCATATCCTAAAGTGAATCTATTTTGATCAAGTAGAAATATTTGTCCTTCTTGTTTGCCCGACACAACTCGAAGAGCAAAAGAAGTGGCACGATTTTCAGTAATTCCAACAAATAATGAGATGCTGAAACCAACCAGAATCAATCCTAAAAGGTGATCCGGACCAGTCATCTGATACAGCAGCAATAATTCAAAAATTCCACCTCCGATTGCTCCCCCAATTCCTCCACTAATGATTCGTGGCCTTAAAAAACCAGAACGGGAATGGAACAACTCAGTGGTTCCAACTAATAATAATCCTAAAAGTGTCCAACTTGCTATACGGCTTAATGCTGGCAAAACCAGCCAAACTTGCAATAATTCGCCGATACTGAAACAAATTAGTCCCAGAATCGCTCCAATGAAAGCACCGATAAACATTTTGGACAAAATATGTACCAATTCATAATGGTACCAAAGTGAAACCCTTGCCTGTAGAACCATGCCCAGTCCGAGACCGACTAAAGCCCCTTCAAAAATAAACTTATTGAGCCAAATAATATTTAATCCTGATAGTCCTGTAACGGAAAGAGCATCAAACGCATGAAACCCGCTTTGCATTAACGTCCAGCTTGCAAGACCTCCTAGAAGACCTAACACTGCATTATGTAAGCTGCGAGTTGATTTCATAAGTAAAATACTAAATGAAAAATTAATTTTAGAACCACTAATTCAATCAAAATAAATTAGCAACTCTTCTCTACAAAAACTTGGAAAAATATGTCTGAAGCCGACAGGTAATTACTCACGGTTGGTACTTGTGCTGTTTCAAAAATATCTATATAATCTGCTAACCGCTCAGTTTTCAGCCTCAGGCGATAGAATAATGTGAAACAAATAGAACTACAAGTTATTTTATTGGCGTGGTCGATTTGACCCTCTTCTTCTCAGAAAAGTAGGAATGTCTAAATTTTGATAAAATGTGGGATTTTCCGTTTGATTTGCCCACTCAGGTATCAGCGGGCTTGTCTCAACGGGGTTGGTTTCAGTATCATTTTCATTTTCTGAAGTGACATTAGAAACTGAAAAAGAGTGTGTCTCATTTGATTCATTATCATTCAGTTTTGTTGACGCTCCTGAAAAACCATGGATGGAATAGTTTTCTGCATCAATGTCTGTAGAAGAATGATCTATTGCTAAATCTTCAAATGTGCCTGACTCAACTTCCAGATTTGAATCAGAAAAATTAACAGATTCAACTGTAGAAGTTTCGTTCATCAATGACTCCGGTTCTTCCAACTGTTCTTCTTCGCTGTCACTTGAAAGATGTGATGATTCATCTGTTAATGTAATTTCTTCAGTTGTGATAATTTCTTCACTTTCTGTTTCTGATGAATGTATAGATATCTGGTGACTTGAAAGTTTTTCCTGATCATCGACTACTGACTCTTCATTTGAGTCTTCAGATTGAGCAGTTGCTGAAAAAGAGCTGTCCTCAGGATCACCTTCAACAAAAGCTTTATCATCTGCAGTAATTGATTCAGTTTCTTCAAAGTAATCGTCATCACTGAATGGTTCAATGGAATCATTTTTTTCCAGATTAAGTTCAACTTCAGGATTAAACTCTTTCTCATCTGTTTCCGTGTTTATTTGAGAATGTTTATTTGTCACAACAAGTGCATCAAAAGGCATTGCAGGAAGACCTGGGACTGAAATTTTTTCTGTTGCTTCCTGCTCATCAAAACCCGTTGCAATGACTGTAATCATCATTTGATCTTCAAAATCCGGATTTATTGCAGCACCCCAAATTATTTCAGCATCTTTGTGTCCTTGTTCCTTTATGAATGTAGATGCTTCCTCAACCTCCTGCATCCCCATCATCAGTCCTCCTACAACATTAATCAATATTCCGCGTGCGCCGTCAATTGTGTTGTCATTCAGCAAAGGGCTATGGAGAGCCTGTTCTGCTGCATGTCTCGCTCTATTTTCCCCTGAGGCAAGTCCGGTCCCCATAACTGCCTTCCCTTTGTTTGCCATAACAGACCGGACATCTGCAAAATCCAAATTGACCAATCCATCTCTTGTTATTAAATCAGATATACCTTGAACTCCTTGACGAAGCACATCGTCCGCAAATCCAAAGGCCTCGGTCATCGGGGTTCGCCTATTGATGATACTAAATAAATTTTCGTTTGGTACAACTATAAGCGTGTCAACATGATCTCTCAATTCAGTTACACCTCCATTTGCGACTTTTCGACGTCGTTTTGCTTCAAAATTAAACGGCAATGTCACAACACCAACAGTAAGGGCTTTCATTTCCTGAGCTACCTGAGCAACTATTGGTGTTCCTCCAGTTCCAGTTCCACCGCCCATGCCTGCGGCCAGGAAAACCATATCTGCACCTTGAAGGGAATCTCTTATTTGATCAATACTTTCCAACGCAGCATTACGGCCAATTTCCGGTTTAGCACCTGCCCCTAAACCTCGGGAACAATTGCTGCCAATCTGCAATTTCTGAGGTGCAAGTGATTTACGTAAATCTTGTAAATCTGTATTTGCTACAACAAAATCTACCCCTTGAACACCCGATTGTATCATGCGATTGACGGCATTGCCGCCCCCGCCGCCTACACCGACAACTTTTATTTTCGGTAAATCGTCACGGACGGGTTGGATATCAGAAAAATTTAGCATGTTTGCTCCCTTTGGTTGTTATATAGAAATCATGTTTGATATTGACCTGTCAAAAAACTAAAAAAAATCTTGCATCCAATCTTTCATACGTCTGGATACTTTATGAAATAAATTTGTGTCATCACCTACAAAATTCAATTTTCCTTGATTGCTTGTTATTCCGTAACGTACAAGTCCTACACTGGTTGCATATTTCGGTGAATAAATCATTTCACGTAAACCAGCAATATTTTCCGGATATCCCACCCGTACCGGCAAATTCAAAACTTGAGAAGCCAGTCGGTCTGCACCCGGCATAATACAGGTTCCACCCGTAATAACTACACCTGATGCCATCAATGTATGAAAGTGGGTCTTCTCAATTTCATGTGTAATCAATTCAAATATTTCCCTAAAACGATCTTCGATGATACTTGCCAACACTCGTTTTTTCATGGTGCGGTTATTTCTCCCGCCAACGCTGGGGACATCAATCATTTCGTCTTCTTTCACCATGGAGGACATCGCCACACCAAAATTATGTTTAATTTCCTCTGCTTCATGTAAAGGTGCACCTAAACCGATGGCAATATCGTGTGTCAAATGATTGCCGCCCAATGCCAAAACAGCCGTGTGGACAATGCTGCCTTCTGAATAAATAGTGACGTCTGTTGTACCTCCGCCAATATCAACCAGTACCACTCCGACCTCCTGTTCATCAGGACTGAGGACTGCCTGACTTGAGGACAAAGGTTCCAGTACAATGTCCTCTACATCCAGTCCGGACTGATTGCAGCATTTAATAATATTTTGTGCAGAGGTGACTGAACCAGTAACAATGTGAACATTTACCTCTAAACGTGCTGCAGCCATGCCAAGAGGGTTTTGAACGCCATCCTGGTCATCAACAATGAATTCCTGGGGGAGTATGTGCAGCACTTCTCTATCATTGGGAATCAATACTTGGGCTGCGTCAATGACACGACGTATGTCTTCATCAGTAACAATACGGTTATGATAAACAGTGACCATACCTCTGCTGTTTTGTCCCCTGATATGATGTCCTGCAATGCCAGCAAAGACGGAACGAATCTGGGCTCCACACATTAATTCACATTCTTCTACTGCCTTTTTGATTGCCTTGACTGTCTTTTCAATATTGACGACGACACCCTTACGTAACCCGTCTGATTTTGCTGTGCCGACTCCAACAACATTCAATGCTTCAATGTCATCACCTTCAACTGCAATTGCACATATTTTTGTGGTTCCAATATCAAGTCCTACGGTCAAGTTATTGTTTTTAGAGTTCGACGGCATCCATGCTCCTCGTCTTTAAATTTTCGTACTAATTGCAGAAATTATGAATGAAAATAATGAAACTACCTTTGGGTGCAATTTACTGTCCATGTTAAAACTGCATTCAGACAAGGTTTTAATGATTTTCATAGAAGTGAATATTTTCTTTATTTCTCTATAACATTTTATCGTATAAAATAAGTTGTTAATATAAGCTAATATTTTCAAATATTTACCTTGAATAAGAACACGTTGTTTGATCAATCAGTGTGTGTTTTCCAACTGAACAAGGTGCATTTCTAATGCGATAAGTTCCGCAAAAATATCCAGCATCTTCCAAACTTGTACTTATTTCTTCAAGTGCTGCTGTGCGCCCGTCATTATTCAGGGGGTAAATTTTACCCAATAAAACCATGAAACGATTTGTATTTCTGGAACTTACAGCTCGACATATCCTTTGTAACTCAAGACGTTGATCCATGGGATACACATACCTTCGCTCTTGGCTACATCCAACTGAAATAAGGATAAACAGCCCTGTTAAACATCTTAACAGCAATTCCATTGAAATAGTATATACCCATTCATTGTATATTGGTAGGATTATATGAAAATAATTATTAAAAAGTTTGAGGGGGTATTAAAACTAATTATTTCAATTAAATAACTGTCTTACTTTTTTTAGTTGATGTGAGGAACAAACGGCAACTACACGGTTGTGAGGTTGTACTTGAGTTGAACCCACAGCGACTTTCCAAACTCCATCCTGCTCAACACCTCCGATCAAAATATTATGCTGACGAAAGTAACTCGCCAATTTTTTCAAAGGCTTATGTGCAATTTCCGAGCCGGGTCCTGCTTTCAGTTCAACAACTTCCGCATCTACTCCATGCAGATGGGCCACTGACAAGAGTTCATTTCTGCGGATAAATTTGAGGATTTCGTTGGCCGCAGAAATTTTTGCGTTGAGAGCTATATCCAATCCAATTGTAGATGCTAAAACAAGGTAGTCCTCCTTGTTAACCAACGCAATTGTCTTACCGTGACCAGCCTGAAGATCACGATTTTTTCGATTCATCAAATGTTTTGCCAACAGGCAGCTTACTATATTTGTTTCATTATCTCCTGTTGTAGCAATGAATGATTCTGTAGCATCAAGTCCGGACATAACCAGCACGTTTGCATCTGTTCCATCACCATGAATAACCTCTGTATTTTTCAAGTCAGATGCAAGTTCGTCCGCACGATTCTGGTTATTTTCGATGAGCTTTATCTCCACTTCTTTTTCCAGCAGTTGTGCTACTCTACTTCCTACCAGGCCGCCTCCGAGAATCATCATGCATTCGATTTTTTTATGTTCAATTTTCATCATCTCCATCAAGGGCTTCATATCATCCTTCCTGGCCAAAATGAAAACCTGATCCAGGGGTCGGATTTGCTCGTCTGCATGTGGAATAATGGTTGAAATTCCTCGGGCAATCGCCACAACTCTGAAATGATAATCAGTATGTGCAGCAGAAAGCTCTTTAGGTGTTTTAAAAATCAGCGGTGACTCTTCGTTAACCCGCATGGCAAGAACAAGCATATTTCCATCACCAACCACAGTAAGGTCATTGCAGGACGCACGTTTCACGAGTCGAAATATCTCCTGGGCCACCAGTTCTTCAGGATGGACCATCAGGTCGATCTTCAGGTCTTCAGGAGATAAAATACTTCCATCCATTAAATCAATAGAACGCGTCCGGACAATTTTTCGCTCAATGCCAAATCTGTCAGCAATTAAGGAAGACAACATATTAGTGGAATCATCATTTGTGGCAGCAATCATTAGACCCATATCCTGTGCATGAGCCTCACGCCAACTTGAAAGCTGCATGGCATTCCCACATATCAAACGGGCGTCCAGTGACTCTGCTGCTGCTTCAAGTAATTCAGAATCGGATTCGATTACAGTTACCGGATAACCTTCATGGACCAATCGTTGAGCGAGGTGCATTCCCACTCCGCCAATTCCAAGGATAAGCGTATTTTCGTCTTTAGACATATTCAGATTGTCAACTCGTATTGTTGAACTCGGGACTTGTTATGCAGAGGATTTTTTGTTGAGAGGTCAACTTCGTAAAAGTCGTCAGATTGAGTAACAGAATTGATTCCATATATTTCATCCGGATACCTGGCTTCTTCCAGACAATGTCTAATTGCATTGGCAATCCATTTCTCAATTTTCAAGACCACAATTTTCTTACGAAGACGTCCCTGAATGTCACGATTAAGAACACTGGGAATTGTGTTGCTCGTTATGAATTGATTCAGGTGAGGAGAATTCAGGTTTTCACGAGCTTCCGGGGAGATTGTTGAATGTGTGCTGTAGAAAAAGATATTTGCAGGTCGGCAACTTTTTGACTCTGAAATAGCATTGATATTTGCCCCAATTGTTCCACCTGTACGTACCATATCATCGAGAATAAAAATATCTTTGCCTTTCAGCAACTCTACATCTTCGCTTAAATCAACTTTCACGTCTCGTTGACCCATGCGTGTTTTTTTGAAAGTCACCAAAACAGAGTTATGAAGGCCCGTAAATTCTCTCACACGTTTAACAAAATCGACCGCTCCCTCGTCAGGTGCAACAAATCCTACATGTTCTCCATAATTCCAAAGCCGGACCAGTCCAGAACGGAGGATATAGTTGGCAATGAGTGGCGAAATGTCCAAATTCAGGAAAACTGGAATTTTGTGGGAATTACCAGTTGGATAAACTTTTTGATATATATTCCGCATCACATCAGGTTTATGGTTGTGAACAGTCATCACCGAATCAACCCCGGATGTTTTCAGCAGTTGCGCATACATTTCTGCAGAACAAGGTTGTCCTACAAATTTTTCACGTGAAGCAAAATCGGAAACTTGCGGATGGTCCAGCGTTCTTGGTCCACGGTCCTGGGCTGAATAAAATAAATCCGGTTCAACCAAAGCAACAAACTCTGCTCCGTTCTCCTTTGCTGCAGATGCAATTAAATAATTCCTCATTGCCAGTTCATTTCGCGAATAATACGCAGAATGAGTTGACACGATATAAACTGATTTGCCCTTTAGTCCATGTCCCAAAGTTTCTTCTGTAACATGATCCTGTAAAAATCTTGGGCAAAACTCATTGTTTATAAATGATTTCAGGGCGATCAAATCAGAAATATCAATTTCCTGAGAATGCGCATAGCCGACTCCAAGCGCAAAAGATTCGTCACTGACATTTGATACAATGATATTCTTGTTCACAAAAATTTGAATGGTTTAAGATTTTCTTCGGTTTTTTGCATGCTCTTCAGTAAGCAATTGCAAACAGTGCCTCTTGTTCAGAGGGCTTACCGGTTACCATACATTTTCCTGTCTCAGATCTATCCTCAAGTGGGAGACAACGGATAGTCGCCTTTGTTTCCTGTTTTATTTTTGCTTCAATTTCCTTTGAACCGTCCCAGTGCGCAAAAATGAATCCACCTTCATCAGCAATAATTTCCTTAAATTCTTCATAACTTGCAGCAGTCCGGGTATTGGTTTGTCTATAGTCCAGGGCACGTTGAAACAAGTTGTCTTGTATCCTTTCCAACAACTCTACAATATGTTCAGAAATGTTTTCAAGCGGTACTGCACTTTTTTCTCTTACATCCCTTCTCACTACCATTGCCGACTGCTTTTTTACGTCGCGCGGACCAACTTCAACCCTCACCGGTACACCCTGCTGAATCCAGTGAAAAAACTTGTCTGAAGGCCGCAGGTTGTCACGAGTATCAATTTTTATCTGGAGCTTATCAATTTTCTCATTGAGGCTGTTTGAAATTTTTTCTGCAAACTCAAATGTTTGAACACGTTCCTGATCATTATTAAAGATAGGCACAATTACTACTTGAATGGGAGCAATTTTTGGCGGAATAATTAAACCGTCATCATCACTATGTGTCATAATCAAACCGCCGATCATTCGTGTTGATACACCCCAGCTGGTTGTCCAAACATGTTTTCGATTATTGTTTCGATCAAGATAATCAATCTCAAATGCTTTTGCGAAATTTTGACCCAAATTATGTGAAGTTCCGGATTGCAGGGCTTTACCGTCCTGCATCATTGCTTCAATTGAATACGTAGCCAGTGCTCCAGGAAATTTTTCGGCTTCAGATTTTAAACCTGTAATCACAGGAATCGCCAAATATTCTTCCTGAAAAATACGGTAGATTTCCAGCATCCGCAATGTTTCTTCCTGGGCTTCATCGGCAGTTTCATGAGCTGTGTGACCTTCCTGCCAAAGGAACTCTGAGGTACGCAAAAATAAACGGGTACGCATTTCCCAGCGCATCACATTACACCACTGATTGATCAACACCGGAAGATCACGATAACTTTGAATCCACTGCGAATACATGTGACCAATTACAGTCTCGGAAGTTGGACGAATCATTAGCGGTTCTTCCAGTTCTTTTCCTCCTCCATGCGTAACAACCGCACATTCAGGACTGAATCCTTCAACATGCTCGGCTTCACGTTCCATAAAATGTTTAGGGATCAATAAAGGGAATGAGGCATTAACATGACCCGTTTCTTTGAACATGCGGTCCAGACGAGACTGCATGGCTTCCCAAATGGCATAGCCCGTGGGACGAATCACCATACAGCCTTTTACCGGCGCATAATCGGCAAGCTGCCCTGCTGCAATCACATCGAGATACCACTTGGAGTAGTCTTCTTTGCGAGGTGTAATATTTTTTGCCATTTGGGCAGATATTTTGGATAAAGCAAAAGGGGCTTCAGTTCCAACACAT
>Ga0257109_1000322_pt1 | contig 15053 bp, 14 predicted proteins | sample LP_taG_8_FD_191566 | JGI IMG/M metagenome (GOLD analysis project Ga0257109, IMG submission 191566) | Marine microbial communities from Northeast Subartic Pacific Ocean, Canada - LP_J_2011_P26_2000m | ecosystem: Environmental > Aquatic > Marine > Oceanic | place: Canada: Northeast Subartic... | reverse complement strand
CCCAACGCTGATGTTGGGCTGGCACATGGCAGCACCACTGTCATGCACATGGGAAACATCGCCCACAGGGTCGGCAACCAAAAACTGCAGTTTGATGCCGGGGCTGAACGCTTTATCGGCAACGATTCAGCCAACCTCTTGTCCAAGCGCCATAACGTGAATCCTTATTCTGTCAAGGAGATGGTTTGAGGTCTTCAGCCAGCGTTCGTGATAACGATGCAGACATAAGGAATAAGGAAGATCTTGGATTTCCAATCGCTGCACGCCGAACCATCCGGTGCCGGTCGATGCGAATCGCAACAGCCTGCCCGACTCCATCCTTTGCGCTTCAGGCAATGATGTCGTGTATGACTTTTCCGTGGACGTCCGTCAGACGAAAGTCGCGGCCACTATAGCGGTAGGTGAGCTTTTCGTGGTCGAGCCCCATGAGGTGCAGGATGGTGGCGTGCAGGTCGTGTACGTGTACGGGATTCTCGACGGCGGAGCAGCCGAACTCGTCTGTGGCACCGTAGGTGAAGCCGGGTTTCACGCCACCGCCGGCCATCCAGACGGTGAATCCGTAGTGGTCATGGTCGCGGCCTTTCTGACCCTCGGAAGTCGGCGCACGACCGAACTCGCCGCCCCAGATGACGAGTGTTTCATCGAGTAAACCGCGGAGTTTTAAATCCTGAATCAAACCGGCGATGCCCTGGTCGCATTCGCGGGCGAGGTGGGCATGGCCACCCTTGATATCGCCATGCCCGGTGTCCCACGCGATGTCGTAGCCGCTGATGGAGTGCGAGAGTTGCACCATGCGCACGCCGCGTTCCACGAGGCGCCGAGCGATGAGGCAGCCTTTGGCGAACTCGCTTTTACCGTAGAGATCAAGTGTTGGTTTGCTTTCCTTGGCCGTATCAAAAACATCCGGCACAGCGAACTGCATGCGGAAGGCCATCTCCATCGCTTGGATGCTGGACTCCAGTTTCTGATCCTGCTGCTGGCGCTCGAGATCAAAGTGATTGAGCTGCGCGAGTAGGTTGGCCTGTTGACGTTGTTCGGTGCGGGATAGATGCGGGTTTTTCAGATCACGCAAAATGCTGTCTGGCCTCATCTCGGCGATATTCGCGTACACACCGGCGTAGGCTCCTGGCAAAAATGAGTTGCCCCAGTGCGCCGCTTTGCCGCGGGGTTTCGCGCGCGGGCTCATGGCAACGAGGCCGGGCAGTTCCTGGTTCTCCGTGCCGAGGCCATAGCATAACCACGAGCCGAGGCTGGGTCGGCTGGGCTGCAGGTGGCCGAGATTAAACATCATCATCGCGCCCGCATGCTCGGGAATGTTCGTATGCATTGAGTGGATGAAACAAATGTCATCGGAGCACTTCGCTGTGTGCGGGAAAATATCGCTCACCCATTTGCCTGTTTGCCCATATCGCTTGAAACCGAAGGGCGACGGGAACAGGCCGTTCTTGGTATTCCGCAGCGACTTGCGGTCAACAATCTTCGGGCGTTGCCCGACGAAATCGGCGATCTTCGGCTTGTAATCAAACGTATCCACCTGAGACGGCCCGCCCGGCATGAAGAGCTGAATCACGTGCTTGGCCTTGGGCGCAAAGTGCGGCGCCTTGGGCGCGAGTGGCGAGACCTGTCCGGCGGTGGCGTTTTGGTTAAACAGCCCGGCGAGGCCAAGGCTGCCAAAGCCCGCGCCGATGCGGTGCAGGGCGTCACGCCGCGAAATCGGAGGGAGTGGATTGCGGTGAAGTTGCATTGTTTGAAAAGAGCTTAACGAATGTACATGAACTCGTTGGCACTGAGCAACGCCTGGCAGTACTGCTGCCAGCGCGTCAACCGGCTGTCGGCCGGCTGGGTGCCCTTCAGGAATCCCCTCGCCAGGCGCTCCTCACGACCGGTCGGTTCCCGACCGTACAGCAGCAAATAGGCACGCGCAATGCGGGTCGTCACGTCGGTGGCCTCCCTCTCCAATCGCTTGGCCAGGGCGCGGGCACGGTCGAGCATGAACCGGCTGTTCATCATGAACAGAAACTGTTGCGGGATGACGTTGGCCGTGCGCTTGGCTGCGCTGGCCCGCGGAATGGGAAAATCGAACAGGCGCAAAAATTTATCTGAAGCCAGAGGCGCGTTGCGGCTGACTTTGGCGTAAAGTGTGCGGCGATTGCTGGCGACGATGTCCCCCACCGGCCCGCCGCCCATCTTGAGGTCGAGTTCGCCGGTGACGGCGAGCAGGGAATCCCGCCACGTTTCCACGTCCATCCGGCGCGGTGTCACGCGCCAAAGCGAGCGGTTGTCGCCGTCGCTCGCAAAAGATGTTTCATCAAACGCGCTGCTGCTTCGATAGGTCGCGGAGGTGAGAATCAGCCGGTGCAACGCCTTGGTCGACCAGCCGCTTTCGACAAAGGTCGCGGCCAGCCAGTCGAGCAACTCTGGGTGCGTTGGCGCCTGGCCAAGCGTGCCGAAATTGTCCGGCGAGCGCACCAGCCCCTGGCCAAGGTGGTGCTGCCACACGCGGTTCACAAACACCCGGGCCGTCAGCGGATTGGTCGGATCGACCACCGCCTTAGTCAACTGCTCGCGTCCGCTGCTCCGATTAAAATGCTCGCGGTCTTTGCCGGCGACGATGCGCAGGAACCGCCGCGGCGCCACCTCCCCCGGCTTCAGCGCATTGCCGCGCAGGGCCACTTTCATGTCCTCGCTGCCGATGTCGCGCAGCGTGTGGGCAAACTCGAACTTCGGCGGGGCCTTCGCCTCCAGCTCCTTAACCTCCTTTTGCCAGTTGGCGATCTGTTTCTTGATCTCGTCCGACTTGGGCTGCTTCTTGCCTTTCCGGATTTTGTCGTGCAGGGCATCGATGGGTTTCCGGGCGTTGTGATAGGCGTCTATCACCTTCCTGTCGGCCAACGGCGTTTCGCCTTCGCGCGTGTTGTTGAACACGCCGGCAATCGAGTAGTAATCCTGGATCGGGATCGGATCGAACTTATGATCGTGGCAGCGCGCACACGCCACCGTCAGCCCGAGGAACGCCCGCGAAAAAGTGTCCACGCGATCGTCGAGTGTTTCGCTCTTTGCCTGCGCGATGCTCTCCGGGTCGCCGCCGTCCGAGGCATATGTCGGGCCCAGCGCAAAAAAGCCGGTACCGGCCGCTGCCTCGCGCCCCATCTTGTCGCCGATGATCTGGCTTCGGACGAACTCGTCGAACGGCAGATCGGCATTGAACGCGCGAACCACCCAGTCGCGATACTGCCACGCCTTGGGATGCGACCGGTTATCCTGCGTCCAGCCCCCCGCATCGCTATACCGCGCCACGTCCAGCCAATGCCGTCCCCAGCGTTCGCCGTACTGGGGCCGGTTCAGCAGGGAATCCACCAACACTGACACCGCCTGATCGTTTAGCTCGCCCGCGGAGTCGCCCCCCAACCGCTGCGTCCAGTCGCGCAACTCATCCGGCGTGGGCGGCAGTCCCGCCAAATCCAAAAACACGCGGCGCACAAACACGGACGCCCTGGCTTCCGGCGGCTGCCTGAAGCCGGCTTCGCGCAAGCCTTCGGCAACGAATTGGTCGATTGGATTCCGCACCCTCGCACCCGACACCGTCGGCGGGATCACTTTTTTCACCGGACGCCATGCCCAATGTTCGCGAGCCTTGGTCCAATCGTAATTATCCGTCGTTGGCACGACCGTTGCCTTGGGCCAAGGAGCCCCCAACTCAACCCACTTCGCCAAAGCCGCAATCTCCAGGTCGCTCAACTTCGGTTTGCCCAACGCCGGCATCTTCTTGCCCTGGTGTCGCACGTAACGAATCATTCGACTCTCGTCCGGGTTTCCAAGAATGATCGCTGGCCCGTGTTCGCCCCCTTTCAAAATGGCGTCTCGGCTGTCCAAACGGAGTCCGCTCCGATGCCGCTCAGCCAGTCCGCTGTGGCATTCATAGCAATTATTCGCCAAAACCGGCCGCACTTTGCTTTCAAAAAACTCAAAGTGCTGAGAATCTGCATAAACCAAATTCACACAAATAACACAGCAAGCAGCAAGTGTTTCAGATAAAAATTTCAACGCACAGGAAAGTGATGCAACGAGACTAACGCAGACAAGCACCAAAGAGTTTCAAGTTGCAGATTTGTTGGAGAAAAAGGGAGATGGTGCGCGAAGAGGGATTCGAACCCCCATCCCAAGCTTTCATAGCCTTTCATCCGGGTTCATAACCATACACCTCCCAACAGCTTAATTCATTGGTCGCAAAAGACGCGATTTGCATGAACAGGAATCAGAATGAACAACAATGAAGAATAAGTTGTTCGGATTTGTTCGGGATCTTCGACCACACCCCGAGGCCCCGCCCCCAATCAGGCGGTACGTTGAGAGCGAAGGCCCGCTCCTTTTCTTCGGGGGTTATGACACGGATTTTCGCTTTGTAGGTGCTCAACTACTGCACTAGCTTCGGGTGGTCAGGTTCAAAAATGTTACGCTTGAAAAATGAATTAAAACTTCTCGTCGCACTTGGACTGGGGTTCGGCGGCGTTTTGAGTGGTAATTGGGCAATTGCAGAAGAGTTGGTTACAGGCCCCCCCGTAGGAACCCGGATGCCCACAGTTCATTGCTATGCAAACAGCCGGCCCCTTAATGGAAGGAAGTTCGATGCCGCCCAGGCGATTGGCCATGGCAGTGGTGCTTTCCTCTTCATTCATCATATGTCCCACAACGGAATGACAGTGGTGCGTGCCTTGGATGAATTAACTGCCGAATACGGGATTTTGGGCTTCAAATCCTTTACCATTTATTTGTCCGACGACCGCGCCTCCGCCGAAAAACGCCTGACAATCAACAAAGCCTCATTAAACCTTAACAACCCGATTGTGGTCGGTCTTGACGGGTTGGATGGGCCAGTGAACCTGGACTTGAACCGAAAATGCAGCCAATCGTTGTTGATGATTCAAAACAGCAGGGTCATTAAATCAATTGCGCTGACCGACATCGGTAAGCAAGACCGGAAACTTCTGCGGCGTTTGATCGAGGAGCTTACCGGTCCCCTGCCATCAGATACCGAGGATTATCTGGACTTGGTGCGTAAAAAATTGCCGACTGATCCTAAAGCCATGCGGGAGCTTGTGCTCAAACAGGGAATGGAATTACACCGGGTGAATTACGAACTCAAAAAAGCCCTGAAAGGAATTCCAAAATATCGATCCCGCAAACCGGCATCACGAATGACACCACCAACCGTCGCTCCTCAACGAGGAAATAAGAAGCCCCTTCAGTCACCAGACACAAGTCCTTCAGTCAAGCCATGAACCAATGGGTTTCCATCATTGTTTTGGCTCTGACAATGGCGATTAACCATGGTAATTGTCAGGATCTCGTTTCAGGCCCCAGATCCAACACTCCCCTGGCCCCAGTAATGGTTTATGATGGACAGGGAACTCGTGCGGGACAGGAATTTGATGCCGCCCGGGCGATTGGCTCCAACCCCGGCGCACTGCTGTTTGTACACAGCATGACCCGAAACACCTATCCCATGATTCAGGGTTTGGACCGGTTGGGTGGGCGGCGCTCCCTGATGGGTTTCAGGTGGTTTACCATTTTCTTAAACCCCGACCGAACCGCCGCTGAAAAACAGGTTCACCAGCGCAACGGCTTAGCGACAGGCGGGCACAAGTTTTCCGTTGCGGGCAAGTTCGGGGCATTGCAACTGGGAAAGCCCATCATGGTCAGCTTGGATGGGTTGGAAGGCCCCGGAAATTATGCCCTGAATCGCCGTGCGGTTTTGACCCTGGTGATGGTTCGAGATGGGAGGGTCCACAGTTCACACGCCTTTACCGACTCCGGGGAGCATGACTTGCCATTCCTCGAGCAACTGATTGATGAGATCACAGGACCCGTGCCCAAGGGAGACAAGGCGCTTCGTCTTCTGCGCAAAACCCGCCTGCCGAAAGAAGTGGGTCAGTTGCGCCGATTGACCGTTCGTTACCTGGCCTTTGAAGGGCAGGGGATGTTACAGAGTCATCCCATGCTTTCGATCGTCGAGGAAATTACGGGACCACTTCCAAAACCGGACATGGCGCTGAGGGAGATTGTCGAGTCGCGGATGCCGGAAAACCCCCCGCAACTGCGGCTAATGGCACTTCGGCAGGCGGAGGAATTGTTTCATTTAAGGACTCGGCTAAGCGCAGCCAGGTCAGGCCACCTGAAATACACCACCATGAAAACAGCGCAACTCCGAGTTGCCATGAGCATGAAGCCCGAAAAAACCCAGCGCGTTGAAGGTGCAAGTAAAACCAATCGGCCCGAACAAAAGCCAACGGCAACCGACCCACAACGCCAAGGTGGTCCGCCAAAAGACGCCACCCTTAATTCCTTGTTCCGTACCTTCATTCGCAAAACCAATTCACGACGCACAACCAAAGACATATACAGGCAGATTCTGAGTCGCAGCCGGAAGTCGGAGGACCTGCAAGAACAGACGTTGGGTATGTTTCAATTTCTGCTTTCATTTCAAGGAGCTTATGGGAACGACCATGCTCGCCAATTAGCCGGACAATTTCTTGATGCACAGGTGGAACGAGAAACAGCAGACTGCCCTTGATCTCCAGCTCGCGTATGTTACCACCCCCCCAATTTGCGCCTCCGCTCTAATCCGCCTATTATCTGCCCATGGAGGAAGCAGATAAACGCAGGCGGCCGTGCACCAAGCGATTCAGACTCGCTTTGAGGTGGTTAACCTACCGACTGCCGGTACTCGATGGGATCAACAAAGAGATGGAGAAGTTGGCGCGGAAGCACTGCAAGTACGGCGAGAAAGAGTGGGCGCTGGACCGGGCGGATTTCCAATCTCAATGGGAGCGGATGCTTAGCAAGCGGGAGAGGCGGTTTCGTTGGTTCATTAAGCACGGCACAGCGCGTGATGGTGAGTCCTTTGTATATTCTTATTTTTGTTAGCAATCGAGGTTTCCGATGGTGGCATATTTCTCTTCTTCTCGATTCTGGCCTCTCCCGCCTTTAGAGGTCGAGGTTTCGAGTAATCCATAGTGGTCGCACACCCCACCAGAAGCACAGCTGCGATTGTTGTGAGCAGGAGGTGTTTCATTGAGTCTTATTTGGGTCGGGGAACGGATGAAGGTGTTGGCATATAATACCAATCAATTTTGCCATTTTTTCCGGTAGACATAACTTCCCAAGTAGTCATGTTGACATGTCCATCAGCCCAAGCGTAGTTCCCGCCTTTACCATGGCGAACATATTCGTAACCCGAGCCACGTGTCCGTAGCGAACTGGGCGGATATAGATAGCCGTAATTCCACCAATTAAGACGATTATTGGGATCAAGTCCATCTCCATTCATACAAGTCTCCACAGGTTTGGAAATACGGCTTAATTTCTGATGATCTGCTTGAGTGTAGCCAAGGTAAGCATAGTTGTGTCCGTACCCGCCATAGCCTTGATAGCCGGGAACCGATTCCGGAATGACATCGGTGCCTAGCCGAGCTGATGGGCAGGCCACTACTTTGTTGCCACTCACTAGATCGGTATAACGGCCGCTCTTGTTGCCGATGTAGCGCGAGATTTCCAGAAACCAGCGACTCGGTGCCACCCACCCCGATCCCACCGGAACCTCCGTTCCTGATACCGGTAAAAGGCCATCGTGATCATCAGCATAAAGCATATATGCAATTGCGATCTGTTTTTCATTGCTAGTACATTTCGCCAATTTGGCCTGTTCCTTGGCCTTGGCCAGAGCCGGCAGCAGTAGGGCGGCAAGGATGGCAATGATGGCGATCACCACCAGTAGCTCAATGAGCGTGAATGCCCGTCTTGATTCGGCATTCATTTGCCTTCAGCTTTCAATTCTTCACCCGTCTTGCCGCCGTGTTTGCGGAGGAGGTCGGCGGTTTCTGTGTGCCCCTCATCAACCGCCAGATGCAAAGGAGTCCATCCCCCGATATTTGCATTCACATCCGCACCTTTGGTGACGAGTACTTCGACAATTTCCTTGTGGCCTGAAGCAGCCGCCTCATGCAAAGGAGTCCCACCAAGATTATTCTTCGCATTCACATCCGCACCTGCGGCAATAAACAGTTCAGCGATTTCCTTGTGACCTTCCTCAGTCGCATAATGCAAAGGAGTTCTTCCGTTATCATCCTTCGTATTCACATCCGTCCCATCAGCCAAATCCAGCTTGACGGCTTCGATGTTTCCGTCTTTGGCAGCCTGGTGAATTGAGATTTTCGGCGGTTGTGGCTCCCGAAGAAAAACCATCAACAGCACGACTGAAATGATGATTATGAGGCCGTCTGTGAACCGATTGCCAACTGCGAAATTAAAGTTGCGTTTCATAGGCCTGAGAGAAAGCAACGATAGCAGACCACCCAAGATGTCACAATGCCTTAAATGGCGTGGGGGGGACGATGAACAGGTATCGGAAAATTTAGTTGCCTTCAGCTTTCAATTCTTCACCCGTCTTGCCGCCGTGTTTGCGGAGGAATCAATTTGACCTTGATGATACTGGTGCTTTTTCGGACTCGTCGGAAGCAAAGGGTTCACCTAATTTCAACCCGTATTCTTACAATAATGCGACTTACACTACTTTTTGCCGTTGTTATCGGTTTCATTTCAACCTCATCGAGAAGCCTGGCAGAGGTCGCTTGGCCGGGATGGCTGGGTCCCAATCGCAATGGCTGGGTCTCCTATTTTGAACCGCCCAAAAAATGGTCCAAGCAACTTAAGCAGGATTGGAAGGTAAACGTCGGCGACGGCTATGGCACTCCAGTTGTCAATGACGGGCTCATTTACCTTCACACCCGTCAAAAGGATGATGAAGCTATTTGGTGTCTCAACCTGGAAACCGGCAAAACAAAGTGGCGCAACCACTACTCGGTTCCTTTCAAAATAGGTGGCGGTGCCGAGTCTCACGGCAAGGGTCCTAAATCAAATCCCACTCTCGCGAATAGTCGTTTGTTCACCATGGGGATAAACGGTATTCTTTCCGCTTGGGACACCAAGTCTGGGACTCGACTTTGGACAGTCGACCATCGCTCTAAGTTTGGCAAACGCCCTCATCCATATTGGGGTGTGGCTACCTCGCCCCTCATAATTAATGATCGGCTCTATGTTCACTTTGGCGATGACGAGAAGGGTTTCCTTGCAGCGCTTGATGTAGAAACGGGAAGGGAAATCTGGCGGCATGGTAAAGACGGAGCCGCCTATGCTTCACCACTATTCGCTGAGTTTGGAGGCGTACGACAAATCGTCGAATGGAACCACGAGGATCTGCTTGGAGTCGAAATCCAGTCCGGCCAACTCCTCTGGAAGTACCACCTGCCTCACCGGGGATCGAATCAAAACATGCCGACTCCGACGATCCACAACGGGCACGTTTTGGTGGGTGGCGAAAACCGAGGCACGCGAAGTGTTCATCCACATATTAAAGAAGACAAATGGGTCGTCACCGAGAAATGGCACCAAAAACGCGCCTCCCTCGATATGAGCACAGCTGTCATCAACAACGGGCAGCTTTACGGCATGACCCATCATAGTTTGGGCCGGCTTTTCTGTATCGACACCGAGTCGGGCAACATCATTTGGCAGGGCCCTAGTCGTGTGGGTCAAAACGTGGCGTTTCTCTCCATCCCCGGGCATATCGTTGCCCTGCTCGACCATGGCCAACTGCAAATCATCGAAGCCAAGGGAGCCGAGTCGAAAAAGGTCGCGGAATACAAAGTGGCTGATCGCCCAACTTGGTCTGCGCCAGTCCTTCTTAAAGACGGAATCCTGATCAAGGATCGTCAGGAATTGATCCGCTGGTCTTTTACAAAAACAAAATAAGCCGCGAATCAGCGCTGACCTTTTTGTGTGAATTTACAACGCACAAAACCAGCCTGGCACTTCATCTTAATCCTCTCAGCAATGTGTGCCGACGAAGCCTGCTTTGGTTTAGTTGCCAGCAGCTTTCAATTCTGCACCGGACTTTGCTCCATGGTCGATTAGGAAACCAAAGGTTTCATTTTCAGCATAATCTAATGGCGACAGACCATCTATATTTACTACATTTACATCCGCACCTTCCTTGATCAGCAGTTTAGCAGTTTTATTGTGAACCTTTGAAGCCGCCCAATGCAAAGGTGTCCATCCGGATTCATCTTTCGCATTTACATCCGTGCCAGCATCCAAGTGTTGTTTGACGGCTTCGTTGTTTCCCAGCGCAGCTGCATCGTGAATTGAGATGTCCGGCGCATTGGCTGTCGGCGGTTCTGGTTTTGCAGCTTCAACAACTGGTTTCGTTTCTGGCGGAGGAGCCGACTGCTGCAACTCACCACACCCCACCAGCACCACGGCTGCGATTGTTGTGAGTAGGAGGTGTTTCATTGTTTTTCTCTTATGCTTATTACGGTGGACTGTTTTACGGCTATTCTTCCTACTTTGGCACGACTGCACGCGCGGCACGGTCCCCAACTTCAAAGTATCCGAGCTTTTTCCCGGCTTTGCTGTCGGCCTCGGCGATCATCCACACCGCGCCGGGTCGGGTCTGTTGTCGGTATTGTGCTCCGCGGGCAATCACTGCATGAGGTTTGCGGCCACCGGTGCGGTCCATCGAGAACAGCCCCACTTTGCGGCCGCTCCGGTTAATGAACACGACATCAAAGGGATTACCGTCCGGTTTTGATGGAGGCGCTTTCGTGGCGGCAGCAAGCGGTTCCCATTTTAGTGCCGGCAACGTTTCAACTTTCGGCTGAACGAACTTGGCAAACTTCTTCGGAGCCAGTGCGCGTAAACGTTCCAAAGTGGCTTGATGCGCTCTTTGGTTTGCCAGATTACGCCATTCATAGGGATCAGTCTCGACGTTATAGAGTTCCTCGCCGCCTCCGGCATAACGGATGTAGCGCCAGTGCTCCGTGCTTAAACCAAAGCTGCCCGGAGAGCCGAGATGGGTAATTGCGACGTGTGGCCAGTGGGCCTTCGGGTTCGAAAGAAGGGGGATAAGACTGGAGCCATCGTGGGCTTTAACGGGCGGGAGTCCGCATAGTTCGAGAACTGTCGGCGCCAGGCTAAGCAGGCTGACCGGCTTTGGACAGGTGCCTGATCTCGTGCCCGTCGGTAGGCCGGGAGTCCCCGCCGGTACACGCACAATAAGCGGCACACGGGTGCAGGCACGCCACGCAGTAAATTTCTGCCAATGCTGTTTTTCGCCTAGATGCCACCCGTGATCAGACCACAGAACGATGATTGTGTCTTTGGCATTCGGTCCTTTCTCGAGAGCGTCGAGGACGTGTCCGAGCATGGTGTCGGCAAAATAGATCGAGGCGAGATAGCCTTGCACCGCACTCTTCCACTGCTTGTGGGCTCGGATGTGGGCAAAGTATCGGTTTGGTCCGATCCGTCTGCCTTCTGAAGGCAGGTCATCAAGATCATCCTCCTTGTATCCGGGGGGCAACTGGATTTCCTCAAGCGGAAAGGCATCGAAGTATTTCTTCGGGACAAACCACGGTTCGTGCGGCCGGTAGATACCGCAGGCGAGGAAGAAAGGTTTGTCGTGTTTCTTTAACAACTGTTCGCCGATCCACTCGGACACGAGATAGTCCCCACCGTATTCCGCGTCGGTGGCGTCAAGCGGGCCCCAGTCTGTTTCGTAGTACTGCCACGGCCCGCCACGCGGCAGGCTCACTGGCCGTTTATTTGGGTACAACGTGCGCGGGAAAGGATTCTCTGTGCTTTTTTCGGGGAAGTATTCGTCCCAAGATTGCGCGTCGATGAAGTAATGCAGCATCTTTCCCGATCCTGCTGACCAGTAGCCGGCGCGAGACAACGTTTTTGGCAGCAACTCGGCGGCGGGCAGTACCTGACGCATCTTCTGACCGTTTTGGTAAAGACCAGAGCGGTGAGGCGAGATCCCAGTGAAGATCGCGGAGCGTGAAGGATTACAGGCCGGCGCCGCGCAATGAGCGTTTGTGAATAGAACGCCCGAGGCGGCCAGTCGGTCGAGATTTGGTGTTCTCGCCTGTGGATGCCCGCCAAGCACACCGACCCAATCGTTCAAATCGTCAATCGCGATGAAAAGCACGTTCGGCTTGGCCGAATGCAGCGTGGCGGCCAAGAACGTCGTGAGAGTCAAAAGAAATATGCGTTTCATTTCCCTTCAGCTTTCAGTTCTTCAGCCGTCTTGCCGCCGTGCTTGCGGATGATGTCGGCGGTTTCGGTTTGGTAATTGGTGATGGCCCGATCTAGTGGTGTTTTGCCAGCCCTATCCTTCGCATTCACATTTGCCCCAGCAGCAAGGTGCTGTTTAAAGATTGTGATATTCCCACGTTCGGCAGCTACGTGAATTGATAATTCTTCACTCGTCTTGCCGCCGTGTTTGCGGAGGAGATCGGCAGTTTCCTCTTCGCCTCCGCTCCAATCTAGCGGTGTTTTGCCATTAACATCCTCTGCATTCAAATCCGCATCCTTAGCGATTAACAGTTTAACGACTTCCTTGTAGCCACCCCAAGTTGCAAAATGCACAGGAGTCCATCTACCCGAACCCTTCACATTCACATTCGCATCATCAACAATGGCTTGTTTGGCTGCTTCGATGTTTCCTGTTAAGGCAGCATCAATCAAAGCTTTATCTGCTTCTGACAAAGGCTTCGAAGACTGCGCTGGCACTTCGGTAATGGGGTCATTTAATTTCGATTCTGCTGCAGAAGCCAACTGCTTCGCTTGGGTCGCACACCCCACCAGCAGCACAGCTGCGATTGTTGTGAGTAGGAGGTGTTTCATTTGCCTTCAGCTTTCAATCATTCATCTTTTTTGCAGCAGGCGTGTTTGCGGATGAGGTCTACACCTGACTTGCCGCCGTGTTTGCGGAGGAGGTCGGAGGTTTCTTTGTGACCCCATAAAGTCGCATGATCCAGCGGCGTATAGGCTTCCTCCTCCCCCGCATTCACATCCGCACCTTTGTCGATCAGAAGTTCGGCGATTTCCTTGTGACCTTCTTCAGCCGCAAGATGCAAGGGAGTCCATCCATCCTCATCCTTCGCATTCACCTCCGCACCAGCGGCCAAGTGCTGTTTGACGGCTTCGATGTTTCCGTCTGTGGCGGATTTATGAATTGAGATGTCTGGCGGCTGCAACTCCCCACACCCCACCAGCATCACGGCTGCTATTGTTGTGAGTAGGAGGTGTTTCATTTCAATTCTTCACCCGTTTTGCTGCTGTTAGGCGTTGAGAGGCTCAGCCATCCACCTGCCACCAGTAGATTTACAACCCAGCGAGAAATGCCTTTAAGGCCTTAAGCAGACGTTGCTTTTGATCACGTCGGACATTGTGACCAGCACCATCAATATGAACGATCTTGCCGTGCTTGAGGATGCTGGTGACCTCGGTATTTTTTTTGCGGAGTTCACCTTGGGCATCAGCTTTAAGGATGAGTGTAGGGGCGGTGATCTTGCCAAATATTTCGGTTGTTTGTGGCCGATTGCCGCGCCTGCGGTAGGCGGTATTGGGATGGTGTTGGATTTTTGAAGTGGCCCAGATTTCAATTTCGGAGCGTCCCCATCTTGAATTTTTCTTGAGTTGATCGGCTACTATCCGGTCATAGGACATGTTGTTTCTGGCAAGGATTTGGGCTCGGCGTTTCTCTTGGGCCTCGGTGTTGTTGGAGGCGCGAGAGTTGGAAGGTAGGCGAGGTGTAAGGCGTGGGTCTTCCAGAATGACGGCACGAGGAATATTGGGATACTTGGCAGCAAACCATGCGACAGAAGAACTGCCCATGGAGTGGCCCATGACGATGGGCTTTTCGAGTTTCAGTTTGCGGATAAGGCCAGCGAGGTCTTCGGCTTGGGCGTCGGCGGAGTCAGATTTGGTAGGAGGGTCTGAGAGGCCGTGGCCCCGTGCGTCGGGGAGGATAATGTCATATTCGTTGGTAAGTTCTTTGGCGAGGTTGGTCCAGCAGAGCCCGTTGTCGGATGAGCCGTGTGCCATGATGATAACAGGCTTGTCGCCGCCGGTACGCCAGTAGTGGATACGAATACCGTTGGCGATTACATAGCCGTCGGCCCATCCCTCTGGTGGAGGGGGAGGCTGAGCAGCAAACGCGGGGGTGCCCAGTAACGAAACGATGATGGTTGTGGTTAGTAGGGACTTCACAGCTAGACAACTATCATCGCGTTAAGTGCAGTTTTCAAGGCGTTTTAACTGTTGCCGCAGCGGCGGGTTGGTTACTTCCCTTCAGCTTTTAATTCCCTCTTGGTCTTGCCGCCGTGTTTGCGGAGGAGGTCTTCGATTTCTTTGCGACCGAAAATGATGGCCGTATTTAGCGGTGTTCTACCTCCAGTACCCTTCGCATTCACATTCGCATCCTCGGCGATTAGGAGTTCAGCGATTTCCTTTTGGCCTTTCAAAGCCGCTAAATGCAAAGGTGTGGTTGCATCCCTAGCCTTCGCATTCACATCCGCACCAGCAGCCAAGTGTTGTTTTACGGCTTCGATGTTACCCTCATCGATAGCATCGAGAATTGAGATGTCTGGTGCTTTGGCTGTCGGCGGTTCTGGCTGTGACGCTTCGGCAACTGGTTCAGCTGGTTTTGCTTCTACTGGAGGAGGCGATGGCTGCGATGGCACTTCAGCAACGGGTTCAACTGTTTTCGCTTCTGGCGCAGGAGCCGACTGCTGCGGCTCACCACACCCCACCAGAAGCACGGCTGCGATTGTGAGTAGGAGTGGCTTCATTTCAATTCATCAGCCGTTTTGGTACATGTTTGAGGAAGAGTTCGGCGATGTGTAACGTCTAAGCTCAATGGCATGCGAAAGAGGCGTGCTTTTTGTGCATACAAAAGAATCGAGCTTTTTGAATATCCACTGGAGCGCCTTGTTGTGCTATTTCTTGAATAAGTAAAAGATACCAACATAATCAATACATATCCCGACAACTCTGATAATTCTTCAAGAAGTACGTGGTGCGACACAAAACTCATATTCTCAAAAACTTCACCGATGCATAGAAGTACTCCTGCCGTGATAATCCAAGCACCTTCCTTTGATACAAGAAAACTACTTAACACGTTTTTGTAGTGCGTAATATTAAACATAGCATAG